>OFFJ01001686.1_pt1 | contig 15625 bp, 17 predicted proteins | sample 1521261 | NCBI WGS metagenome assembly OFFJ01 (sample SAMEA3504122, study PRJEB24116) | mouse gut metagenome | biome: mouse gut; feature: mouse-associated habitat; material: faeces | place: Denmark | collected 2011 | reverse complement strand
TTCAAAGAAGAGAGATTTAATGGTTGGATGATAGGAGAACTACATGTTATTGATAAGGATTTAATTGCAAATTCTAGAAGAGATGGATTTGAGAAAAATTTTGCCTTTTATGAAATGGCGGAATTATTGAAAAAATGGGCGATTATAGTATCAAAGGAAATTCGTCATATTTCTTATGAAAGGAGTCTGTCAAGTGAAAAGAAGGCGATAGTGGAGGCAGAAACTGTTGATGATGTAAATGAGTTGTGTATAGAGACACAAGAATTTGATGATTATAATACTGAGAATAGTCATATGAAATGGGGTGAATCAGATGAAGTGGCAGAGACGGATTTTATAAGTAAGTTATCGATGTTTATAGACCAAAAGAAAACTCAAACAAAGTATACGGCACTTAATATTAACGATAAACTCACAGTTGAACAACGTAAGGTATTAGAAAGAGTTTTTGATATAATAAATCAAGCGTATAGTCAAAACGTGGCAGAAGACTTCATCAATATAATTGTTAATAAGTTTTAAAAAAGTTTGGGAATTCCTGAATCTAACTATTGGTGACAAGAGTGTGCTCAGACTCATAGACGGCATGGCCCCTTCCCGGCTTGAAATGCAGGCGAAGGCCCCTGTTGCGGGCCATAAGAATCTGTACGGGCTGTGGGGGAGCAGGCTGTATGAAGCCGTCTGGGACGAAAGCGGTCTCATCATCAATCTGGCATCCAGGGAATATTCGAAATGCATTGAGAAATACCTCACAAAGAGAGACCGATTCCTCACAGTCACATTTTGTGAAAAAGCGGGGAATAAGCTTGTGACAAAGGGAACCTACGCCAAGATGGCCAGAGGCGACATGGTAAAGTTCCTGGTGCCCCACAGCTCCACCCCAAAACGCCCAACCAGAACGAAACAATCTCATCAAACTTAGAAACCGGAGAAAAATATCAAGATGGACAATAAAACGATAAAGAAGCTAATCCAAAACTATGAAACCGCTGAGCTGCAGGAGCTGATTCTCGCAATCGTCAGCAAGAACCCTTCCGCCCAACAGGCTCTTTTAAAATATTGCCAGAAAAAGGGAAAGACACTGAAACCAGAAGACTACGCTACCGTAATCATAAACCAACTGGAAAACCACTGGACCCGGGCCAGCGAAATCATTGACGAATTCAACGAGTACGGAGGAGGGCCTGAGGAGGAAGAGGAGATTGCCTGCGACGAGCTGGAAAAGATGATGGAAATCCTCGAAACCGAGGAAATACCCTGGGAACCCCGCAAAGAGATGCTGGAGGAAGTGCTAGATTTCGTGCGGATGGACAACAGCGGCTTTTCCGATATGCTGACGGATGTGGTACGCTCCATGTGCAGAACGAAGGAAGAGAAAATCTATCTGGCGGATTTGCTTTCTCAGAGCAAAGGCTATTATGGGAACTGGGCATCGGAGATCTACCGCGCATGTGGAGAGGACAAAAAATACCTGGAGAGCAAAAAGGCGAACCTGCGCTACTCCTGGGACTATCTGGAGCTGGCCAGATACTATGAGAAGCATAGAGACAGCAAACAGGCGCTGCAGATTGTCCAGGAAGGCTTCCAAAAACTGGACGGGCGGCTGGATGAAATCTACCAGTACCTCTTCCGATATTATGTGAAGCATGACGACCGGAAAGCCCTGGAGGAGCTGTACCGTGATTCCGCAAAGAAAGGGATGGATCAGGATACCATTACGGAGCTGATGCACGGCTACTATAAAGAGAAGGGCGAGTACGAGAACCAGAAAGCCGCCCTCCTGAAGCTGCTGTCCTGCAGCAATACTGCCGAATTGTACAAGCTATACCAGAAATGCCGACAGGAGCTGACAAAGGAGGACGTTGCCAAAGAGGAGAAGGGCATCCTGAAGACCATCAGGGAAAGGAACCTCTCCGCCTATTTCGACATCCTTTTAGATAAGAACGAGACGAAAGAGGTCATGGACTACATCCAGCACCCCGGACAGTACGGAGGATGGGGCATAGACAAGGGGCATTATTTCACCAAACGCTTATCCGCCCAGTACCCCAAAGAGATAGTGGAGCTCTATTGGAAAGAGACAGCATCCTATGTGAACATGGGAAAGGAAGCGAACTATGCCAGAGCCGTCAGCGTGCTGAAAGAAATCCGCCAAATCATGAGGAGCAATCATTGGACAGACGAATGGAAAGCCAGGTACCAGGCCTTCCTGGAGGAGCACCGCAGGAAGAAGCTGCTGCTGAAGCTGCTGGAAGGATTCAAGGCATAAGCTCGGACTAGGGAAAGACGTTGACGCCCTGTTTAGCGCCCTGGGGATACCATGCCCCATAGCCACATTCCATTCCACCGGAAACGCCATAATCCATGTGAACGCCCCGGAGGAGAAGCTGAATATCGTAGACAATTCCAGGCTGTACTTTGTCATCCGCGATTACTTCCGCGGCTCCGTGATGCAGAACGAAAGCATAGTGAACAAGCTCATCATGTTCTTCGCATCCTATTTCGACGCGCCATACGAAGGGGACGACTTCAACGCGTTCTTCAACAATATCGCCAAAGCGAACTACTCCACCATGAGAAGCGACCTGGAGGACTTCAAGTGCCAGGTAATAGACGCAAGGACGAAAAAGTCCGTCACGATCCAGAACGAAGTGCTGCGCTCCCACCAGGAGGTGGAAATCGCCAATTTCCTCTACCTGAACAACATAGACTTTATCCGGCGCAATTCGCAGCAGATTCCCAAGCAGCTCATCTCCCCCAAGCGGATAGAAGACCCGGTCGTCATCTATACCTACGACAGCACCTTCAAGGGCAGGGACGGCAACCGCAGAAGCGGGGCAAATTATGCCCTGGCATCCGCCGTAGAGACCGCCATCGGACAGCTCCTGGAATACAAGAAAAAGGAAAACAAAGAGCCCGGGCCAATCCTGTTCCTGGGCCGATTTGGATTTGACGGCGACCATCTGGAGCGGTCAGGCCTGTTCGAATACAGCAGCCGCGGAAGCAAAATCAAAAGCGTAAAGTATCCGAAGCTGGACATCACCTTCATGACGGCCCATTCCTCAAAGGGCCTTGGATACGACGACGTCATTTTGCTGGGATGCACGAATTATAATCGGAATGGGACCGGCTGCAATAATGTGGTCAATAAAAAGCTTTTCTACGACCAGATGGGATATGAGATGGAGGAAGCGGAAGCCGCATGCACAGAGAAGGCTGCCGTAGTCTGGAAAAGCCCGAACCGACAGGCAGCTTCCACGCTTTCCGCCAGCCAATCTGCTCCGCAATCAACTGCTGACAGAAGGCTGGAAGACGATTCCATAGAAATCGTCTTGGCGGACATCCCGCCGGTGATGCATGGAAACTATGAGCTGAATCACCTGATATTTACCGTAGTCAAAGCGCTCCAGAACATAAGCAGGGTAAGGTACTATGGGGCGACCGTGCTTGCCGAAGTCCTGAAAGGGACGGACAGCAAAAAGATATTCGACAGCAAGCTGGACAAGCTGCCGGAGTTCGGGGCCCTGCGGGACATGCCCTATGATACGATAAAATCGGTTATCGACTGGATGATTGCGGAGCATTTGATTTTGAAGACGAAGGGGAAGTACCCGGTGCTGCATTCCACGCATGAGGGACTCCATTATTCGGAGGTCATGACGGAGGGGAAGCTTAAGGGGTTGAAAAAATATCTGGAGGGAGAGGCGATCGTTTAAGATTTCCTGAAACGGATATAACTGCTGGAAGGGATATGCGGGACTCATGAAAAATAGTGGATGGATTATGGCTATTTCAACCAGGTTATGATAAAATGTTATTCGAAAATAGAGAAGGCCTGTCAGGGAGGTGCCAGCGAGAATGCTCAATGTTTATTATGGGAAAATGCCGGAGGCGGTTTTTAATACAGCAGTGTATTTTAAAAATGCCTATGAGGATGAGTGGATTACGGATTCTGTTGCCAGGGATATGATCCTTGACATCGATAAATCGATTGTGCTGGACAGCGCAGTAATCGACAGCCCGGTTATGGGGAAAATCCCTCCGCTTGCGCTTTCCGGCGGAGTGAAGACGCTCATCCTTATGAAAAATGAGCGCACAAAGATATTCAATGCCTCTACCTGCGGGGACAACTGTGCCAAGTGGATTTTACGGCTCGCGGAAACAGAAGACCTTACAATCAATCTTCGACATCTGATGGATTTTGGGGAAGGGACATTTGATATCCGTATTTTGAATACAAATCAGATTGTCCACAGCATGAAGGAGCTTGTCCCGATTGCCGGCCTGTATGTGTGAGAGGTGCTGCTATGAGAGGTACACATAGAATCAGCCTGCAGAATAAACGTATTCGGTATGACTTTGAAATCAAGAGAAATATCACTGTGATCAGGGGAGACAGCGCGACTGGAAAAACAGCGCTGGTAGACATGATACGCGAACATTACGAAAACGGAACTGCCAGCGCCGTCGAGCTTACCTGCGATAAGGAATGTACGGTTTTACTCACTACAGGCTGTTTTCTATATGAAACGCAATAAGTTTTTTTGGTAGGTAAGGAGTAACAATGTATCAACTCAAAACAATAAAATCCGATATCACAAAAATAACCAATGTCCAGGCAATCGTAAACGCCGCCAACAATTCCCTTTTAGGAGGAGGCGGGGTGGACGGTGCTATTCACAGGGCTGCAGGCCCGGGACTTTTAGCAGAGTGCAGGACACTTCACGGGTGTGAAACAGGGCAGGCGAAGATTACAAAGGCATATAACCTGCCATGCGACTATGTAATACATACCGTAGGGCCGGTTTGGAGAGGCGGCGGAAATAGGGAAGAGGAACTTCTGGCAAGTTGCTATTTCCATTCCATGCAGGTAGCGCTTGAACATGGAATCAGAAGCATTGCCTTTCCGTCCATATCAACCGGAGTATATCGATTTCCGGTAAAGCTTGCTGCGAGCATTGCGGTAAAGACAGTCATCAAATTTTTGAAGGATAACCCGGACAGCTTTGACATTGTTGAATGGGTCTTGTTTGATCTGGCAACAGAAAATGCTTATGAGACAGAAGTGAGGGAAAGTATCAGCCCTTCATTGTAGTACCACCAAGTGGAATCTGCTGGGGAATTGGGCATCGGAAATCTATCTCGCATGTGGAGAAGACGGGAAATATCTGGAGAGCAAAAAGGCGAATCTGAACTACTCCCGGGACTATCTGGAGCTGGCCGGATATTATGAGGAACATGGAGACAGCAAGCAGGCGCTGCAGATTGTCCAGGAAGGTTTCCGGAAGGTAGATGGGCGGCTGGATGAAATCTATGAGTACCTCTTCCAGTATTATGTGGAGCATGACGATCAGAAAGCTCTGGAGGAGCACCGCAGAAAGAAGCTGCTGCTGAGACTGTTGGAGGGGTTCAAGGCATAGGTTCGGACTGCCCTAAGCTGTAGACAAAGAGTCTGCCCCATTCTGCGCTTAGGAAATGCCTCCAAATAACCTACGCAAGCCTGTTGCAAAATTTACAGATTTTATCAGGTTTACTCTAAACAAAATGCGTAGATTATTTTCCGGCAGTTCCTTAGGTGGATTTGGAATACATCGCCAAGATACCATGATTCATCTCATATACTTCATCACAAAGCAGTTCGATGTCATCTTTATTATGGCTGGCCAAAAGTATCAATTTACCCATCTCTTTTTGCTCTAAGAAAAATTTTCTCATTTCCGCAACCCCTTCCTTGTCGAGGCCATTCATCGGTTCATCTAAAATCAGAATCGCCTGGTCTTCCATTGTGGCCTGGGCGATTGCCAGCCGCTGGCGCATTCCCAGCGAATAATGGCACACTTTTTTCCTGGACTGCGGGTCAAGCCCGACTTTCAGCATGATGGAATGAATCACCGCCGGATCTTTTTTATGGGTGATGCGGTATAGATATTCCAGATTACGGTATCCTGACAGATTGCGGATATAGCCGGGCTCTTCAATGATGATTCCCGCATGTTCAAGCATATCCATCTCCTTTCCCATCACTCTTCCATTTACGGATATTTCCCCTGAATCCACATGAAGAAAGCCGCAGATACATTTGAACAAAACGGTTTTTCCGGAGCCGTTATAGCCAATGATTCCATATATCTTTCCGCTTCTGCAGGTGATATTTATGTCATTCAGTACAGGAATACCCTTAAATGACTTGCTTACATTTTTTACCTCAATCACAAACTGTTCCACTCAGGCACCTCCCTACTCTTCTTTGTACCATTGAAATTCCATCTTCTTTATCTTTATCAATATCAGGACAGCACATACTGCAATCCCGGCCGCCAACACCATCAGCATATAAAGAACCGGCGGCTGGATAAAACTGTCATGTAATTTCACGCCGATTTGTGTTACCCTCATCCAGTTTACCGGGACGAACATCGCCATCTTCTCTCTTAACAGCGGATGGATATTCTCGACCAGGTAGATCATGAGCACCATGACAAATGCCGCCGTAACCGCTACACTCCTGTTGATATAGATGCTGACAGCAAACATAAAAAGGCCAATAAAACCGATTCCCAAAGTACCGATGATAACCGTCAAAGCAATCAGTTCCAACGGCGAAAACATCTGCATGGTTTCATAGGAAAAGGCAAACAGAAACCGGTATTCTTCCGGACTGCCTGTCAATGCCAGTGTATGATACAGTTTCCCCCAATCCAGGGTAAGCTCACATGACCCGCTTAATAAGGCCATGCTGAAAAATACATTTGCAGCCATTATCAAAAACGACTGCGCAAGGATCGCGCTGACCTGGCATGCCGCCCATCTGCGCCGTCCGGTACGGATGACCTGATACATATTTTTATACTGCATAAATGGGACATCTGAAAAACAGTAAATTATCCCGATCATAAATAATAGCAGATAGAAAATATTTGACAGGATAAATGGGAATGCCCACGGTGCAGCCGCGTATCCCATATCTCTTGAAAACGCCGCCACGGGCCTCATATACAGATGCAGCATAAAACCCTGCAAAACTGCCACTACATAAGTCCTGGAGCTGAACACCCTTTCTGTAAACATCTGACGGAAAGACCGAAAATACCCCGTCATGCTCATATCCTCCTTTTTGACTGCAACATGCCTGCAAAGCCAAGGAGCAGCCATGCCGCTGCCCCCAGCAGAAACGCCCATGCGAGCATTTTCCAATCGCTGTTCCAAATATTATGCCTTGCGTCAAAGACCACGCGCGGGTCAAGCGCTGCTATTTTCCGAAAGCTGTCTGCGCCGAATTCGATCAATATCTGGTAAAGCAAAACAGGTACGGAAAATACCAGCAGTTTATTCGGCCAGAAAAGTGAAAAAAACGCTGCCGCCATTGAGAGGATCCCCGCAAAAATCCCCCACTGCATCCCATAGAACCAAAACCACAGCAAATACTGTCCATGGTCTAAAAAAGAACGGTATCCTCCAAACATCGATATGTATTCCGCCATACCCTCATCCACCCATGGCAGCCTCAGGGAACACAGCATGGAAAAACAGGTTATGCCGATTCCCATTGTCAGCATGGAAGAAATGAAAATGACGAGCATTTTGGAGAAAACGTACTTTCCCAGGCTCCCGCGAACCACCAGATACTTTGCGTAGTTATATTCCAGATCATCCGTAAACGCAGCCGCATATGGAATTGACGCCAGGGAAAAAGCGACCAGAAACCCCGCATCGTAAGATGACAGCAACACAGATGACAAAACGGAGCCGCCCATATTTCCCATTCCGTCATTTGCCGATAAAAATAGAATCAATACGATTCCCATAACAGAAAAGTATAGCTCCTTTTTATGGAACAGGCGGCTGATTTCTGTCTGGAAATATCTCTTCCGCTTCTTCACTAAAAAAACACCTCCGTACCATCTGCCGCATCGACAAACATGTACTGCGTATATTCATATTCTTTGCCGGTATCGCTGTCCACCCCTGATTCCGTGACTTCAAACAGCCATACAATCTTTATGTCATAAGTGCTGCCAGCCTGTTTTACCGGCATTTTGTACAGTTCTGCCCGCTTGACTGTATATGAGGCCCCTATGACATCCCCGTATTTTTTCGATACGGTTTCAGCGATTGTGCCAAAATCCAATAAGCTTACAGTCTCTCCCGGTTCGGAAAAGGAATACAGCCGTGAAACTTCCAGCCTTTCTATCCCATCCGCAGAATATAACACCTGAATCGGCCTGTTGCTTTCCCCGTCTTCCGGAAAGTCCTGGCTCCCAAAGTATACCGGAAGCCCTTCATGCTGCTGAACTGCCGTAAAGAAATAGCAGTCATTTTCCGCTCCCCATGAAAGAGTATCCGCGCCTAATTCCTGGCCTGACTTATCAAATGCCCTGTATTCCTTTTCCATGGTCTCATGATCCAATGCATAATAGTCATAGGCAGTCTCTTCCAGCTGATATCCTGCCCCATTGATGTTTTTGAGGACAGTATCAAATATCGTCCGGGGATCCCCTATTTCCATTACGGCATCTTTTGAATACTTGTCTGCATTGTAATCATTATCCAGACGGAAGGCCCCATATACTTTCTCGAATACCGGGGTACTGTAGACCAGAACCGTACTCGCACGCAAAAAGGCGCCATCCTTATAGTTGGCAGTATAGCTGGGATATTCAATCCCATCCTCGCCTGAGCCGGTTTCATTCCTCTCCTCCGTGACAGTCTTCCCTTCGGAGAAGATTGCTTTTGCTTTTCCGATATCCGGCTGTTGGAGCGTTGCCGTTACTTGATGCAGATTCCCAAGTTCTGCCTCTTCTGATATCTGAATCACCGTATCGAAAGTGACTCCATTTACAGTCTCCTGAAATTTTTCCGGAAAATCCTGTTTGCCTGCAGCGCTTCCTGTATTTCCTGGTTCTGTTCCGTTCTCGGTATTCCGGGTATCCTCCGATTTGCTCTCATTCCCGGCATCGGTTTTTGGCTGTTCCTTTGCGCATCCCATACATCCCACACACGCCAGGAGCATAATAGCAATCATGTTTTTCCTTACTTTCATAATACTGAAATCTCCTTTTTTATTTTATTTTTCTTGAAGATTATATAATAATGCGGCACAGATTTGCCCGTCTTGTCCGTGAACCTTTCGTTTTATGTCCGCGAACAAAAAAGCCGCCCGGACAAGGCGGCTCCTCTCATTCAATTCTGGCGTTATGTAGTTTACATCAGAAGAACAGTATTACTGTTATTCTTAATTCCGTTCCGCTGAAGTTATACTGCATTGTTCCGTTATACTTTTCCACAATGCTTTTTACGCTCTGCATCCCCCATCCATGCCTTGTCCGGTCAGTCTTATTGGTAATCCATCTGCCGGTTTTGGGGTCGATTTGGGGCTGCCTGGAAGTCGTATTGGAAACCTGGATTAAGATGAACTGATGCACACAGTGTATTTTCAGACAGATCACTGCATTGTCCGTATTTCTGCTTCCCTCTATTGCATTGTCCAGCAGATTCCCCAAAACCGTACATACATCACTGGGCTGTATGCCTGTATTTACCGGGAATTCCGCATCGATATCTGTTTTCATTCCCAGCTGCTCTGCCTTTTGCTTTTTGCAGCTGATGATTACATCAATAATATCATTTCCTGTAAATCTTTTTTGGACCATTTCTTTCATGGGCTCGCCGATCTGGCTGATATACTCTTTTGCCTCATCCGGACGTTTTGAGACAAGCAGCTGATACAGGATATCTAAATGATTATTCAGGTCATGGTACAGCCTTGCGTTGCTCTCATATAAATGACTTACAGCCTGATAGTTTTCCTGCAATAATTCGTTCTGTATCTTCGCTATCCTGCTCTGCATTTTCTCGTTCTGGCTTTCCAGATATTTGTAACCCACATATATTCCCAGACTGCAGAGGAGCACCAACAGCCCGAATATAATGGATATCTCCACAGAAAAACTGCTCTGCGCCGGTTTCCTGTAATATAAAAAGAGCAGAAACGCAATCAGGGATATCAGCAATACCCTCTTTTCATGCTCACTCCGGATAAGCGGAATGATCAGTTTTCTCAAAGAGACCACAAAAACAATCATTACGGACTTTGCCCAAACCACCAGTCCTATTCTCTGTAAGGAGAATGTCATGATCGTATCGCCGTTTATATTGAAGTGGTTTCCGACAGACAAATACAGATTCGATGCCAGCATATCTGTGGAGCAGAAACACAAGGTATAAAGCACTGTAAGTGACAAAAGCTTTATGTAGCTGACGCGATAAAGCGCCATTGCTGACACACTGCCAAAAAGCATCCAGAAAAAGAGCGTGAATGAGGAATAAAGGACGATATTGTTTAGTCCCAATATCACAACAGCCAGGATGACGGTTAAGATGTAGTCCCAGTATATCCTTACGTTTTTCCGCTCCTTCCTGAAAGTTTTGTCTGCCAGCCAGTAAAAAAGCCCGACTTCTGTCAGACAGGCGATCCATTCAATGAACTCAGATAAGAATATCATATGTGCTCGCTCCAATATATTGCCATCCGTTCTTTTAGTTCTTCCAGCCTGGGGCGGCTGGCATGAATGCGCACCCCATTGCTCAGCAAAACCTCTTCTTTCTGAATGCTTTTAATCTGAGCGATATTCACGATGCTGCCCCGTTCCACGAAAACGAAATCCTTTGAATTAAGTTCTTTATGTACATCAGAAAGGCTCTTTCTCACGCTTTTCACACTGCTGTCCGTACAGATGATCATGGCGTTTTTGCCGTCTTTCTGGATATACACAATCTGCTTCAGCAGAATCTTCTCGATCCTTGCCGCAGTCTGTATCAGATAACTCTTATCCGCCTGGGACTGTACCCTTTTTATAGCGATCTCCAAAGCGCCCGGCAGCTTTTCATCCAGACAGCTTTTGGGAATGTACCTGAACACTTCCAGTTCATATGCATCGATTGCATATTTTAAGTAGGCGGTCACAAAAATCAGAATGGCATCCGGCAGACAGCCCCTTATTTCTTTCGCAAGCTTCATGCCGTCTGTATCGGGCATCTCAATATCGCTCAATATGATGTCAAAATACTTTCCCTCCTGAAGATCGTATTTTAACAAGTCGCTACGGCCATATGCTTCCAGCTCCGCTAAAATATTATTTTCTTTTAAGTATATCTGCACCTTATCCCTTATGGCTGCAAGCTGAGAAGCTTCATCTTCGCATATCGCTATATAGAGCATTTTTATCCACCTCTACTCTATTTTTTATCTATAATACACCATTCTGTAACTTTTATCATCTCTTTCGGAAAAATTTACAGACTTAGGTATCTGTTGTTCAACTCCAAGCCAAATATTTTGCCGCACTCTTCAAGGAGTCAGCCAGTTCCGCCATCAGAGGACACCATCCAAAGAAGAAGTTATAGGGCAGGCATTATATGTTGACGCAAAAAAGAAAATAAGTTATGATGTAGTAGTAAAAAACGACGACAACCGTACCTTTTAGAAGAAATTTCTTAAAAGTGGAATAAAAGGAAAGAGGTCGCAAGAAGTTGAGACTTCTTAGCGTAAGCGGAATAAAGCCTGTGGTGAACTTGACGACAGTCGATTACTCACTGCAGGCTATTTTTATAGGAAACGCAATAAGTATTTTCGGCAGGGAAAAGGGATTCTAAGGAACACCAGGTATGGAACACCAGAAGCAATACATCCCATGAGATAAAAGTACCTGACAGAAAGGCATTGCCGGGCGCCGTCACAAGGACAGTCGCCAGGGGAATGATAGAAAGCAACTCCGAACCGTACATAAGCAATGAGAATGCAAAAGGAGAAAAAGTGGAGAATTTCGCAGTCATCGACACCGAAACAAACTGGAATGACGAGGTAATGTCAATCGGCATCGTAATCGCCGACGGGTCAACCAAAGAAAAAATCGCCTCAAAATATTACATAATCACCCCGGAATACAGAGTGGGAGGAATGTTCTCGCATGAACTGAGGTCTTCCGAAAACGAAGCCCGCATCACAGACAGAAAACAGGCATTAGGAGAGCTGAAACAGTGGATGGACTCTTACCAGGTGCGGAAACTTTTTGCCTACAATGCGACCTTTGACAAGAAACATCTGCCGGAATACGCAAGCTACCAATGGTACGACATCATGCGCCTGGCGGCATACCAGCAGTACAATAAAGCGATACCGGCTTCCGCGGACTGCTGGAAAACCGGCAGACTGAAGCGTGGATATGGCGTCGAAGATATCCTGAAAATGCTGAGTAGGAACAACAGATACCGCGAGACCCATAACGCCGTTACAGATGCGGAAGACGAACTGAAAATCATGAAGCTGCTTGGTTATGGGATAAGCGAATATGCTGCCGCGCTTATCTAGGCCGGAGAGAATCCGATTAGGGAACAACAGAAAAGAAAGGCGCATATCACCCAGGATACTGATTGGCAATCCACCGGAAGGCTTCGCCCGGGTCGTCCTCCTGGCCAAGCGGCTCTGACCTGGTTCTGTGCCGCACTGCCGGATTTCCGGTTTCCAGCAGCCAGAGTATGGAAGGCGGGCATTCCCTACTTCCATGGTATATCGCAGTAGCATCGTCCTTCTGCGTCATCCACATAAATCCTGTACCTTTCCTTCTCAGGATACTCCGGCAGAGTACAGACCGCGTTTCGGATGATATATTTGCCGAGCAGATTATAGGTATCACCGTCGGAGATTTTGCCGTTGGACAGCCGTCCGGTAATCCACCCTTTTCTCAGGAGCTGCACCAGCCATTCCTTTTTCTGCCCAAGAAGCTCCTTGGTCGTCTCATTGTCGATATCCGTGAAGGCCATCAGCAGATAGGAGAGGGGAATCCCCTTCTGGGACGCCGCCTGCCCGGGCCCGAAGGCAAGGAACCTCTCTCCCAGAGGCCCCAGCAGCTTATCTATCCATGCCTCATCCACAGGCCGGACGGACGCCAGGAGGCGCAGCACGCATATCCCTGTGGCGACGCACTCCCCCTGCGTACAGAAATTCCCGAAACAGGTCTTCCGAAACTATACCACATTGAATATGACAACTGCACGTCATATTTCCCAGCCATTCTCTGAAATTTTCCCTTGCAATTCCGCCCTGGCCATGTTACCCTAATAGAAGCAGGGAATAAAAGTCTGAAGCATTCTGAAAACGGTAGTGCTGTTTCTGTAATTCATGGCAATGGAGGGCGCGGGAAGCGTATTCTATTGTTCCGAATTTTCTGCCGGGCGGCAGCCTGTACCCAGAGAGACGAAATCTACAGAGTGCAATGGAGAGATTGGGCCATGCTTTATGATGGAGGCGGGGCCTTCCAATGGAAGAAAAGCATTCCATGGCAAGGAAGATGCTTTTATGGAAGAAAAGCGTCCCGGCATCCTTTTAAAAACAATAGAGGAGAAAAAAGATTTATGGAAGAGAACCTTATGACACAGACTGCGATTGATTCGGCAGGCGAAGCGTCGGAGACGGAAGAGAACCCTTCCGAGGCGCCCACGGCATATGACAGGATATACCTGATAGACAGCGAGAACATCAGCGATGAATGGGTAGACCTTCTGGACGCCATAGGCCAGCGGGACGCCATTTTCGTATTCTACACAGGCAAGAGCACCCATATAAACTGCGAGCGCGTGTACAAGCTGATGCGGCACGGCATGGGCAGGGTGCAGTGGATAAGATGCTTTGAGGGGAATAATGCCCTGGACTTCCAGCTCGTCACCGAGCTTGGGGCGAAGATTTCCAAAGGGGAGGCCGCCGAATACATCATCGTCTCCAGGGACAACGGTTACAACTGTGTAGTCAGATATTGGAAGGAAAGGGGAATCGCCATATCCAAAAAGGGAACAGTTATGGCGAAGAGGACAGAAGAGCCAGGGGAGGCGATCCCTGCGGCAGGGCCGTTCCGCGGGGAAAGGGAAGCGGCCCTGGAGGAGCCAGAGAAAGCTGCGTCCGACGAGGATTTCCTCCATGCATTATTGAAATCGGTGGACATCATGGATAATGGCCTGCTGTACGGAGCGCTGACCGCCTTTGAGGGCATGACGGCAGGCGCAGAGGAGTACCGGCGGCTCAGGGATCTGGACGAAGAAGACAAGGAGACGCTGCGAGGGCTGCTGCTGGAGGACAGGCACGAGAGGGGCGTGAATTATGTCAGGCTCCTGGCGCACAGGAACGGCTGGGCCGCGGACGACGCGGAGGAGCTGTACCAGGCTATCCTGAGCGGCCCTAAGAAGAATAAGGCCAAATATCGAAAGGCCCTGGCAGAGAGATTTGGGAAGGAACCGGGGGAACGCTATTACCTCGTCACCAAGAGCCATTACAATTACGTGAAAAAGATATAGGGCCAGGCGCGAAAGAAGGACGGCTTTGGAAGGAAGCGATGCCATATGGGAAAATTGGACAGACTGAGCATATACATAAGCATGATTCTGCGCCACAGGCCCCAGGAAGCCCACATCACCTTGGACGAGCACGGATGGGCCGACGTGGAGGAGCTGCTGGCGGGAGTCGCCGGCACTGGCAGGGAAATCGACAGGGATATGCTGGAGGAGATTGTTGCCACGGACAAGAAGATGAGGTACAGCTTCAACCAGGATAAGACCCTGATTCGGGCGAACCAGGGCCACAGCATACCGGTGGACGTGGAGCTGAAGGAGCAGGAGCCGCCGGAATTCCTGTACCACGGTACTGCCGCGGCGTTACTGGAAGCCATAAGAGCGGAGGGCATAAAGCCCATGAGCCGTCTCTATGTGCACTTGTCAAAGGATGGAAAGACTGCCCTGACCGTGGGGAGACGCCACGGGGAGCCGGTGGTCTTAAAGGTACACAGCGGTGAAATGTATGGAGCCGGATGCCCGTTCTATCTGTCAGAGAACGGCGTATGGCTCACGAAAAAGGTGCCGGTAAAATACCTGTTTAAACAATGATAGAGTTAGGAAAACAAGCGATGGCGCAGTAATCTTATCAGCATTGGCTATAACCACTATAGAGGTTGTAAAAAATAGCGGCGAACTTAATAAGCCGCCTCCATTTCCTTTACCCGCCGGTACAACATCTGATTAACAGGAACCGACACCCCGTACTGTTCTGCCTTTTTGATCACAGTGCCAGCGAAAAGTTCCACTTCCGAATATCTGTGCGCAATGCCGTCCTGACGCATGGAAGGCATGCCGTTTGGATCTAAAGTGTCAAGAAGGTTTACATAAAACGTCAAATCATCTTCGGTCACGCCTGTCTTCGCATATTCGGAGAGTTTTACTACCTCTCTCATGGCGGCGATCATGGTATCCCTTGGTTCTCCGGGGCACTGTACTGTTCCGTAGGTTCCTTCGTTCACCATGACAATCTGATTCACGCCCACATTTAACATCCATTTGCTCCAGAGCCTGTGCAGGATATCCTCTTCCACCACATAAGGGACGCCGCCGCATTTCAAAATTTCCGCCGCCCGTTCGACAAAGGGCGAAAGAGCAGGATCCGGTGTTCCGATCCGTAGTTCGCCTTTGTGAGAATAAGTCAGTTTGTTCCCCAGTTTTACTGCATCCATCCCCTGGGCAATACAGTGGACAATGTGCCCTTTCGGAAAATACTGCGCCAGTATTTCCTCACTGCTTATGCCGTTTA
>OFFJ01001685.1_pt1 | contig 15627 bp, 25 predicted proteins | sample 1521261 | NCBI WGS metagenome assembly OFFJ01 (sample SAMEA3504122, study PRJEB24116) | mouse gut metagenome | biome: mouse gut; feature: mouse-associated habitat; material: faeces | place: Denmark | collected 2011 | reverse complement strand
CCGCCACTATTTACATGGATGCCGGATGTTGGAATTTTGACGGAGCCACCCAACGTCCTTCACAGTTTAAATTAATGCGTGAACCGCATCAACCTGTCACACCTCGAAGGTGTCGACATCGTGCAGGTGACAAAGTGGGAAGAAATCAAACAGCTGCTTGCCTCCCCGCAAGACCTTGCGCCGTATCAGACCATAGTTCCTGATACCGTAGGGAAGCTGCTTGACTGCATCATCACCTACAAGTGCGGTCTGCGTCAGCCGAGGGTGCAGGACTGGAGCGGTATCAACGCTGAGTTCCTTTGGTTTACCAAGCAGCTCGCCTCGCTCAACAAGCACATCATCTTCATCGCGCATCGCGATACCCGAAAGGAGGGCGACCGCACCGTATTCATCCCGCTTCTGCGCGAAAAGACCTACAACACCATCGTCACCGACCTTGACCTGCTCGGCTACCTTGAAATGGTGTCGGAAAAAGGTGTTCAGAAACGCATCCTCACGTTCGACCCGACCGACCGAAGCGAGGGCAAGAACACCTGCCTGATGCCTGCCCAACTCAACGTCACAACCATCGTTGACAAACAGGGCAGACCGACAGCGGCCAACGATTTCATACAGCGCGAGGTTATTACCCGCTACAACGCCATGCTTTCGCAGAAGCACGAACTTCAAAAGGCGTACAAGAATGTCGTGGCGGACTTATCGAGCCGTATCGAGACAATCGCAAACGCCGAACAAGCCAACGAGTTCACAAAGTATATCGCCACGGTTCAGCACGTCGGCTCTTCCAAAGACGAGGGTAGACGATTGTTTGCCGCCAAGGTCAAGGAGCTTGGTCTGACGTTCGACACAGAAACGAAGTTATACAGCGATGCAAAAGCAGAGTAACGTCCGCTATCGTGTCTATGCAACTTTGCTCGACGCTTGGCAGGACTATCTTGACACCCCTCAAATCTACGACAAGTATTGGGGCTTCTCAAATGAGCCGCCCCATACTTTGGAGGAGTTTTGGGTCAAACAGCACGCTTCGCTTATCGACAAGATAAACCGCGTACCGTTCACAAGCGAAGCCGCCTCAAAGGGTACCGCGTTCAATGCTGTAATCGACACGCTCATCACAGGGCAGCTTGATGAAAAGGTGCGTATGAGCAAGGTGTATGGAGAGAACGGCGAACGGGTGGCTATCCAAGCGGAGCTTGATGGTTTCACGTTTCAGTTCCCCTACGAATTGTGCAGGGAGTTCGTCACATACTACAGGGGCGCGATTCCGCAGGTTAGAGTCAGTGCGATACTTCACACGATGTACGGTGATGTTGAGGTCTACGGCTTCATCGACGAGCTTATGCCGTTGTCTGTTCACGACATCAAGACCACTGCAAGCTACTCGGCAAGCAAGTTCAAGCACCACTCCCAACATCTTGTCTATCCCTATTGCCTCATTCAGAATGGCTCGGACATACGGACGTTTGAATACAACGTGGCGGAGATTGACAAGTATGGACGTTGGCAGACATACACCGAGACATACGTCTTTGACCTTGACCGAGACATTCCCATCCTCCGTGAACGTTGCGAGGGACTTATAGAGTTCCTTTTACAGAACCGGAAGCTCATCACCGACCGACGCATTTTCGGAGGCGAGAACCCCGATGGGTATGTGGGCGTGCCGGTGGATATAAACAAGTTAATCAACAAATAAATATGGCATTATGGTTTGAATCCTCCGTAGCTTTTGACAAGATTCAGGGAAACGGAGCGGTCAAGAAAGTGACCGAAAAGAATCTGTTCGATGCACTCAGTTTCACAGAGGCCGAGGCTCGCACTATAGAAGAATTGACACCCTATATCAGCGGTGATTTCAGTGTCAAAGCAGTCAAGAAAACGAAAATCTCAGAGATTTTCTTTGACGATACCGCCGATAAGTTCTATCTCGTGAATGTGGCGTTCATCACCATTGATGAAAAGACCGCAGCCGAGAAAGAAACCATCTCTCAGATACTCGTTCAAGCCAATGACTTCGATAGTGCTGTAGCTGCGTTCAAAGACGGAATGAAAGGCACAATGGCAGATTGGGTCATCAAGAGCGTGACCGAAACACCGTACATGGGAGTATATACCGCAAAACTTTCGAGCGATGGAGAATGAGGCGAGATATGAAGTGACCGCACTTTGCGAGTCGCCCGACAGCCGAGGAATGAGCCTCAATGAGTATCAGCAATGCGCTCTTGAAACTGCGGTCTATCCCGAAGAATACAACATTGTATATCCGGCACTCGGAATGGCCGGAGAGGCAGGTGAAGTCGCTGATAAGGTCAAGAAGGTAATCAGAGACGGCAACGCCGATTTCTCACCCGTGAAATGCGAGGAAATAGCAATGGAGATAGGCGATGTCATGTGGTACTGCGCCGTGCTTGCCGACCGCATCGGCTACAAACTCGACACTATAGGGCGAATGAACCACCGCAAACTCAAATCCCGCCAGCTCCGTGGCAAACTCGGAGGAAGCGGCGACAATAGATAACACTCAGGTTGCAATCCCTGCGCAAGAGAGCGCGAAACAGGGGGCGTAGCTCAATGGCAGAGCAGCATGGGCGGGAGAGCCACCACTACAGCCATGCCGGTGCGGGTTCGAATCCCGTCGCCCTCCCAACTTTTATTTGTCATCATAAATGTTATTAATTTTCCAACGACCCGCACTGCCTGTGAAGGTGGTGCGGTTTTTACACAGACAAAACACCAGATACAAAATATATAAACATGAAAATCCCATTGTACCGCGCCAAGGCGCTGCGCAACCATCTGAAACGGGTAGCAAGTCATGCCGTGGCGGCAGCCAATGATCACCGCACGGCCGATGCTCTCCGTCTCGCCATTGCGGATGTACGATGGCTCGAAAAACTGATTGCAAGATATGAACAAGAACATCCGGCTGCCTCTCCCGGCAGTCCTGCCCGCAAGGGAAGCCACGCTTGACGACGTGCCGCAGCAGGCGCTCGCAAGAAAGGGCGTAAAGCTTTCCATGCTCGGCACGCTTGCCACGGACTACGCCAACACCGTGCTCGACATAGCCGGACAGATGCGTATTTCCAGAACCAAACGCCTGAGCCGCTGTGTACGTGCTCTCATCTCGGAATACGAGACCTTCCGCCGCACATATCTCGATGCGGCGCATATAGAGGCGGAACAGCGGCTGTCCGTGCTGTTCGAGGATTTGAACCGCCGGGCGTTTTCACACCTGTGCAACGGCCTTAAGGCAGAAACGACCGGCAGGCTACGCCCCGATTATGCGATGCTCGTGCAGGCGGTGCAGATGGCCATGACTGTGATTGATGCCATGCGACTGTATGCTGCCCGTTGCGACCGCTGGGTAGAGAGTTTCGGCGTTCGTGGCAGGCACTCCATGCTGCACGATTTCTTCCCGCGCCTGGCCATGCTGCTTCCGGAGTTTGCGGGCGACTGCTACGACCCCGCCTCTCCATCGCGCAAAGCCACTGCGGCAATACTCGAAAAAGAACTTTCAAACATAGAACTATATGACGATTATGGAAAAATCTGACAGGGAAATCATCTTCGGGGAGGCCGACGCACGGCTTACCGATGCCATGCCGCCGGCAGAATGCGCGGCAGCAACCGAAACCGTTAACGACCCATGGAATCAGAGCCCGGACTGACCACGGGCGAACGCCGAGCCTTCGAGGTTGTGTCGGAAATCGTCACAGCCAAGGAGGGTGTGGTGGAGCCGTGCCTTGCCACAATACACGAGTTGAGGTCGGTCATCCCCGGAGAGGGACTTCTGGACGACCTGCGCGGGCTTTACCGCAAGAAGTATGTGACAGCGCACCTCGATATAAACAAGAACCCGATGTTTGGGATAAGACAAAAAACTATAAAACGACTACAAAATGATTACTACTACAGGATTCTTATTATGTGCCGCCGGTACTGCGGCGTGTCTCTACGGCGCGCGACGTGCAAGGAAGGCACACCGTGCCGAGGCCGAACTGGCACGTATCACCAAGGCATACCTCGACCTCCGCAGCCAGGCTTCGGGATGGCAGGGTGTCCCCGCCCGCATAACGGAGGAGTGCGATTGGGGCGGCTCACGCTTCCTCCTGGTGCGTGGCGGCGGCGAGTACCCCCAGGTATTGAAAGCCATACCTTACACCGACGGGGATGACCGGGACTACAAACGGCTCTATGCCGAGGAACTGCGCGATAAATTCAACGAGGAGCAATGATGAAGGCGCGTGGCAAACAACCTGCGTATATAGACCTCATAAACCGTTTCTGGGAGGCCGACAAAGCCGACCCTCTCCCGCCTCCAGATGCGAAGCTTTACTTCTTCCTGCTTCACGAATGCAACATGCGGCGATGGCAGAATCCTTTTGAGTTGCAGACGCGGTATATAGAGACGGCTTTAAACTTCACGCGCAAGGCTATCGGAATCGCCCGCGAGAGATTGCGGGAGCGTGGGCTTATCGAGTATTCAAAAGGCTCGGGGAGCGGCAAATCCTCATATACGGTTTATGTTTCCCACGGAAACGCAAAAGGAAACACAAGCGTTTCCTACAGAAACACAAACCGCCATTTGTGTAGCCCCACAGAAACACAACCGAAATTTGTGTTTCCCACGGAAACGCAAAAGGAAACACAAGCGTTTCCCACAGAAACACAAATCGGGAATACACCTATTATAAGATATAAAGACAAAGACTATAATATTGATAATGACATCAATATTATAACAGACAAAGAAAAAACAGCCACCACGTGCAATATCTTTGACGAGCTTAAGAGCCAGCGGATGTGGGCGGAATCCATATGCAAGAAGTTCTCCGTCGAACCATCCAGGCTCCCAGCCGTCATAGATTCATTCGCGCTTCATTGCGAATGCCTGGGCAACCGCCCGCCGACGCTCCGTGATGCCAAACAGTATTTCTTCAACTGGCTGGCGGGGCAACGCCGCAGGGAGGACGAGGACGCACGGCTGATAAAACTCCAGCAACAACGTTATGGCACAGAGAATCGGGCTTCAAATGGAGCAAGCCTTGACAGGGCTACAAGGGACGGGGAACTTGCCGAGCTTGTCAGAACCACCCTCAGCCGGGATGACAAATCCCAGGGTCTCGGCACTGGTGGCACGTTATGGTGACAGGGAGGGGTTCCTGAAAACGTTCAATCCTGACAAGCAGGATGAGTGCCTGAGGAACCCGGAACTTTCATACATGGGGGGGGCGCCTACACTGGGGCTTGTCAGAAAGGCTTTCGGCAGCACGGCAGAGGCATGGCTCGTGATACAGCTTGCGGAACTGTCGGAGTACGCCGGGGTCAAGGAAAAACTTACGACGCGCCAGCTTACAGACACCGCACTCCTGATACAGCAGATGTACGGACATTTCAAGGTGACTGAACTGATGCTGTTTTTCAGACAGTTCAAGAGCGGGCGTTACGGGCGGTTCTACGGCAGCGTAGACCCTATGCTGATAATGACCGCATTGAAAACATTTGCCGAAGAGAGGGCGGAAAAAATATCGTTATACGCCAGGGAACGCGAAAAGGCTGCGGAGGCTTCCGCCTCACCACCGATCAAACCTTCCGAATGGAAGGCGCGGCGTGGCCATCCTGTTGATATGGCAATTTCAAAAATAATCACATCATCACATTCAGACAATGAAACCGACAGATCCAAGATACAGACACCTTAAACCCCAAAAACAACCGCAGCAGGCTTCCGCCCGTACCCCCTGCCTCGGATTCCGATTCGATGAGGAAGAGGAGATGCGCATGAAGGCCGTGCGGGCAGCCTCGGCGCGATTTATGCGCAAATACGGCAAGGGGCGGCAACCCTTCACAATCGACCTCTCCCATTACGTGCCGCCAATGAGACTTGACAACGCGGACGAATATGGCGGTGTTTGACAGCTTTTTCGACGACATTGCCGCGTCGATGCTCCACGGGGTGATCATTGCCGATGCCGACAGCCCTGGACACGTGTCATTCGCCTACATGGATAACGGGGTCATATTCGAGGCTTGCGGGAGCCTGTGGTGCGATGTCGAAAAAGAGGGCGACGGCTACGAACTGCCTGTGCAATACTCCGTCACCGGGTGCGGGTGCGAGCTTGAAACCGTCAGCGCGCGGATGTACGACGAGGATACGGGGGAAGAATCCGAGATGCCCGAAGAACTGGAGCGTGAACTGCGCGACCGTCTCGAAAGGCGGCTGCTACTCTACCTCCGATGCGGGGAATAATGCTTAAAAACACAGACAATGAACAGAACTATATACATCAATATCGACGGGGCGATATACGACCCCGACAACATCATAGACGAGGAATACGCGGAAACGGAATGCTCATATCCGACACGCTTATAGCCGAGCGCGAACTGACCGAAAAAAACTGAATAAACAATGACCATAAACGACCTTAAGGCATACGCCAAGCGCATAGGTGCGAACATGAAGCCGACAGACAGACTGGCGGTGACACTCAACCGAGAGGCGACAACCTACATTTTCGCCTACCTCAACAGCCGGAAACGCAATCTTGAACAATCCCTCTCCGCCACAAACATCTCAGAAAAAAAAGCGAGATAAACGCGAATATGAATACAACATGGTGTGCGAAGCCATTAACGCAATCAACAAAGCAAAAGAATTATGACACCCGAACCTAAACTGATACAGAAATCATTGTTTGACTTTTAACCCCACCACCGACAAGATGAAAAGCATGGAAAATTGTTGATATTATTGAAAAAAGTATTATTTTTGTAATGCGACCACCACCGCAGTACAAAACTTATTTAGTCAGCCCCTTTGGAGTGCGTGGTGGCCTCCATTGGGGCTGCACTTATTTTAAGACATGGCAAATACCGTTCTTAAATTTGAAGTCTCGAAAGAGCAACTCTTAGCTTATTTTGAAAGTGTATGCCGACTTGTTCAGCAACAAGAGCCATTCCCAATCAACCTTGACGAAGTGTGGCAGCTGGCCTATACCGAAAAAGGTGCCGCAGTCCGCGCTCTCAAAAATGGATTCATAGAAAACGTTGACTATAAAACGGTTGACACAATTACCAAACGAGAAATCGGTAGCACACGCACAACCGAATATTTCATAAATGTATCATGTCTTGAATTTCTAATAGCCCGCAGACATAGGGCTGTGTTCGAGGTGTATCGCCAAGTGTTCCATAAAACCGCAGAGATGTTGTCCCGACAACGAATCCCAACAGCCCCTCAGTCCTATGCCGAGGCTCTGCGTCAGCTCGCTGATGAAGTCGAAGCCAAAGAAAAGACGCAACTATTGCTTGCCGAGAAAACTGAGCAACTTGACGAAAGTAAGGAGTGGTTCTCTATCAAGCGTTGGGCGAAGCTCCATCACAAAGATTGGCGAAGCTATTCTTGGCGAAAACTCAAAGCGGTGTCGCACGAACTCGGATATGCCGTAAAGAAGATTTTTGATGGAAACTATGATGAAGTAAACATATACCACCGATGCGTCTTTGAGGCTATCTACGGAAAATAAAAGAGCCGCAAGTTCCCTCGCGGCTCACACAGATATGCGCGTCTGTCCCCAAAGGGCAGGCGCGTTTGTCGTTTATGACCGCTCCCTTTCCAACGCCTCATGCAGCTTTGCCGGACTCAGACCGAAGCAGCGCACGAAGCGGTCAAGAGCCGTACGGCGGTTTTCGGGTATAAGGGCATAGAGCGAGTTGAGTGGGGTGTCGCTTTCAAGTGCCTTGCGGACGGTCGAGCCTTTCATGCCGTTGGCTCTGCGTAATCTTCTGCTTTGTGACATAGTGGTATAGGTTAATGTTTCCGGCAATGTTCGCAGAGCAAATCTTTGGCTATATCCCAAGTCGCATCTACGATGTCATCACCGATGTATTGTATCTCCTCTCCATAAGGGTCAATGCCGAATGTCTGAGCAATGTGCATCTGCAAATGCCCGGTCTCATGTTTGTATGATTGTTGAAACTCTTTCGCGCTTGATGTCTTAGCGAACACAATCACCGTCTCACAAGAGCTGCTGTTGGAATAGGTCAACCCCGTGTCGAGTTTGCCGGATGTGAGGTTGTTATACGCTCCCTCCAAATGCTCACCGTGACAGCCGATGCCGACAAGAGCATCAAGAATCTCGTCGGCGTTCGGCTTGGTGACTACATAGTAGGCGTAGACAGTCCAATCGTATTTCGGAAGCGTGAAGCGTTGGCGCATCATAGCATCTCACTCCATTCGATAGGGATTCCGGCATGAGCCATGTCCGCATACCAACGGTTGAAGATGAATCCGTCTACTTGGTCAGGGTCATCCACATAGTCGGCTACGAATTTGCAAACAGCCTCCTCAGTAGGCAGGGTGCTTTTGTAGAAATCAGCCATAGCCATGTGATAGACGTAAACATAGTCGTGAAGCTCATTATATTTCAGAACGACCCCATACTTCTTCATTGTTTCGTCTATCTTATCCTTGCTGATAGCATCCAGCTTTTCCATCTTATTGGTAGCAGGATTCAGCTTCCTCATTTTGCTGATAGCGAACTCTGCGAGTTTTTTATTCATGTGCCATCCGAAATGCTGCAAGTAGTTATCCATTTCGGGCGGTCGCTTATCGTAAGCATCAAGCGGTATTCTTGTTCTGCTCATATTATTTTCAGTTTAGGAATAAAGGGGCAACCTATCGAGATTTTCGATAAGTTGCCCTACAGTTAATTATCGGCGCACATAACGCCCGGTGGTCGCAGACCTTCCTCTACGTTCGCCCATATAGGGAGGCCATTCCTCCCAACGCTCGCGGGGATAACGCTCGCCCATGCGGTCGTAGTCCTCGGGGCGCATATCCTCGTCACGCATGCCGTAGCGTCCGTAGCCGCCACGTTCTCCCATGCGGTCATAGTCGCGCTCCTCGTCTTCGCGGTAGCCCATGCGTAAGTACGATAGCCTTTCGGGGTAAGTCATCACTTGGAACAGCGCATACGGCTACCGCTTTTTTTGTACCGATAACTATAAACTCTCCAAGAGATGCGAAAATTAACAACCGATGAATGGATTAAACGGGCTAAACAAACGCATGGCAACCGATATGATTATTCTGACACTGTTTATGTGAATATGCGGACTATGATAAAAATACGATGTAAAATTCATGGCGTATTTGAGCAACGGCCATTCGACCATGTAAACGGACATGGATGCCCTTTGTGTGGATTTATAAGCACAAAGACCAAAGGCAGAAATGGTAAACCTTTTGTTGGCGTTCACGGAATCGGTCATAATGATGTGCCTCATAGTATTAATATGAAAGCAAGATTTATTTGGCAAAACATGTTAATGAGATGTTACAATCCAACTTTTCAAGCAAAACAACCTATTTATATTGGTTGTGTGGTCTGCAACGAGTGGCTTACATTCAGTAATTTCAAGAAATGGTTTGATAATCCTGATAATGGCTATCGAGAGGGGTATCAACTTGATAAAGATATTATAGTTCAAGGTAACAAGGTATATTCACCTGCAACGTGCTGCTTCATACCGCAAGCTATAAATTGCTTGTTTGGATTCAATTCAAAGAAGCGATCAAAATTACCCACAGGAGTATTTTACCACCACGGAAATATTGAAGCGATAGTAAATTGCGGAGGGAAAAATAATTATTTAGGAAAATTCAATACGCCAGAAGAAGCATTTGCAGCTTATAAACAAGCAAAGGAAGCCTATATAAAAGAAGTTGCAAGAGCGTATTACCAACGTGGAGAAATCACCAAAAGAGTCTATGATGCGCTAATGGTTTATGAAGTTGGGGTAAACGGCTGAACATAGGCTATTGGTCTTCTTTGAGTTTCTTCTTTATTGCCTCATAACTATATCTAAGGACATTGTTTTGCGAAACACGACAATCAAAGCTCGTAATCGCATAATTCACGCATCTTGTAGAGATATTGAACAGCGAAGCAATTTTAGACGGGTATATGTCTTTTAAGTGTAGCAGTTTTATAGCGAGGTGCCGCGCGTCCACGACCTCGGCTGTCCTTGATTTGGAGAGTATGGCTTCTCTGGGTATGTCTGATTCCTCGGTCACGAGAGTTATCACGCGGTCGGCAAGTTCTGCGAGTCTTGGCATAATGTTTTTTTTGCTTAACGGAGTGAACATAAAGGTGCACCCCGTGTTTAAGGTATAAAGTAATTACTCATATAGCCCTTGCGACACGAGGCGAATCTTGCTCTCTGAGCTGTTTAGGTTTAGCGAGTTAGGCGGCTCAGAGGTTGCGGGGGCTATTTTACTGCCCTCTTGGGATGCTCGTATTTCAAGCCTTTCAACTTCTCGTTGGGTGGCATCCGGTCTGTGCAGCCCTCTTTGCGGCAGTGCCACAGCTTGTAATGCTCTTTAAGGCTACGCTCGGATTCTTTTTCCTCTGTCAGCTTTATTATCCTCTCGTTGGCACGGTTCAGCTCCATCTCGCTCTTATAAAGGCGGTCTGACAGTTCACGGTTACGGTCGATGTGTTTGTCAACCGTGGCGTTCAGCGACGAAAGGCGCGATGTCAGCGAGTCAACAAGTTTAAGCAGGTTGTCGAAGCGGTGGCCTTCCGCCTCGTTGGCCGCCTCGTCAGCCTCAGCCTCGGTCTTCTCAGCCTTAGCCATAGCCTCCTGCGCCTCCGCATCTTTTATGCGCCGGTTAGCCTTGCCATAGAGTATGAAGCCTAACAGAGTCGAGCATCCGAGGAGCAGTTCAAGTATTATTCTTACTGTTTCCATTGCTTATATTTATTTTCTAAATTTCCTAATCAGCCACACGACTGCTATGCAGACTACGGCTATAATCGCCCCAATAGCGATGCCGCCGAAGTCCATCTTGGTCTGCTGCCACCAGGTCAGCTTGCGCTCCACAGGATAGGGCACAGGGATGCTGTCTGACTTGACGGATTCCAACCGCTGTCTAAGCTCACGTATCGAATCGCTTTTGGATTCCAGCAGCCTTTCAAGCTCCTTTTCCCGGCGCGAGGCACGGTAGACCACCAGCTCCGTGTCGTGCCGCAGCGTGTCCCCCTTGTCGTTCAGCACAAGCCGCTCGTTGCGGCTGCGCATCAGCGAGTCCACCTGCCGCTCCTTTTGATACAGACGCTCCGTGAGGGACTTTACAACATCAAGCATCTCTGCGTTGTCCTTGTAGAGGTATTCCGTGCGCACCGTCTCCAGCGGCACATACCTCGTGCCGGTGCATGAGCTGCACAGCGCTGCTGCCAGCGCGAGCATCACGGCTGCCGACAGCGCGACAGCCACGTTCCTCAGGCGTCTGCCGCGCCTTTCGCCCGCCCGGCATGCCATGCGGCGGTGCATGTCCCGCAGCATGTCCGCATCGTCATACCTCGCCGCCATGCCTGCCGGTGTATATACGTGCCTCTTCCTCGCGCCGTGCCACAAGCCCGGGCATGCGCCTGCCTCCCGCGTTCACCCACCTGGAGAACTCCGCCGGTATGGACGGGTCAGACGGGTCTGCGCACACCTTCCTCCACAGGGTGCTGCGGCGCAGCGCCGTTATGCCCGTGTTGTATGCGAAACTCAGCAGGGAGTCGTACTGCCCCTGCGTCAGCCCCGGCACGCTGTCTATCCGCATCCATCGCTGCAGCTCGTCCTCGAAGCGGGCGATGTCCCCCTCGAACAGCCTTTCGGCATGCGCCTGTGTGATTCTCAGCCCCTGTGCCACGTCCGGCCCCGTGTGGCCGTACCCGATGGTCGGCACCCCTGCCGGGCAGTGGTATGCCGCCAGGCGGCACCCCTCCCAGCCCTTTATCAACGTCTTTATCCTTTCGCTTGCTTTCATGTCGTTTTGTCTTGTCGGTTTTTATTTCAGATTTTGCCTGGCGTCAGCCCAATGTCACGGGGCAGCCATCCACCTTTGCGGGGAGCGCCCGCAGGAAGGCGCTTATGGCCGCCGTCATTGCCGCGTACTCATCTTCGGGGGCGTTGAGGTTCAGCCACATCTCGCCGTTGGCGTTCTTCCCGAACGACCCGGAGGGGTACTGCCCCGTCATGCCGGATATGGCGCCGCCGGATACGGAGGAGAGCGCCCCGCGCTCGATTTCGAGCACGGCGGAGATTGCGTAGGCGCGGCCGGTGTCGCCCGAATTGTCTGCCTGCACGGATGCCCGTGCCACTTCTTTGAAAACGATGTCTGTCGATGTCATGTCTGATGGTTTTTAAAATGTTTGAAACTGTTATGATGATTATGTGGTCGTTATAATTATCGTTATAATTATGTGAGTGTGAGGTTCGACCCGCTAAGGCCGAGTTTCTTCCACGTGGTCGAGCCGAGCCGGAGCCTTATGCCCGAATCCGACACCTGCAGCCCGTAGTTCCCGGCGAGCACCCCGAAGTAGTTGGCCGTCGCCAGGAACTTCATTTTCGTCATGACGGCCATCAGCCCGTCGAGGGCTATGGTCGTACCCTGCTTGGCCCCCTTTGTGACCTTCCCCGAGAACGAGGGGGCCACGTTGTGGCTACCGGCATAGACGAGGATGTCGGCGGTCTCGTTAATCGTTATATCCATATAGTAGTCCGCGCCGACGTCGGTGGTGGCGTTCACGGCGAGCGACCCCGATACGACCGTGCTTGTGGATGTCGGCGGGGCCAGGGACGTCCCCCGGCTGTAGACGGCCTTTGCCACCCCCGCCTCCCTGCGGTAGACCGTGACAGTGAACGACCCTGAGAACGGCCTGGTGGCAGGCACCGCGTTGGCGTTGAACCCCAGGGAGACCGAGCATGTCCCCGACACCAGCGACCCCGGCGCGAGTCTGCCCAGCGGTATCGTCCATGTGGCGCCACTGGATATGCCTGTGTGCCCGGGTTCCGTAAGGCCGCCTATCCCCACGTCCCGGTTACGGTAGCCCACCGTGACCTGCTTACTGGCCAGCGCCCCGTTTATGTCGGTCACCTCGTTGGCGATGAGGTCCACCTCCTTTGCCGGGAGGTTGTCGTTGCGTATCGTCAGGCGTGCCTCCCCGTTGCTGTCGAGCATCTTGAGGCCGGTGGCGTCGGCCTGTATCCTCTGTTCGTCACCGCCGAGCTGGATTGCGTCTTCCAGGAACCTGATGGCGCCGTGGGAGAGGTAGCCCTGGCCGTTGTGCCGGAACATGCCTGAGGCAGCCTTCGCGCCGGGGGGTATTGTCCCCGGACTTTCCGCGTCGTACATGTCGCCGCCCATCCATATGGCCGGGGCGTCCTCCCTGTCGGCAAGGCCGCTGATGCCCGACATGACGCGGTAGGTGCCGTCGGCGCCCGTGGAACCCATCCGCAGCAGTGTGGCCAGGATGAGGCCGAACTGCCCGATGTTGCCTTCCGTCAGGGCGTCGCGCAGCGCCTGCGACAGGTAGTCGTTGTCGCGTGGGGAGGGTTCCCACCCGGTGAGGGTGTTGCCCCATTCCACCTGCGGGGCGGCAAACCTTATTTTGCCGTTTTTCAGTATGTAGGGGTAGAACCTTATGGCGTAGGGCTCGCCAGAGGGGTTGGTCGGGCCGTTGTACCTGGTGAAGCGGCTTGTGGGGACGGTTATGTCGAACCGCACCCATTCGCCGATTTTGAAGGAGCCGTCGGAGTTCCTGGGGAGGATGGGGATGCTTACGGAGTTGGCGCACGAGATGCCGTTTGCGTCGACGGCCATGACGTCCATCCTCGCGTTGTCGCTCCCGAAGGCGTCAGCCCACGATTGCTCGTCGAGCCTGGTGTAGATGCTCACGGTCACCACCTTGTGTCCCCCGATGACGAATCCGGGGTTGATTTCGCCCTTGGAGGTGCCGTAGTTGTTGTAGATGCCGCGGTATGTGAGGTTGGCCGAGCCGAGGCTCTCGACGTACACCGAGTTCTGCCCGTGCGGGCCGTTACCCTGGTCGATGCGTGCCGTGGATACCATGTCCCAGTGCGCCTTCCCCCGGAAGCCGGAGTTGAGCACCATGTTGCCGCGCCCCTCCACGGTGGCCGACCCCTCGTTTAGCACGGGAACGGATTCCGAATCATGGAAGGCGGAGGAGGCGGACGCGGTGTCGCGCAGCGTCAGCACCACCGACACCGTGTCCTGCCTGATGATGCCCGCGAGCTGGGCGGCGGTGACGGTGAAGGATGACGAGCCGGGGGTGGCGACGGTTCCCGATGACTGCACGTTGCCTGAGGAATCGAGCGCCTGGTAATGCACGCATTTTTCTGTCGTTGTGGCGCGGCTGTCGCCCGTGACCTTGTATTTTGTGACGGTGAGCGACGCTGGCACGAGGGCGCCGGTCAGGCTGCGCGTTATGGCGTCCGCCGACAGCCCCAGCTGGTAGACGGTTGCCGCCGGACCCCTGTCGCCGGTGGCACCTTTCAGCGCGAGAGACCACGAGAACTCCCTGGTGAACGACTTGCCGTCGACGGTAAGGTTGACTTTCAGCACCCCCTGCTTCTGTGTCAGCGCCGTGGTGACGTTGACGGCGAACCCGGAGCTGACAGAGGTGGTGGAGGGGTTCGTGATGGCCGTGGTAAGCCCGGTGACCTGCCCGGTTATGGAGTCGATGGTGGCAGGCACCCTCGTCGCGCCCTTGTAGGCTATGACCTCGCATGTGGTGTCCCCGGCGACAGCCGAGCTGACACCCCCGGCGAACGTGTGGCTCTCGTTGGTGAGCAGCACCGTGTAGGAGTCCTTGCCTGCCGCACCCGTGGCGCCCTTGGCCCCGGAGCTGACCTTGGCTATGGTGACCTCGTCGTGCATGCCGCCGGAGGTGCAGCGGATGGTGATGCTCTTGGCCGTACCCCATATCGAGGCGTCGCGTGCCAGGGCGTAGGTCGGCGAGGTAGCCCCCGGTATATCTGTGAACGCCGTTCGCTTTTCTTGTTTGTAGCTCCACTGGTAGCCGGTTGTACCCTGTAGGGTGGCCGACAGGTTCACGGTGGCGGGGCCTAACAGGGTGTTGTATCCATCGGCATACGATATTATCTGTGCGTCGGCGTTGACCACGACCGTCTTGGCGCCCTTCATCTCCGAGGCTGCGGGGATCCATGCCGTCTGAGGGGTGTCCCCCTCGGTCAGCACCGCCCATTTGACGCATGTCTCGGTCGTGTCGTAGTCCCCGTCATTGGGCTGGTGGAAGAAATACAGGAGTGGCGGGTTCTGGTGTTCCGAGATGTTGGCCGGGGCGACCACCTTGAACGACTGCACCCTCTCTGTCCGGGAGGACATCCTGCACATGTAGGCGTAGCCGTTGTCCCAGAACGCGGCTATCTCCTCATCCTTGGGACCGACCCTGTAGCACACCGTCAGGGTGTAGGTCTTGCCCGGCACGGGGATTGTGTCATAGGCGTATATGGCGAACGAATAGCTTTTGTCAGGGCCTTTCTGCACGTCCGAACCTCTGAGCAGGTTGGGGGTATATCCCGCCCCCGGCCTGACCTTCCAAAGGTTCATCACCGCCGTCAGGTCGGCATGCCCGGCCTTCGTTACGGTCACGGTCACCGTGGCCTTGTCGGCGGTTATGGTGTTCACCGTGATGACGCCTGTGGAGCCGTTGATGCTGCCGGTGCACCCGGCAAACTGTGCCGCGAAGCCCCACCCCGTGTCGGCGGCGCCCCCCCTGTAGACCGTGGCCTTGGAGGTTGCGATGT
>OFFJ01001683.1_pt1 | contig 15632 bp, 15 predicted proteins | sample 1521261 | NCBI WGS metagenome assembly OFFJ01 (sample SAMEA3504122, study PRJEB24116) | mouse gut metagenome | biome: mouse gut; feature: mouse-associated habitat; material: faeces | place: Denmark | collected 2011 | reverse complement strand
GCATCATGGCGTAGATCAGGCCGCTGGCAAAGGCGTCCCCGCCCCCTACCCTGTCCAGAATATTAAAAGTAAAAAGCTTGCTTTCAAAAGTATGACCCTCGTACCACATAAAGGCTTTCAGGCTGTTTTCGCTCCCGCTGTGGGCGTAACGCACATGCCTTGCAATACATGAAATATTCGGATATCTTTCTATGAACGCCCCGAAAATTTCATCCTGCTGCTCATAGCTGGGCTGCAGCGGCACCTTGTCCTTCACGTCGCCCTTGCTGTGGTCTCCTTCATCCCGCCAGAGATGATAAGGCTCAATACCCATCAGCACATTTACATAAGGAAGACATTGTGTGCAAAAGTCCCTCGCTTCCTCCCATGTCCAGAGACTGCTTCGGAAATTTCCGTCGAAGCTCACCGTTATTCCTTTTTTCTGCGCCGTTTTCAGGCTGTTTAAAACCAGTTTTTGGCAGCCGGGCGAAAGCGCCGGGGTAATTCCGCTTAAATGAAGCCAGGTATACCCTTCAAGGAGGCTGTCCAAATCAACGGTGTCAAAATCAAATTCCGAAATCGCGCTGTGCTTCCTGTCGTAGGTCACCTTGCTTGCGCGGATTCCGAAACCGGTTTCCAGATAATAGCTTCCCATACGGTGGGTGGGCGTCTGCTCCGGCGTGCTCAATATCACCGGCGTACAGTGAACATCGCTGCTCCTTAGCATACGCACCGCGCTTTTGCCAAGGCTGTTGTTGGGAACAACCGTAAAAAAGGTGCTGTCAATGCCTAAGTTTGCAAGGGCCAGGGCAATATTGGCCTCGCTTCCCCCGTAACTGGCTTCAAAGCTGGTTGCCATACGGATTTTCTCATAGTTTGGAGGGGTCAGCCGAAGCATAATTTCCCCAATTGTGATAAAGCGGTTTGTTTTATCCGCTTCTCTTAATAATGGATTGGCATGTTCCATCCTTCTTTCCTTCTCTTTTCCCATTTGTGTGTACCCCCGTTATTAATTAAATTTCACAGTATTTTCCGGCACCGCCCTCTCCTCTTTATCCTCGAGTACCTTAATCACCTTTGCAGGCACGCCTCCAACCACCGTCATAGCCGGAACGTCGCGGGTCACTACAGCGCCGGCCGCCACCACGGCCCAGTCTCCCACGGTCACGCCGGACAGAATTGTAGCGTTAGAGCCAATCCATGCGTGGGCGCCGATTTTGACAGGGGCAAAGTGATTCCTCCGGTTCTTTGCCGGATTCAAATCATGATTGACAGTGGCAAGCACCACATTATGGCCAATCAAAGCGCCGTCGCCGATAAAGATTCCTCCCTGGTCCTGAAAATGACATCCTGAATTAATAAATACATCTTTACCGATGGTAATATTTTTTCCGAAATCCGTATAAAACGGAGGGAACAGACGAAAGCTCTCATCTATTTTCTTTCCGGTCAGCCGCCCCATTATCTCACAGATTTCCTCCGGCGTATGATACTGATTATTCAGCTCCATGCCAGTTTGAATTGCTTCCTGACAAAGCTCATGAAAAAGCGCCTGCCACTCTGGGTTATTTGTCGCTTCGCTTTCCTCGCCCTGAAATTCCTTTAAAATATCCTGTAACTCCACCCTTGCCACCCTTCCTTTCTGCAAAGTCCTGTCCGAAATTCTGTCGGAATAAATTAATTATATGGAAGGAAGCATTTAAAGTCAATCCGCCAGCCGCGTATGGCAACGGTTTTTGCCGGATATTTTTTCTTCTTTAAAATATCTTCACGACATCCGAAATCAGAATAGGATTCACATAGCTTTCCAGAATACAGCCGATTAAAATTACAATGCTTATCCACATAAGCATGATTCCCTGACGGAGGAAGCGCTGCTTGCGGCTGCCTGTGTAGGAACTCATGTAGCTTTCCGGCAGACGTTCTTTGCCGCACCTTTCATAGCACCAGCCAAGGAGCATAATTTCCGCCGGTATCAGAAGAAGCTGATGCGGAAACATTCCCCCCAATAAAAGGAGAAACCCTCTTATTCCAAACCGGATAATGGCCGCCGTAATGGTCATCCCTGCCAGCAGCCCCTGCCAGAGAATACAGATATAAACAGATACCGCCCCAAAACTGGTTGTGGACAACAGAACAAGCGCCAGTCCCTCCCCTATCCGGTGTTTCAGCACATACCGCAGGAATCTCCCGCTGTCAATCTCAATATACTTTAACCTGTTAATCGATGACATGCTGAAAATGCCGTCCTCTGAAAGAAGCGTTTCGTTTCCCATATTCATGACAATCACGCCTAACAAAAAACTTCCGAAAAACAAATACAGCCAGAAAGTATAAATACGATTCTTTTCCGCCCTGTTCACAGCATACCGCCTTAATTTCTCTCCCTCCAATATATGAAAAACAGGCAGTACATATGCCCTGCCTGTTCAAATCACTATATTAAATTAAGATTTAATTATTAGTGCAATACCTGTCTTTATAAGCCAGAACGGCCGCAACTGTCTTGGAATCCTGAATTTCTCCCGCATAAATCTTTTCCGTAAGCTCACCCACCGTATAAGCTTTTACCTGGACATACTCGTCCTCGTCCAGATGCTGGCTGCCCGGCGTCAGGTTCCTGGCCAGATAGATATCAATTTTTTCATTGCAGAAAGCCACAGTTGTGCGAATGGTAAGGAGCAGCTCTATCTCTCCCGCCTTATACCCGGTTTCCTCCTCCAGCTCCCTTGCCGCCGCATCCATTGTGGGTTCCTCCGGCGTCTTAAGTCCCCCCGCCGGAATCTCCAGGGTATAACGCTCTAAGGCGTTGCGGTACTGCCTTACCATAATCAGACGTCCTTTTTCATCCACTGGGACCACCGCCGCCGCTCCGTTATGCTTAATAAAATCCCACTTCACCACATTTCCGTTAGGTATCTGCATCGTGTCCTGATAATAGTCCAGAATTGCCCCGTGGGCAACCAGCTGCCTGGATAATCTCTTTATCTCTTCCATTTTCTTCCCCATTTCTTTTATTCTGCCTCAGAGAGCAGCTTCTCCACACCCGCCGATTTCTTTTATGCCGTCTTGGAAAGCAGCTTCTCCACACTCGCCAGCTTCACGCAAAGCACAAATAAATCCGTTGCCTTCGCCAGTTCTTCCTCGGAAGGGAAGGTCGGCGCAATACGGATATTGCTGTCAGCCGGGTCCTTCTTGTACGGATAGGTTGCGCCGGCGCCGGTTAAAACAACGCCTGCCTCCTTACACTTCTCAACAATTGCTTTTGCACAGCCCTCCATGGACTCAAAGGAGATAAAATAACCGCCTTTCGGATTCGTCCATGAACCAATGCCGAGGCCGCCGAGCTCTCTTTCAAGCACCTCCAGAACCGCCTCAAATTTCGGGCGGATAATCGCCGCATGTTTCTTCATGTGAGCCTTCAATCCGTTCATATCCTCGAAATATCTCGTATGCCGGAGCTGATTCAGCTTGTCAGGCCCGATGGTCTGTATGGTCATAATGCTCTTAATGGAATCCAGATTGGCTTTGGACGCGGCGATTGCCGAAATTCCCGAGCCCGGGAAAGTTACCTTCGAGGTCGAGCAGAACTCATAAACCATATCGATATTTCCCGTCTTTTCGCATTCGGCAAAAATATCCAGCAGCTCATCCCCCTCCTCGTACAAATCATGGATAGAATAGGCGTTATCCCAGAAAATCCTGAAATCCGCCGCCGCCGGTTTCAAAGCGGCAAATCTCTTTACTGTCTCGTCTGAATAGGTGTAGCCCTGAGGGTTGGAATATTTCGGCACGCACCAGATTCCCTTCACCGCCGAATCATTGTTCACATACTTCTCCACCAAATCCATATCCGGCCCGTCTTCCGTCATGGGAATGTTAATCATCTCTATACCAAACTGCTCAGTTATCGCAAAATGCCTGTCATACCCCGGAACCGGGCATAAAAACTTTACCTTATCCAGCTTGCACCAGGGGGTGCTCCCCAGCACGCCGAACAGCATACAGCGGGCTACCGTGTCGTACATGATATTCAGGCTGGAATTTCCAAACACAATAATCATATCCTTCGAAACGCCAATCATGTCGCCCAGCAGGCACTTTGCTCCTTCAATACCGTCCAGCAGACCGTAATTTCTGCAGTCCACGCCCGACCGTGTCCTGACATCAGACTTTGAGGTAATCACATCAAGAAAGTCCATTTCCATATCGAGCTGGGCTACCGAAGCTTTTCCTCTGGACATATCCAGCTTCAAGCCTTTCGCCTTTTCCTTCTCATATTCCTTTTCCAGCTTCTCTTTGAGTGTAAGCAATTCTTCCCGGTTAAGCTCCCTGTACGCCTTCATATCATATCTTCCTCCATGTATATTCTGCAATAGTATGATTGGATAATTGTATACAATCCAACGCCGATACTATTCTACTATAACATGTTTTCCCAAACAAGATTTTTTTTATCAATTTTGTATTTTTTTCAATGCAATCCCAAAAGGATACGCCGTATAGCTATTCTAAGGCCGCCTTTTTGCAAAAAAAGAAAGTATTGAAAACTTTTCGTCTTCAATACTTTCTCTGTTTTCATGTCATTTTCCAGTTACTTCGCATAGTCAATGACTCTGGATTCTCTAATTACATTCACTTTTATCTGTCCTGGATATTCCAGCTCAGATTCAATCTGTTTTGAAATATCTCTGGCTAAAAGCACCATATCAGAATCAGAAATTTGTTCCGGAACTACCATTACCCGAATCTCTCTACCTGCCTGAATTGCAAAAGATTTGTCTACACCTTTAAAATTGTTTGAAATATCTTCTAGCTGTTTTAGTCTGCTTGTGTATGTTTCAAGCGTTTCCCGTCTCGCACCCGGTCTGGCGGCTGATATTGTATCAGAAGCCTGTACAATACATGCAATCAATGACTGAGGCTCTACGTCGCCATGATGAGATTCCACGGCGTTAATAACAGTAGGTGATTCCTTATACTTTCTGCACAGTTCAACACCCAGCTGAATATGAGAGCCTTCCATTTCATGGTCTACAGCCTTGCCTATATCATGCAAAAGACCGGCTCTTTTCGCCATCCTTACATCAAGCCCAAGCTCTGCAGCCAGTAAACCTGAAAGCTGTGCCACTTCTATGGAATGCTTTAATGCATTTTGACCATAGCTGGTTCTGAATTTCATCTTTCCCAGCAATCTTACGAGTTCAGGGTGAATTCCATGAACACCCACCTCTAAGGTAGCAGCCTCACCTTCCTCTTTAATCATGATTTCAACTTCTTTTTGCGCCTTTTCAACCATTTCCTCGATTCTGGCCGGGTGAATACGTCCGTCCACAATCAATTTTTCAAGCGCAATTCTTGCCACTTCCCTGCGAATAGGGTCGAAGCCGGATAAAATTACGGCTTCCGGCGTATCATCGATGATAAGGTCAACGCCTGTCAGTGTCTCCAGGGTTCTGATGTTTCTGCCCTCTCTGCCGATGATTCTGCCTTTCATTTCATCATTTGGAAGCTGAACAACAGAAATGGTTGTTTCTGATACATGGTCGGCCGCACATTTCTGTATGGCAGTAACCACATATTCCCTTGCTCTCTTGTTTGCTTCCTCTTTGGCGCGACTTTCTAATTCCTTAATCATCACAGCCGTTTCATGCTTTACTTCGCCTTCAACAATTTTTAACAAATATTCTTTTGCCTGCTCGGAGGTTAATCCTGAGATTCGTTCCAGTTCCTGTAATCTTTCCTCATTCAGCTTTGAAATTTCAGCTTTCTGTCTGGCCAGTTCATTCTCCTTGGCCGCCAGATTTGCTTCCTTACGTTCAATCGCCTCCGACTTCTTATCAATATTCTCTTCCTTCTGCTGAACTCTGCGCTCATAACGCTGCGCTTCCGCACGACGCTCTTTAATCTCCTTGTCCAATTCGTTCTTTGTACGGATGGACTCTTCCTTGACTTCAAGCAAAGACTCGCGCTTCTTCGTTTCGGCAGTTTTCAGAGCTTCATCAATAATTTCACGGGCTTTCTCCTCCGCATTTCCTATTTTGGTGTCCGACATCTTTTTGTAATATGTCGTCGCCAGATACCATGCAACAGGAGCTGTCACCACCGCCGTGACGATGACTGCAATCAAAACCTGCACCATTTTACAGGAGCACCTCCTTATTTAGTTTTCATTGTACCCTAATCTATATAGAATGTATGTAACAAACACCGATAAAAAATCCAATCAGTTTCTTGCAAGTTTAACATTCTAAAAGAAATTTACAATACTTTGATTTTAAACTTAAATAGAAGTAATGTCAAGCAAAAGTGCACTTCTTATTGCGTCAGTTCCAAAGCCCTTACGGTACAAAAAGGCCGACATTTTCTGCTTTTCCTGAAAAGTTGCCGTCCGGGCGCAAAAATTTTTTTTTGCTATCCATCGCAGAATCTGCTCCCTCTCAAGCTCTCCGGCCGTCTCGCCGCAATCACCGCCTACGGTTTTTTCCCATGCTTCTTCTATAATATCCCCTGAAATCCCTTTCCGGTATAAATCCGTAAAAATTCTTTTTTTGCTTTTCGATTCCTTGTTATACTCTATGAAATCCAATGCATAACGGCTGTCATTTATATATCCGAAGGATTGGACATATGCCATCGCCTCCTCTATGACTGCCGCCGGATAGCCGCCGGCTTTCAGCTTATCAGACAGCTGCGCCTCTGTATAGGAACGGCCTTTCAGCAGATTAAGCGCCCGCATTTTCGCGCGCCTGGGAAGGATTTTTGTCATGATTTCCTCATAGGCTTTTTCCTCAAGCTCCTCTCCCTCTTTGATTTTGCCGTTCCTGATTTCCCCTTTATAGAGTACAAAGGCCGTCTCGCCGTCTATTTCTATTTTCATTCTGGACTTTGATATTTCTGTAATTTTTGTTACCGTCATGCTTCACTTGACTTTCCTGATTTTTTAGCGGAAGCGGAAGTATTCTTTGCGGGAGCTTCCTTCCCGGCTTCTTTTTCCGCGCCGCTTTCCGCCGCCTCGGCGCCTTCTGTGGGGGCGCCCTCCTGCAGGCCGAAATGGACTCTCACCTTCCCGGATATTTCCTCTAGTATCTGGGGATTGTCACGCAGATACTGCTTGGTGTTTTCACGTCCCTGTCCGATTTTGCTTCCGCCGTAGGCATACCATGCCCCGCTCTTGTTTACAATATTTGCTTCGGCCGCCAAATCCAGGATATCTCCCTCTACCGAAATGCCCTTTCCGAAAATAATGTCAAATTCAGCTTCTTTAAAAGGCGGCGCAATTTTATTTTTAACCACCTTGACTCTGGTTCTGTTACCGATATTCTCTCCGCTCTGCTTTAATGTCTCGATTCTCCTCACATCCATTCTCACAGAAGAATAGAATTTCAGCGCCCGTCCGCCTGTTGTGGTCTCCGGGCTGCCGAACATCACTCCCACCTTCTCTCTGAGCTGGTTGATGAAGATAACGCTGCAATTGGATTTGCTGATTACCGCCGTCAGCTTGCGCAGCGCCTGGGACATCAGCCTGGCCTGAAGCCCTACGTGGGAATCCCCCATATCGCCGTCAATCTCAGCCTTGGGAACAAGAGCCGCCACAGAGTCAACAACAATAATATCAATCGCGCCGGAACGGACCATGGTTTCCGTAATCTCAAGAGCCTGCTCCCCGTTATCCGGCTGGGAAATGTACAGATTATCCACATCCACGCCGATATTTCTGGCATAAACAGGGTCAAGCGCATGCTCCGCATCAATAAAGCCCGCAATTCCCCCGCGCTTTTGAACCTCGGCTATCATATGTAAGGTAACTGTGGTCTTACCACTGGATTCAGGACCGTATATTTCAATGATTCTTCCCTTGGGGATACCGCCCAGTCCAAGGGCAATGTCAAGGCTTAATGAACCGGTGGGAGTCGTCTCCACGTTCATCTTTGCGGAAGAATCGCCCAGCTTCATAACCGCGCCCTTTCCAAACTGCTTCTCAATCTGCCCGAGGGCCGCGTCCAACGCTTTTAACTTGTCATCTTTTTCCATAAAATTCTCTCTCCATTTTCAGTTCCGCAGACGCGCCCGTCCGGCCGCCTGCTGTTTCAGGTTCCTTTTTCCGGGGAACATCCGTTCTTATATACCATAAAACAAATGTTCTCCTTTGTCAATAATATCTTTATCTAAAAACCATTATACATCACTATGTGTCCAATAAACCTCCCTCAAAGGCAAATTCCTCCTTAATTTTATATTTTTTCTGAACATTTGGCGAAACGCCGGAATTGTAATACTGAAAAAGCGGTCAGAAATGCGGTATTACTTAATCAAAGTATCACATTTCCGCCGCTTTCACAACGAAAAATTTATAAATAAAAAATAAATTTAAAATAAACTTTTGTATTTCTGGTAATCCTTATAGGTCACCGTCACCCAGCCGTAATAGTAGTTGAATCCCACTTCCATGCCAAGGGGCGTATAAAAAATAATCAGGCTGTCGTCGTCGTTGAGCATATCTGTGATATCCTGGTCGGAAAACATGGAAATCCCTCCCACGTCCCCGTTTTGCTTCTCGCTTCTGTTTCGGAAGTCAATGGAAAACTCATCATCAATATCAAGAATCTGGGAATTTGTCATCGCAAGCCCGCTTTCCATATCCACATTGACGGAAATTACATAATTTTCATAGCTCTCGCCGTCCAGATAACCGCTTTCCACATAAATAATGCTTAAAATCTCCTCGTCCATGTAAGTGACATAGCTGTCCACATCAAAGCGGAAAGCCACATCTGCGGAAAGCTCCTCTCCCACGGAGGCAGTATACGCCTTAACCTCTCCCACTTCTCTTTGAATCACATTGTTTACGCCGTCCAAATCAATGGAACCGTCCGCACTGTACACGATGGGATACGCCATGGAAAGCTCCACATTGTCCTCGCCAAACACCTCGCCGTAGTACTCAAAATCCACCCGATAAGACAAATCGTTCCTGATGGCGTCGTGAAATTCATAGTATTCGCCGGAATCCGTTCCGTCATCGCCGTAATAACCGTAATCATCATAAAAATCATCGCCGTCAAAATACCGGTAATCTCCGCCGGAACCGTCGTCAAAATCTCCATATCCGCCGCCCTGAGAATCATTGCTGTCACTTTCCGGGTAGGTTCCCGGTTCCTCCTGCCGGTATCTGGCAGTCGGGTAATCGTCAGCGTCAACATAGAATAAATATCTGGCCAGCCGGAAAACATCAATGCAAAATACTGTCAGCAACAGAAGCCCGGCACAAATACTCCCAAGAATAACAGCCGTTTTTTGTCCTGTACTCCATTCCTTTTTCATAAAAAAACCTCCCTGCTAATATTCCTTCTCAGAAGTATTTCACTCAAGGCAGTCAAGAAGCTGCAAAAGAGCCGCCTTCACCGTCTGACGCCTGATTTCCAGCCGGTTTCCCTCAAAATGATTTTCGGTGACGACAACCTTCCCGTCTGCAAAACAGCCGATAAATACCAGTCCCACCGGCTTATCCGGCGTGCCTCCGTCCGGCCCGGCAATCCCGGTAACCGCAATTGCCGCCTGCGCTCCCGCCTTTTGGGCCGCTCCTTTTGCCATCTGCTCCGCCACCTGGCTGCTTACTGCTCCCAGCCTCGCAAGGGTATCCCCCGAAACTCCAAGAAGCTTTTCCTTGGCGGAATTGGCATAGGTGACATAGCTTTCCCCAAGCACCTGCGATACCCCGGCCACATTTACCAGGGTGGATGCAAGCATCCCGCCGGTGCAGGACTCCGCGCAGACTATCTGCCAGCCCTTTTCCTTTAATTTCTCCACAACACGTTCTTCCAATGAAGCTTTTTCCGACATTCTATTTGCTTTCCTTCATTACATCCTTATTTTTAATCAGATAGTCTATCAGCGACACCACCGTAAGCACCACCGCAATCCACAGGATAATCTGCGTTACCATAGAAAGCGCGGCGATATCCGCAATCAGGAGGCATACCGCCACCATCTGGAAGGTGGTTTTAAACTTTCCCCAATAGCTGGCCGCTATCACCACGCCGTTATCCGAGGCCACAAGCCGGAAACCGCTGATGATAAATTCCCTGGCGATAATCACAATCACCATCCATGAGGGAATCTTATCAAGCTCAATCAGGCAGATAAGCGCCGAACACACCAGCAGCTTATCCGCAAGGGGGTCCATAAATTTCCCGAAATTTGTTACCAGATTATATTTGCGGGCGATTTTTCCGTCCAGCAAATCCGTCAGGCTCGCAATGATAAAGATGGCGAGCGCAATCCATTTGTCATACGGCGTCAGAGGCACCAGCAGAAACACAATAAAAAACGGAATCAGTATCACCCGGAACATTGTAAGTTTATTTGGTAAATTCATCTTTCATCCTCCATTTCCCCTATCAAATCATATTCGTTGGAGCCGGTTATTTTAACATTCACGAAATCCCCGCTCATCAGCTCTCTTTTTGAATTGATAAAAAGATATCCGTCCACACCGGGAGCGTCCTTATAAGTACGGGCCACGTAAGCGTTTTCATCCGCTACCCTTCCCTCAATCATTGCCTTCACCGTGCGGCCCACCATAGCCTGCGCGCCTTCAAAAGCAATCTCCTGCTGCAGCTCCATGATTTCATCCCTGCGCCGCTCCTTCTCCTCCTCCAAAATCTGGCCGGACATTTTCGCCGCCGGCGTGTCCTCCTCCTCAGAGTAGGCGAACACGCCAAGCCGGTCGAACTCCATCTCATCCACAAAATCGAGGGTCTGTTCATGCTCTTCTTCCGTTTCGCCCGGAAATCCCGAAATCAGCGTCGTGCGCAGGCAGATATCCGGTATTTCCTCTCTTAAGTGTCTTACCAAAGCCTTTATCTGGGCGCTGTCCGTTTTTCTCCCCATACGCTTTAAAACGGTATCGCTTCCGCTCTGTACGGGAATATCCAGATAGTGGCAGATTTTTTCTTCCCTTTTTATTACCGCAATCAAATCTTCCGTAATTTCCTCAGGGTAACAGTATAAAATGCGAATCCACTCAAGCTCCCTGATTTCACACAGCCGCATCAGCAGCTCCGGCAGGCACTTTTTCCCATATAAATCCACACCGTAAAGGGTGGTTTCCTGGGCTACCAGTATAAGCTCCCGGACACCCTGACCGGCCAGCTCCTCTGCCTCCTTTACAAGCTCCTCCATGGGAACGCTGCGATAGCTTCCCCTTATCTTCGGGATAATGCAGTACGTGCAATGCTTGTCGCACCCCTCGGCTATTTTCAGATAGGCGTAATACCCTCCTGTGGTCACTATACGCTTCCCGGACACCCTGAAATTGGAATTCGCATCTTCCAAATAATTGTTCGGATTTCCCTCTAAAACCTCCGTGAGCGCCTTCACAACGGCAAAAACGGCGGTGGTTCCGATGATGGCGTCCACCTCGGGTATTTCCTTTTGTATTTCTTCCCTGTACCGCTGGGCCAGACAGCCGGCCACAATCAGGGCTTTTATCTGTCCGCTCTTTCTAAGCTCCGCCATTTCCAGAATGGTATTGATGCTTTCCTCCTTGGCGTCGCCTATAAAACAGCAGGTATTCACTATCACGGCGTCCGCCTTGCTTTCGTCGTCCGTAAACCGATACCCCTTTTCGGAAAGCGCTCCGAGCATTACCTCGGAATCCACCAGATTTTTGTCGCAGCCAAGGGAAATAAGTAATACGTTCATGTACTTCTCCTTTTTGGGCACCCTTTATATGCAGCAAACAGGCCGAAGCCAACCTGGTAGTTTTGCGGCTTCGGCCTGCAAGCTCAGTCATCCGAAAGTATTTTTATCTTTCCCTGATTCAGCTCCTCTACCGCCACGGAGAGAGGCTTGGTGTTGTTTACACAGTATACCAGCGGTTCTTCCCCGGAGATGATTTGCCTTGCTCTCTTGGAAGTGGCCATAACAATCGAGTATCTGCTGTTGACAACCGGCGCTTCGCCCTGTTCAACCTCGCTGTTTACTACCTTCATTAAATCGGAATAAGATGGATGTAACATATTTTCTCCTTTCACACACAGATATTCTTTAATTCTTTTCGTATATTGTCAATCAATTCTTCATTTCGCTCAGGCGTCTCATGGGCGGCCTGTATCAGGGAATGCATGTTTCGCACACACTCCTCCAGTTTATCATTAATAACGATAAAATCGTACTTTTCGATTCCTTTCGCTTCCTCCAGGGCTCTCTCAAGACGCATCCTGATAATATCAGGGCTCTCCGTGCCGCGTTTTTCCAGACGCTTCCGTAGCTCCGCAGCGTTCGGCGGCATCACAAACAAAAGAAGGGCCGTGGGATACTTTTCTCTTACTTTAAGCGCTCCCTGAATTTCTATTTCCAGAATCACGTCCCTTCCCGCTTCCAGCTCCGCCTCCACATATTTTCTGGGCGTACCGTAGTAGTGCTCGCAGTAAGATGCGTATTCAATGAGCCCGTCGTTTTTTATCTGGCTTACGAATTCCTCCCGGGATACAAAAAAGTACTCTTTTCCCTCCTCCTCACCCGGCCTTGGGCTTCTGGTGGTCATGGACACCGACAGGGCATAGTTATCATAGCTTTGAACAAGCTGTTTCATAAGAGTGCCCTTTCCCGTTCCTGAAAAGCCTGAAACCACAATTAAAATTCCCTTACGCTTCATTTTCGTCTCTGCTTTCCGCCTGTGCTCTTTGTGCAATTGTTTCCGGAAGGAGCGCCGAGAGCACCAGCTGGCTGTTCTCCATTACAAGCACGGCTTTTGTTTTTCTTCCCTGAGTAGCGTCAATTGCGTCCCCGTTCTCTCTTGCTCTCTGCACCAGCCGTTTCACCGGCGCGGAGTCGGGACTTACAATTGCAATTATTTTTCCGGCATTTACAATATTGCCAAACCCGATATGAATCAGCTTATTCATAAACAATTCCTTTATTCAATATTCTGGATTTGCTCTCTCACCTTTTCGATTTCTGTTTTCAGCTCGATGGCATGATTGGAAATTTCAAGGTCGTTTGATTTGGACAGGATGGTGTTGGACTCCCTGTTCATCTCCTGGGCAATGAAATCCAGCTTACGCCCGATACCGCCGCCTGCCTTCAGCGTCTCTTTCGTCGTCTCGATATGGCTTTTAAGGCGCACCAGCTCCTCGTCCACACATACCCTGTCGGCAAAAATGGTGACCTCCAGAAGAAGCCTGTTTTCATCTATACTGGCGTCCGCCAAAAGCTCCTTTACCTTGTCCTCCAGTTTCTGACGATATTCCGCAACTATCTGCGGGGAACGCTCCGCTATAAAATCCACATGGGCAAGCATGCCGTCCAGCTTTTCCAGAAGGTCGTCGCGCAAATGCTCCCCCTCCTTGATTCTGGTTTCCACAAAGCCCTTTGCCGCGCCCTCTAACGCTCTGTCCAAAAGCTCCCAGAGCTTCTTCTCGTCGATACTCTGTTCTTCCATTGTAAACACTTCCGGATATCTTGACAATCCAAAGACCTTTACGTCGTTTTCCAGCGAAAAGTCCTCCGCCATCCGGTTTAAATATCCCAAATATTCTGCGGCCAGTTCCCGGTTGTACTTTACGCATACATTGGACTCCGTGAAATCCTCATAGGAAATGAAGATATCCACCTTGCCCCTCTGGATATACTTTTTCAGCTCGCTTCGAATTGCCGCTTCAAAAAAATTCAGCTTCTTCGGCATTTTGATGCTGACATCCAGATACCTGTGATTAACCGATTTCATCTCCACGGTGATTTTGCGTTCGGCCTCCTGCACTTCGCATCTGCCAAAACCCGTCATACTTTTAATCATGACGTTCCTCCTGATTTTGTATTTTCAGCTCCAGCCAGTACAAGTTCAAATATTTGCTGATGATTTCACTTTATTATAGGCGAAGCGCCTGAAAACGTCAAGGATTACGTTCATGGAATATTAATAACACCCGTAATGAAAATTCCTTATGCCCGGCTAGTCCTCCAGGAGCCGCAGCTTCGAAATATCCGTATCAATCATCATGGAATAATTGGTATAGTAGACCACAAAGCCCGGTTTTGCCGCCCCCGGCTTTTTGACGTTTTTCTTCTCCGTGTAGTCAATCTCCACCTTTTCCTGCCCCCGTCCCTTCGAATAATATGCGGCCAGTCTGGCAGCGTCCTCATAGGCTTTGTCGGGAAGCTCCTTTCCGTCGGTCTTTACCACCACATGGGAGCCCGGAATTCCCTTCGCATGGAACCACCAGTCCCCTCCCGACGCAAACTTAAAGGTGAGCTCGTCGTTCTGATAATTATTTTTTCCCACATACATATGAAAACCGTCTTCATTCACATAATGGAAGGGCCGGCTGGTAAACTTCACCTTTTTGCTTCCGCCCTTCCGGCGGATATAGCCGCTTGCAATCAGCTCCTCCTTAATCTGCGCCAAATCCTCCTCATGAAGGGCAATGTCAAGAGCCGCCTGAACGCTCTCCAGATGGTCAATCTCCTCCTTTACCTGTCTGGTAAGCTCCGATAACGCCTCGTAGGTGCGCTTCATCTTTCCGTATCTGTCAAAATATTTTTTTGCATTCTCGGAAGCGGTAAGAAGGGGGTCTAAGGGAATCGTAATCATCTCGTTTGTATAGTAATTTAAGGCGGTAAGGGATTTATCCCCCGGCGCCGCCTCATACCCGTAGGTATTTAAAAGCTCGCCGTATATCCGGTATTTATCCTTCTTTTCCGTATCCTGCATCTGCTTTATCTGCAAATCGTACTTTTTGACGTTCCTCTCAAGGGCCGTCTGCACAATCTTCCGCAAATCCACCGATTTCTGGCGGATACGGGTAACCGTACTTTTTTCCGCATAATACTGCTCCAGAAGCCGGCTGATGGAATCGAAAGAAACGGACTCGTCCTCCCCGTACATGGTAAGGGGAAGTGCGGAAAATTCCACAGGCGCGCCCTTTTCATAGATAATAACCGGAGAAAAGTTTCCTTCCCGAATCTGCTCCGCCATACCCTTAAAAGCCTCGTACAGCCTCCCGATTCCTTCTTCCCCCTCCGGCGCATCCGTAAAAAATGCCGTGGATATGTCCCCGTCAATGCCTGCACGGTAACAGATTTCCTGCGCAATTACCGGCGAAATTCCCGTATAGCGGCTGTAAACCGCCTTGTAGACAGGCATACTCCCCGAAGTCATACTTTCCTTAAAAGATGCAAAATCTGATGCCAGCGGATTTTTTTTATCGATTGTCATGGGGATAAAGTAGCTTCGCCCGGGCAGAACCTCCCTGACGGAGCTGACCATGCCGGAGATATGCTTGATACTGTCGATAATCACATCCTCCTCGTCGATAAAAATAATGTTGCTGTGCTTCCCCATAATCTCCACAGCCAGCCGCTTACGGCACAAATCCCCCATCTCGTTTAAATGCTCCACATGAAAATGAATCACACGCTCGAGGCCGGGCTGGGTGACGTCCGTAATCCTGCCATTTTGCAGATGCTTACGCAAAAGCATACAAAACCCCGGCGCCGTCATGGGACTGGGCTTGTTGCTTTCCGTCAGATAAATCAGCGGAAGCGACGCCCCCGCCGATATTAAAAGGCGCCTCTGCCCTCCCGCCGCCGTTTTTATGGTGAGCAGCAGCTCGTCTGTTTCGGGCTGGGCAATTTTATAGATGCGCCCA
>OFFJ01001681.1_pt1 | contig 15652 bp, 14 predicted proteins | sample 1521261 | NCBI WGS metagenome assembly OFFJ01 (sample SAMEA3504122, study PRJEB24116) | mouse gut metagenome | biome: mouse gut; feature: mouse-associated habitat; material: faeces | place: Denmark | collected 2011 | reverse complement strand
ACTTTCCACACATAAAAAAGAGGTAAGATGTGCGATTTCGGGTTGGTTGACAATTTTGTTAACCAAATCGCCGACATCGCATGGAGTGCGATGGAGGCGCGAAATTTTTTCTAATTTCGGGTGTGTTTGTCATTATCAACAAAACTTGAATTCAGAGAATTGGAAACCAGTAACCAGTAGTAGACAGCCTTACGCAGAATTGTCATAATGGAGAAACCTTTTAGAAAATGGAGGCTCCATCATGCAAACATTATCATCCCTTATCGCCGGTTATCTGGAAACCGACGAATACGAAAAACAGCTTTCACCAGATACGATAAAGGCTTACCGTATCGACCTTCGGCAGTTTTTGGACTTTACGGGAGGCGAGTGGGCAGACAAGGATGTGCTGAACCAATATATTAAACACCTCAACCAGCATTTTGCTCCCCGCTCTGCCAAACGCAAACTGGCCAGCATCCGTGCATTTTATCATGAGATGGAAATGTGCGGAAAGTTGGAGGAAAACCCTTTCGACAAACTCCATATCCGCATCCATTCGCCGCAGCAACTTCCACGAGTCATTCCCGAACAGGTTGTTCAAGCTCTTTTGCAAAGCGCCTATAATGCCTATGCGCCCGGCTGCCGGGAGGTACTTAGGGATATTGTTGTGCTGGAACTTTTATTCAGCACTGGACTTCGGGTTTCAGAGCTATGTGCGTTGTCGAAAGATACCTTTTTGCTAAACGACAGTGGGCTAAGACTCTTGGTTAAGGGGAAGGGCCGAAAAGAGCGTATACTTCAAATTACAACACCAGAGTTGCTTCAAGTTGTGCAGACATATTGTGATATGTTTTCTAAGGAAATTCAAGAACAGGGTGCTATCCTCTTTAACCAGCGGGGACGGCCTCTTTCTCCGCAGCCAGTGCGGCGAATTATCAACAAATATCTGAACCGAATCGGCGAATCTAACCATGTAACACCTCATATGTTCCGTCATACATTTGCCACTTCCCTTCTGGAGGCCGGAATGGATATACGATACATCCAATCATTGCTGGGCCACAGTTCCATTTCTACTACTCAAATCTACACCCACGTATCTGCCAAGCAGCAGACTTTGCTATTGGCCGAAAAGCACCCCAGGGGTAAGATGACATTCTCGCTTTGATAATCGCTAAAGGCCGCCAGATACATGGCGGCCTTTGCTTATACGGTGGATAATCCCGAATTATCCTTCAAAATGGAGGGCCAAATTTGTGATAACACCCAATGCATCTATTCAAGATAAGTACATTGACCGCGATGCGGAAAGAGATGACATCCTTCGGCGCATTAATGAGGCCGATAAAAGTTCTATACACATTGTCTATGCGGCAACTGCAATTGGAAAATCTACGTTATCTTCAAAGATATTAGATTCTGTTGATATTCCCAATATAGTAAAAATCCGTCTAACAACTCCACCCGAAAATAGTGGTAGTCATCATCAGGAATGGCTAGTGTTCAACGATCTTTTCGAGACTGTTATCCGAGTAAGCGAAGATATACAAAATACGATATTATCTTTTCGGGACTATTTGCAAAATGATGAAATTGTACGGAGCAAGGTTTTAGATGGCCTTTTAGGCGGGGATTCCAGCAATTCATCAGCGACAAGGCTTCTTTTTTTCAAATCGTGGTTGTCGAAGATGCTTTCCCGCAACGAATATAACCCAACCTCCATTATTTTGGATGACTCCATTCGCTCTCAGATGATAAAGAAAGCCTATTTAAATTACGCTTTTCAGCGTCAGCGATTTCTTGTCATCATTGATAATCTCCAGAACGTAGATAACTCCTCCCTGCGTGCGTTGATTGAAATTTTAAGGAACTCAACTACAAAAAAGCACTTTATTCTATTTGAGTATACGCTTACACAGGATACAGAGAAAATGAATCTAGAACGAACCGTTGAGTTTATACGGGCATCTTCGCAGGAATTAAATATAGAAAGTACACTGCTCCAACCACTTCCGAGGAACTATGTGGTTGATGTAGTAAATCACTCAAATGTTAATAAACCGAACTCATTTAGTTTCAATATGGACTTGCTCAAGTTCTATGACGAGCAGGCAAAAGGAAATCTAAAGCAGGTTGTAGAATTTGCAGCAAACTATGAAAAAACACGACAAAATGCGGAGCATAACAGATTGAGTGATGAAACCCTTGAAAGCATTCTGTCCGTTGGCAACGAGAAAGCGCTTTATATACTTTCTCTTGTAATTCATTATAAAGGGGTATTATCTATTCGAACCCTCAATAAGTTAGAAGGATACTTTTCCGATCACTATGACTATGCGGTGCTTTTTGAAATACTAATTAATGCGCGTCTTATCAAAGCAGACACGACTGCCGAACTTCGCCTTGATCACGCCAGCATCATTGATTCATGGAAAAACGCCAAAAATCCTCTTTTAGAAAGTATTGATACCGTCGTTTGCAGTGTTTTGGAACAGTACTATCAAGAGGCTGTCTCGGCTGGGATTCAAGAAGTGGGGGAACTGCCTTGGCTTGCATTAACGGAATTGTATAAAGTCAGATATCCTGAAAAAATCCCCAGCATGATGGAACATCTTCGAGTTGGAGTCCTAAAAAATGTTTCCCCTCAGACAGCATGGGACTTTCTGTCAGCGTTTATAAATGCAACGCAGGATAATCTACCAGCATACTTATCCACGTATTACGAAATATTGAACATATGCTTTGAATTCGAACTTTATGACGAAGGATATCGCTGTGTTCAAATTATGGAGCGCTTTCTCATATATCCAGAGCAGTATCGTTTATTGTTTCATAAAATGATGTACTTGTCAGCTCTTGACCGGCACGAAGAAAATATTGCACTTTATAATCAATATGCTGCATCGTTTCCCGACGGAAGCCGCGAACGCCTTAATATGTTTATCATTGCGCAAGCAAGCTATCGCGCGCTAAATGATTTAGAGATGTGCCGCGCCATACATGACGACATTATTCGAGACAAGCGATACAGGATTTACGATGAGTATGGGTATTTTCTAAGAATTGCGAATATGTATTTGCCCAAGCATAAAGCGGTCCATTATCTGCGCAAGAGTTATTACTTTTTTCTGAAAAGAGAATTACCTTTGCAAGCCGGAAAATCGGCCATCTCCTACGCCCACATTGTTTCAAGTTTAGGTCATCTGCGGTACGGTCAATTTTTGATTGGGCAAGCTGAAGAGTTGCTTCATGGCGTGGTTATGGGTTCTCATATGATATTGCTGAATAAAGCTGTGATTAAATTGCATCGAGGGGAATATAATAGTTCTGTTTGGAATTATTTGGAGCTGGCTGAAAAAAGCACATGTGTCCCGTTTGATCAACTTGCAGTTCAAATTGGTAAACTGGTGTGGTGCCTGCAAAATAGAAAATATGAATTGTGTTCTCCGATTGTTAACGCAATATCCCACCTAGCGGAGAGAGAGCCAGATAAGCATATCGTCGCACTTGCATATTATGATCTCTTCCTTTACTATACTGCCATTCTCCAGCCAGAAAATGCCCGCTATTACAAGGAAAGAGCGTATAAGTTACGTCAGTGGGCACCGACCATTCGAGCCAGAATGGAAAAAAAATTCAGTTGGGATAATCGATTCCTTTTGAAGAAGCCATGGAGTGTAGCATTTCTGGAATACTGGACGTATGACCTGCTTTATTGAGCACTTTGGAAGATAGTTTCTTCATAGTAACGTGTAATAATAGAATCCCATGCAACATACTTCATATATTCTTGAAAAGTACCGAGTTTTTCTCCTTCATAAAAATGAGACAAATAAAGAGCGCATATGTTGAATGATGCCAGACTGCTGGCAATACCAGTGCCCGCAAAGCGTGGATTCAATTCAACAAAAAATGTCTCATTATCCCGCAAGATAAACTGAACATTGGAAAATCCAGGCAGTTGGTACCGTTTGTATATTACCTTACATGCATCGATAATTTGAGGAATATATTCTATCACACATTTATAAGTGATGCCATTGCGGATATCAAGCCGCCTTCTCGGGATTGCCAGTTTCAGTTCTCCATCGCGATCGCAGAAAATATCCACCGTATATTCATTTCCCTCTATGAATTCTTGGATGAAGTTGGTTGGTGTAAAGCGGTTCTCAATGTATTGCGCTGCATTGAGATCTACAGTATATATTCCTTGGCTCCCTTTTGCATGTGTTTTCCGAAAAATCACTTTGCCGCTGGCAGGTCGTTCAGAGCATAGGTCGTGAATAATTGGAGGAATGGCAATACCAAGCCCGCTGATGGCTATAGATGCCTGCTTTTTGTCCATAAAAAGGCAAAGAGTTTCCGGATCAGCACAAACAAATGTGCAGTTAAGCCGCAATGAACGTTTTAGAAGAAGTAATTCGTCATCATCTGAAACAAATAAAATGTCGATATGTTTTTGTATACAGAGCGTTTTCATGAAATCAATATAGGGTCCGCCGCTGGCAATCATGGGGGATTGAAAGCACTGTTCTACTAAAATGCTGCCGCTGCTCATACCTGTTGGCAAATAGGAAGTTCCTAAAATGTGTATATCATTCCTCCTAAGCTGGCGAAGCAGTTTAATTATGCCTATTGATGCAAAATAGGAAACTTGTGAAACTAAAATGTTCATATCCATTATCCTCTTACCAACAGAAGATATTCTAAGACTTTTTAAAACGATAGATAATTCGGGATTATCCGCCACTATTTTACATGATTCCTCGCTATAATACAAGTCCTAATTTTGAATCAAATATCCGCTCTCCTTTTTGTGATATAGAAGAAGGACCTATGTACCATATCGGCTACATAAGTCCTTCTTTTTGGTGGAGATAAGCGGGATCGAACCGCTGACCTCTTGAATGCCATTCAAGCGCTCTCCCAGCTGAGCTATACCCCCATATTCAATTCCCCGGCACTTTTTGCCGAACTTTACCAGAAAATTCCTGATACTTAACGTTGATTTCCAAACTTTTTCTTGAATTTCAAAATTTCAAATTTGCCTAATTATTTGACTCTCTTTGGGGTTGCTCACCAGATTATGTGCGCTCCCAGCTGAGCTATACCCCCGTATTCAATTCCCACAAAAATTTTTTGAACTTCCTAAATCGATTTCATCCATTTTTTCTTTTAACAGAGCTTATTTTAGAACAAATCATCCGATTTGTCAACTAGCAAATTTCGCTGAATTTTGGCCTGATTCCAAGTTTCCTTTGGGTACGTTCACCGGAGTATTGGGGCTCCCAGCTGAGCTATGCCCCACATTCCCAGTTGGGTGACGGGAATCTCTTCTCCGTCCACAGAGTGAGCAAAACCATAGCGGAAAAGCTAAAGGATTTAAATAATCACCCGTTCAAGTAAATTGCGGATATGCGCTGCAACACCTATTGGGAGGAAGAGAAACCGTATGTGTTGCCGCTGCCTGCTGTGCCGTTTGAAGCCGTTATCTGATCTATTGCGAATGTGCCAAATTATTATCGGGCATTCGATGGCAGGAGCAAGCACTCGGTGCCGTACAATCTGATTGGCGAAAAAGTGGACATGGCTGATCTTTGGCTCTGCCGACCTCCTCTTGGCTGGCAAAGCCTATTACTGGCAGCATCGATGTAAGCCTTGTCAGCGTATAAGCAGCCCCGTTTCAAAACAATATGGTCTTCCAGAATTTGCTTGGCAGCAGGCAGATCGTGCTGAGCCGCACCAGAAGCCATAAGGGAGAGCGGAAGAGGCAGACACCCCGGCCTTCTGGCGACAACAGCGTGGAGTTTCATTCCGTAATACCACTCTTTTCTGGAAGAATTGTAACTCTTTTTACACAATTCTCTGGCAACTTTCCCGCGACTGGAACGCGGTCCCTTTGCCAGAATGATGGGACAGGAATCCACGATGTACTCTTTTGACTCGTTCCAATCCACACCAATGGCATGGAGCCAGATTTCTGCCAATAACTGAAATGCTGGCGCAAGTCTGTTCAACCACTCCGAGAATGCCTGATAGCTGGGCAGTTTGGGAAACCACTCCTGCAGATGGTTTTTCGTGTACGGTAAATCGTCTTCTGCTCAAATCTCCGCTGGCTGATCCCCCACAGGTATACTGTTATGCACTCCTCGTCTGTAAATTCGGGACGGAAATTGTTGCTTTGACGTTGCATTTCTGCTTCGATTGTGGTACTATTGTCGCAGGCAGCGCAATAGAGCTTGATGAGATTTGTTTAAATTACTCAAAGAGCTTTCATTCTTTGAATGCACAAATTCCATAGGACAATTCTGAAATATAGTGATTTCTAATCTTATATCAGATAAATATTTAACCCAAGAAAAATAACCTAATGATGTTCCATCGAACACAAGTCCATCAAACTCGACATAGTAGTAATATGAACCGCTTTCTTTCTCCTGCGCGTTACTTATTCTCATCGGTAACGTGACTTCCAAAAGATATTAACATCACGCCTGTCTCATAAATGTAATTCTGCGCAAAACTTGAGGTTCGCACTTCCCAAACTTGGCCTGTATTTTCCATATATTCCCTTACAATCAACCTTTTTTAGAGTGCTGCTGACAGGGTGATGGGAATAGGTTTGTGCAAGTTGTTGGTTTATGAGACAGGTGTGATATTAACATGAAACGTCATTCCACATTTCGACAAATTATGATATCATGTATTATTGCTTATCAAAAAGACGATTGTGCAGCCAATCTCCCAATTTCCGTCCTGTGTACCTGTAGCATCAGGATGTATACCTTGACATGACTGACATTGATCATCAACCGCTCAAAGTCTGTGTCATCAACCAATATTTTTTCCATATTCCCTTGTTGTGCCACCGGCATAACCTGCCAGGGCGCTCCTGTTCACAGAATCCAAAATACACCGTTGATAAATTGTTGGGTATCCCGGCATTACCGCCATATCTCCCTCTATTCTCCAGTCGTATATGGCTCGATTTCCCGGATTCTATTACCTATCTCATATCAATGCTGTTCTCATGTCATTTCTTTGCCCCTTCTTCTTGGGAATTATTTCTATCACATTTTGTTGATAACACCATCCTGGCCTGTATTGACCTAATCAGTAGTTCCCCATCCTAAATTTTCGATTACGACTATAATAAGTGAAAGACTACCATTTGTAGTTAGAAAGGAAGATTCATGCCGTTGGAAAGTGAAAAGGGGTTTCGCAAATTCCGTGAGGAGTACAACAAAAAACTAGCTAATGTGCTTTTCAAATCTATGGAAGACAACGGAATCAAATCAGGAGCAATCATTACGCAGATAGAGGGAAAATATGGTGAAAAATTGAACTCCGGTACTATATCCGGCTATAAAAATGGCAAAATTAACATACCGCCTGTTTTTGTCTGGGAGGTATGCAAACTGCTTGGAATTTCCACTGATGAAATATTTCAGCGTGTAGAAACAAAAATTGCACAAGAGAGGCCTGTTCCAAACAAGCAGGATACAAATAAGGAGAACGCGGCCAAGTTAGTCTCACTTTCCTTGCCCGCAAGTCCTTCCATTGTTACTGAACCAATGGACTCAGTGTTCAGAGGATATCTAGGCGATTATTACATATATTTTACCCCCACCTATTCCAGCGGCAAAGGTTTCATAAAAGGAAGGATGAATATCAGCAAAGGGGATTCTGATATCAGAGTTAAAATCAAATTAGAGGAACATGTTGAGGGCGAGAGCGGTCACCACATTGACAAAACTTATGAAGGCGTTTTAGTCCATTCAACCACCGTAAAATGTTGTTACTGTATTCTGTCCAGTCCTGTTATCGGCGAGATGTGTTTCTTTATGTTCCGACATTTTCATCTTAATAACCAAGATCTTCAATGCAGGATGGCAGAAACACTGACGGCATCTGCGGGAGGCGAGGATAAAGCACCTACTATTCACCGGATGTTAATAAGCCGGGCACAGATCAGTGATAGGGATATATTCTCGTTGCTTCCCCTGCTTAGTCTGAATAATTCACAGATTATTATTTCCCAACATGTATTGCAATCGCTTGCCAAAGATAATCCAGCTTATGAGGAAATTATTAATTATATCATAGATTTGCCTGGAACAAAACCGGAATCGTATTATCACATTCGCGAAAATATATTACGCTCGGCAATATATGGGCATAAAGACATCTCTTTGATATCCATGATTCTGTCCCTCAGAGAACAGGCTCTTTCTTCTCGATATAATAAAGTGAGCAAAAAAGCTGACGAATTATTGCGCAGCCTGCTTTTGCATGAAGGTTACTTTTCTCCTCACGGCGACCTGTAAGTCTGTTCATGGCAATCATTAAAATTTTGGACAGCAGTGCCATCTCTTCCCGTTGTGATTACAGCTCCAACAATCTTTTACAAGGCACGACTTTCTGCATGGTCCATAGCGAAAACGAGTATAACGACTCAACTCGGACAAGTGTGGTTCTCCGCAGGGTTTTCCATGATTTGTTTCAGCTCGTTAAGTTGTTTTTGGAGATTTGAATAATCCGATTTTAACATCTTATTATTAGAGTCGGCAAAGAGTCCAAGCAATTTTTCCACAGTGCAAATCAACTCATTGTACTCGAATGGAGAAATATAGCGACCGATCTCATATACAGTTTCTCCTGTCCTAAAAGTGGATTTCACAAGATGAGCCAACAGTTTTTTCCCAGGGCAAAATGTTTTGTATAACCTGATGACGATCAGGGATATTTCTTCTGTATATAACATCTTCATATCATTGCAACAGGTTCCATCTAGCAGCAATCCTTTTTCGACCAGCCTGAGTATATCTTTTTTGGAGGACTGATATGCCTCTAAAATATCCGCCTTTCTCAATTGCCTCTTGTTTCGATATCTGAAACGCTTTAGTACATAGTGCGCAAATGGAATTACTAAGGATATGACTGTCCAGAAGAGCAGAAAAATTAAAATGATAAGCAGGCATTTGCCCCAAAAACCATATTCTTCAATTTGATTCAATTGCAGCTTACCATTTGAACATATTGCCTCATAGCCTGGACTGGAAAACTCGTCATAGATAATACTGGTGAGAATGCTGGACGCAATGGCAGAAAGCGCCCCCCACGTTTTTCTAAAAAACGGTACTGTTTCAAATCTCATGATTATACTTCCTGTCTTTGAGAAGTTAATTTAAATATGTGCATACAGCGGTATACTATACCGTAATCAACAAATCTTGGCCGCTTTTTTTGCGAAAGAGCGCATGTAGCCATCCCCACACGACTGGCAACGCATTTTCCATCCTGATTGTATTTCTCCCTGCAATCCATGGGAATTGCTGAGGATTGTTGCCCTGCCGGACAACAATCCTCCCACCAATTCCCATGCGTTGAGATACCAGACAGTCTCTGGGGCACGGAGGATTTCTTGATACCGAACTCGCCCATAAGCCCATAAGAGATGATGACACTGCAGATGCCTGTACAGTATCCGACTATTCTCCTCCATCATCTTTGTTCTATTCATCTGTTTTTTTAAGACTCCGCTTCGGTATAGGCGGAAAACTTTCCGGCCCCTTCAACGACTCTTGTCCCCAGCCTGAATTTATTTCAGCGGTAACGACAGGAGCACACCCGAGTAGAAAATGTGCGAGCGGATCAGCGTACTCCCTGTAATATGATTCGCTCACAGCTTGAATCATTCTCAGATACTTTGAAATCATATCCTGATCTATCGGAATATTGTCATCATAATTGTCCGAGATCAGCAACAAACAAACATGAATCAAAATCATCGCATAACATGTGACACGACCGTGCCGTTTCTGCAGAGCACGGATAAGCCTGTTAATCTGCGTGATAGAAACATGTGAAAGCGCGCTCTCATCGGCGACCGTTTCGTTAAGGCCATCAATAAATCGATTGGCCTCCTTAACAATACACCTTTTTGTGCGACGATAATAGGTAACAATCTGGTCGCACTCGTTTCGCCCATATAGGAATTCTCCTTGGTATACTTTCGCATGTCGTGCTACCAAGTCGAGTAAATCAAGAAGGTCGCAATTGCCATCTTGAAAAAAATCCTCTCCTACATTCAGATATACTCGATCAGAAATGTTCCAAAACATAACTGTACCCCCCGCTATCTTTGGTTTGTGTCAATGGAGTTGTTAAAGTAGTTCGGTTTTATTCGGACCGTGAAACCTATATATACCATATTACAAACTTGGAACTAGCGCAAGCCTTAAATATTCCTTATCAGGAACTTAATTTCAGGGTACATAATTAAGCAAACAGCACATCTATGCTAAGGTATTGTAGCAATCGTTCTAATGACTGAAAAGGAGAATCTTGTTTGGGAAATTTTCGCTTGTCTGCCACCCCACCAGCGGGTGGATGTAGGTACTGTAGCTGTACGCGGCGGCGTGTACGGAAAAACAAGTGAAAAGTGAGGAAACAATGACTATGAAAAAAATGTATGTATGTAAAGATCATCACCGTGTCCTGCTGCCATGGGCCTGGACCAGGCGATCACACCAGAAACTTAATTTGCTGACGCTTGACCACCACACAGATACGATTGAGGCGTTCTGCCGTTATCTCTATCATCACAAGGATGAAGCTTTGGACGAACTCATTGCCCAAATAGATTTCCACGACGATGCAACAATCAGGCGGGCTATCGCAAAATTGAGAAACGATGAACACATCGACACGGCGATTAGATGCGGAATCCTTCAAAAGGCTTTCGTCATTTCGTATGCTGGCATGTCAGATAACCCGCCCTCAAACGAATTTACGGAGATGACCCGGAACGCGGAAACTTTTGCACGGGTTGCATTGGGTCAAATTCCCCAGCCAAAGGATCGAACTTATCCGGATGCGAACCTATATACGGTTGGCACAGATGGATATTTAGGTGATGAGAACGGTGTTTCGGATGAGTTCCTTAAAATGATGTTATCGAAAGCTGGTGCCATGGGCGGATTTGACATTATGCAAACAGAATTTATCCTTGACATTGATCTGGATTATTTCCATTCGTATGAATCGTTCAAACGATCCGACCTTACGGTGTTCCGGCATCTTCTATCCGCCGCAACGGCTATAACGATTGCAACAGAACCGGATTTTGCCTACAGGGACTTTGACTCTGATAAAATCCTGATTGATCCTGAAATAATTCTGGCTGAGGTTATTGTATTGGCAAAGGAAGAGCTTGGCGACGAGCTTGAGATCATCAATTTGCAGTAGGCCGACAAACAGATTCACCCTCCTGCAATGAGCGGGAGGGTGAATCTGTTTTTATGGGGGAAACTCCCCCCTATTTGAACAGCTCCTTTCCGGCCCGGAGCTTTGCTTGAATATCTGGGTCCAACGACTGGTCTGGGCCATCTTTTTTGTCAGAGAACGCAGATATTTATATCATCTCCACAGCAAACAGCGCGTCTGCGCCGCCGGTGTGGACAAAGAGAATATCCTCGTCCTGGTCAAAGGTCCCCTGCTCCAACAGCTGGAAAAATCCAGCAAGGGCCTTACCGGTATACTCTGGGTCTGTCAGAATGCCCTCCGTCCTGGCCAGACGGCGGACCGCTGCACAGCCATCGGGACTGGGGATGGCATAGCCGGAGCCAATGCAATAGTGGATATGAATATCCTCTCGGGTGACGCGGACGTCTGTCTCCAGCAGCTCCGCCGCCCCGGAAGTCAGTTCCATGGCGATCTCCGCGAAGGGGTCGTCACAAACGCCGATGCCAATAGAGCGAGTCCCGGGCAGAAAAAGTTTAGCACCCAGCGTCAGCCCCGCATAGGTACCGCCGGAACCGGCGGCGCTGACGACAGCATCGAAGGCAACGTCCAATTTTTGCGCCTGGTGTGCAATTTCCTTCGCACAGTTGACGTATCCAAGGCTGCCCAGAGGGACCGAGCCGCCCACAGGAATGGCATAAGGAGTGTGGCCCTGCGCCCGGAACTGCTCCCCATGATCCGGGTCATCTCCGCATAGACGTCATCATAGCTGTCGGTATCCACCATGCGGACCTCCGCACCGAAAATGCCGTTCAGGATCAGGTTGCCTCCGGTGAGCTTTCCCCACTTTTTCAGAACCAGAATGCTTTTCACACCCAGCCGCCCGGCACAGGCGGCGGTGAGCATAGCATGGTTGGACTGGGGGCCACCGGCAGTAAGGACAACATCCACCCCCTTGTCTCTGGCATCCGCCAGAAGAAACTCCAGCTTGCGGACCTTATTGCCGCCCAAAGCAACGCCGGTCATGTCGTCCCGCTTGATGTAAATATTTTTTCCGATCTCCCGGCTCAGGTTTTCCAACTTATACAGGGGTGTGGGCAACTGAGCGAAGGGAATGCAGGGAAAATCAATAATTTGTTTCATGCGAGTGCCTCCTTTTAATCGTTGGATTCGTTTTGACCATCCAACTTCCTAAAACCATCCAGTCGCAGTTCACGCCGGAGCTCCTCCTCGGTAGGCAGATACGTGAAGTACTTTGAAGCAAAGATCTGATTGTTATCTTCCGGAAGGGTATATTTGATGACCGCATCATTCTTGTCGGCGCAAAGCACGATACCAATGGGCGGCGTGTCGCCCTCATTCATCAGTTCGCGCGTGTAATAGTTGACGTACATCTGCATCTGACCAATGTCCTGGTGAGTCAGCTTGCCAGTTTTTAGATCAAACAGAACAAAACACTTCAGGATGTAGTTGTAAAAAACCAAATCAATGAAAAAATCTTGCCCATCTAAAGTAAACCGCTTCTGTCTGGCCACAAAGGAGAAGCCGCGTCCCAACTCCAATAGGAATTGCTGCAAATGATCGATCAATGCCTGCTCCAAGCTACTTTCATAGATATGCATATCCGGCTTAAGCTGGAGAAACTCCATCACATAGGGATCTTTGATGACCTTTTCATATTCCGGCTTTGGCTCTGTTGTCTGTATCTCAGCAGCCACAGAAGCCTTGTCCTGACTGGCCAGCAGACGTTGATAGAACATCGTGTGGATCTGCCGTTCTAATTGACGGACACTCCATGCGGATTTGGAACATTCCTCCATATAGAATTGACGTTCTGCCTGATCTGAGATCCGCATAAGCAGGCGATAGTGTGACCAGCTCAATTCCGAACACAGTGTGTTCGCATTTGGAAATAGTACATAGAATTTTCGCATCATCTGCAAATTGCGAATGTTGAATCCTTTGCCAAATTCAGACGTCAGACGCTCGGAAAGATATTGCAGCAGCTGTTTCCCGTAGGCAGCCCTGTCATTTTCTCCGCAGGCTTTATACATCTGCTCGCCGATCTCGTGGTAGGTAAGCACCATGGCTGTATTGACGGCAGAGGCAACCTTATTCTGTGCTGAGATGATATACCCGCGAATTGTCGAATAGGTGTCTTCCGCACTGCGCCCAACTTGTGCCTGCTGGTTCATAAGTTCGTCCATCGTGTTACCTCCTAAAAAGAGATGAACTGCTATTTAATATGAATTATAGCACATACATGGTTGTTTCTCAACCTATGGCAATCAGAAAATCACTTCCTCCAAAATTTCCCCCAATATTTCAGGAAAAAGAACGATCCATGCTGTGGTATTACTCTCATCCAGTGCGTCCCGTTCAAACGGAACCTCTGCCACTCCATGTAACTTCCGCACTACTGATGTAGCACCAGAGATATTTCCTTCATTCAGTAACTCCTGCAACAATTCACTAAACAGCGCCAAAATATATTTGCCGCCCTCCATATCCAGGAGCACCTGCGAAATTTCCATCGCATTATTGACTACTGTTTCATACTGCTTCGCTGTTGTTTCCATACGACCTATCCTTTCATTATTATCTGCATTTTTCGGTTGACTGCATGGAGTTGTGATAGCATTTCAGGGGGTTTTAATAGCTTCGAGTTTCTGGCACCGCAGGTTTTAAGCATTCCAGGCCGCTGATGCTTATCGATGCTTACAGCAAAAACCCGAAGATATTTTTCAAAAATTTTCAGACTGCTGATGCTTATCCGATGCTTATGGGGTGAGACCAGAGAGACTGGATGCAAAAACAGTCTCATTCAGTCTCATAACGTGAGAATTATGAGACAAATGAGACTGTTTTTTACCGGAGAGACGACTTTCACCGTCCTCATAACCCGGAGGTCGTAGGTTCAAGTCCTACCGCCGCAACCATAAAACCGCTGATTTCACTTGAAATCAGCGGTTTTTCTTATCAAAAAGTTCAGTGGCATTTTTCGTGATGCTTATCTGATGCTTATTTTTTATTTTCATCTGGATCGCTGATGCTTATCCGCTGCCTGTGCTGCTTACCAGCCCATTTTCATTTCCAGCGGGGCTGGACTTTCTTCTGGGACCGGGTCCGGTTCTCTCGGCTGTGGCCTCGTTGAGTAGATATCACCCAACTTTGCCACACTGGCACGCTTGTGATCGTCCAGTGCGTGACCGTACTTGTCCAGCGTGATGGAAGGATTGGCGTGTCCCAGGAGCCGGGAGAGCGTTACCACGTCCATTCCCTGCTCCAGAGAGCGAGTAGCAAATGTGTGACGCAATGAATGAAAATTGGCATCCGGGATGCCGGCCTGCCGCACACACCGCTTGAACAAGTCCTGATAGGTGCGAGGTTCATAGGGCGAACCATTCTCCTGGCAGAACACATAGCCTTCTGGATTGTAGCTGTAGTCCTGCTCTTTGATGGACATCTGGATACTGCGGTACAACTCAAAGTCCCGAAACAACTCGTCCATGATGAATATCCTTCTCCGGGAGTTGTCCGTCTTGGTGGTGGCAACCGTCTGGACCGTGGTGGACGCCGCAATGGAATCATCATGGTTGGGCAGCCGGTTCCGGGTCTCGCAGATCAGGAAGGATCTGTTTTCCATGTCTACGTTTTCCCAGCGCAGGCCGCACAGTTCACCCAGACGCAGGCCGGTGAACAAGTCAAAGACGATCCCAAACGCAGCAGGTTCAGGGGCCAGACGAGCGGCAGTCATTAATCTCCTCTGTTCTTCACGGCTCAGTACGCGCATTTCGCTTTTGGGCGCTTTCGGAAGGCGGACGCTCTCGATCAGGTTTTCCGCCAGAAGATGATTCTTGACCGCCTGCCCAAATGCCATGTGCATCATATTCCGCATATTGGTCAGGGTTTTGGGGGCGAGACCGCCTTTCTTGGTCAGGTTGCCGTTCTTCCCGCGTTCATTGAAAAAGCCTTGCAGGTCATCTGCCCGCAGAGTATTCATGTACAACCCACCGATCTGCGGCTTGATGTGGGCACGGACATATAGTTCATAGCTGCAATAGGTAGAGTGCTTGATGGCAGGCCGGGCATAGTTCTCCAGCCAGCGGTCCATCCATTCGCCAAGGGTCATTATTTCGCTTACAGCAGCGGTCTGGCGCTGGGCAGGGATAACTGCTTGGTACGCAGGAACTGTCGGTCCTGCGGCTGTCAATGCGTCGATGAACGCTTTCGCATCAGCCTTGCGCTGGAACCGCTTTGTCTTCCTCTGCCCATCCACTCTGTACTGGTAGACCCAGCTTTTGTCCTTTGCTTGGTACAACGTACCTTCACCTTTTGATCGTCTAGGCATTTTCGATATCCTCCCTGTCTTCAGCTTCGATTTCACAGACTCATATTCCTTGGTAGCCTTGGCAAACTCCCGTTT
>OFFJ01001680.1_pt1 | contig 15661 bp, 10 predicted proteins | sample 1521261 | NCBI WGS metagenome assembly OFFJ01 (sample SAMEA3504122, study PRJEB24116) | mouse gut metagenome | biome: mouse gut; feature: mouse-associated habitat; material: faeces | place: Denmark | collected 2011 | reverse complement strand
TTAAATCTTTAAAATTCGAATAATATAATTCAAAGAATCATTTTTAAGATATTAATGAAAATGCCAAGTATCTGCTGAATCCGTTTTCCGTCGCATGGACAGCTGGGGATTGTGTCTTTAGGCAGGGAAATCTGAAATGTAAGATGATGTTCCCTGACAAAAGGTTCAAAAGACTCAAAGCAGTTTAAGAGCAGCGTATCAAGTTCTGTGGGGGCGATTTGAAGTACGAGACGTCCGTTGTCCGTACGGTTTAACAGCAGAAGGTCGTCTGCCAATGTAGAAAGCCGCAGTGATTCCATTTCTATAATATGGAAAAAATGATTTTTTTGCATTTCATTTGCAGATTTTGCAGCGGAGGCGGCAGAAGAGATTACGGCAATAGGAGTTCGTAGTTCATGGGAAGCGGCGGCAATAAAAGAATTCTGCTTTTGGCGTGCTTCTATAATGGGAGACATTAATTTCCCGGTAAAATAATAGGAAGCTAAGAATAGAACAAAAATTCCGCCGATATTTAGCAAAAAAAACCGTAGGCGCTGTCGTTTAATCTGAGCGGTATAAGGTTTCAGGGAAAACAGTATAATTCCCATTAATGAATCCCGATTTTTGCGGATATTTAAAACAGAAGCGTAGAAATGACTGTCTTTTTGGGGGTTCCAAGTGAATTCCTGGTGTGCTGTGTAGTAATTAGAGCCGTGATCTAATTTTGGCAGAATAGAAGTTTTTGCATATTCGGCAGCTTTATCTGTTAGGTCAAGTTCTGATTTAGAGAGTCTGAACCGGTTATACGAGATTGGCGTATTATTATCGTACAAAGCGAGAATAAAGTTCTGATCTGCGGCATTTTTTGAGAGCCATTCCCAAGTAATCGTATTTTGCTGTTCTAAATTGGCAGTAAATGAGTTGATTTTAGAAGAAAAAGTCAAAAAGTTGTTTTCATGGAAATCTTTTTCTGCCAGAAACAAATAGCTGACTGACATTGCGATTAAAATAAACCCTGATATTCCGGTGAAAAGGAGACTTAAACGATAGTGAAGTTTTTTATACATGAGATAGATCCTCCAAATGATAACCGATTCCACGAATGGTTTTAATGGAAACATTTAAGCTGACAGATTTTAGGCGTCTTCGAATAAAGTGCATATAATTATCCAGATTGCCGTCTTCTATTTCTGAATCTATCCCCCAGACTTTGGAAAGGAGAGCAGCGCGCGGCAGTGTCTGAGCCGGATTTAATAAAAATACTTCCAGCAAATCGCCTTCTTTTTTTGAAAGCGTACAATCTCCTATTGGGCCGGAAAGCAGATTGGAAGCCGGGGTATACGTGATATCGCCGAATTGATGTGTTTTGGTATCTTTCCATTCCCTGGGCCTGCGGCTGATACTGCGAATACGTGCAAGAAGTTCTTCAAAAGCAAACGGTTTTACAAGATAATCGTCTGCCCCAGAGTCAAGGCCTGTAATTTTATCCTGTAATTCCCCTAGAGCAGTTAAAAAAATTACAGGAGTATGATTGCCCGATGTACGGAGTTTTTTTAGAAGTGTGATACCGTCAATTATGGGAATCATTCTGTCCAGCAGAATCAAATCGTAGAGACTTTCTTCCATATAATAAAGAGCGTCCTCTCCATTGTCACAAAAATCAACTGTAAATCCAGTATGTTTTAATTGAAAAACTAGAGTTTCTAGTAGGTATGGGTCATCTTCTACCAGTAAAATTCTCATAAAAGGGCTCCTTTCAGGTTTTCGAAAAGTTTTATAGGTAGTTGTGAAAATTACAGACATTAAATAGTATAACATAGAAAACTTTAAATAATCTCTAAATTTTTATCTTAACTAAGATGAATTTATGAAAAGTGTAGTAAAGAAAACGTATTCTAAGTATAATTTCTGTGAAAAATGATTGGAATAGAACAATAAATATGATATACTAAAAATACTTATCAATTTAAAAGAAAGGGGTATTTTATGATGGCAAAAGTGATGTCAAGAGCATTATCGGCTATTTTGTCTGCGGCATTGATTTTTACAACAGTACCGACAGTGGCGCTGGCAGAACCGATAAAAACGAACCGGTCGGCGCCAGAAGAAAATTATCTGAAACTTTGGTACGACGAGCCGGCGAGTGAGGGAGTCAATATTTTGAGCGCTGGAGCTTATAATCCTTCGGCAGAGGATAATAATTGGCAGCAGCACACGCTTCCAATTGGCAATAGCTTTATGGGCGCAAATGTCTATGGGGAGATTGCGAGGGAAAGACTGACGTTTAACCAGAAAACGCTGTGGAACGGAGGCCCAAGCGAATCCAGGCCAAATTATAATGGTGGCAATTTAGATAAAGCGGCGCAATGGCAGGAATGTGTGAATGCTTTTATGACAGGTGACGATACAAGGGGAAGCCAGCTTGCCGGCGGGCTTGTTGGAGAAGGGGAAGCCGCCGGGTATGGCGTTTATCAGTCGTGGGGGGACATTTACCTCGAAAATAAAAATTTAGCGGATGTGACTACGGAGGGTACGACGGGGTATGAACGCAATTTGGATCTGACAACAGGTATTGCAAATGTTGATTTTAGAGCGAAGGAAACGGATTATCACAGGGAGTTTTTTGTCAGCTATCCTGATAACGTGCTGGCAATGAAGCTGACAGCAAATGGGGCAAAGCAATTGGAGTTAAATGTTAGTTTTCCAATCGACAATGGAGAAGTTGGAGAAATGCAGGGCAACATTACTTCAATTCAGAGTAATAAAAATAATAAACTTGCAAAGGAAAATGAAACATACAATGTAACTGCCGGAACAAACCAAGGTACAATTGTCTCAGCGGCAAATATGCAGGATAACCAAATGAAAATGAATTCTGTGCTGACAGTTGTGACAGATAAAGGGACGGTCACAAAAGGCGGCGATGAAACGTCATTGGATATTGCCGGGGCAGATGAAGTTGTTATTTTTATATCTGCGAATACGGATTATAAGAATGAGTATCCGAAATACCGCACTGGCGAGACGGCTGCACAGCTTGCAAAAAGGGTAAAAGATACCGTAGACAATGCGGTAAATAAAGGATATGAAAAAATAAAGTCAAGGTATTTGGCTGATTATCAAGAATTATTTAACAGGGTAGAGTTGAATCTTGGACAGGCGAAAAGCGATAAAACGACAGACCAGCTTCTGGCAGCGTATAAAGTGTCTGGAGCAGAAGGGGCGGCGGATTCTGAAAGACGGTTGTTAGAAGTGCTGCTTTATCAGTATGGAAGGTATCTGACGATTGCCTCTTCAAGAGAAGGCGACTTGCCGTCTACGCTGCAGGGCGTATGGCAGAATCGTGTTGGAACAAGTTCCCGCGTTCCATGGGGAAGTGATTTCCATATGAATGTAAACCTGCAGATGAATTACTGGCCGACTTATTCCGCCAATCTGGCAGAATGTGGAATTCCAATTATTGACTATGTCAATTCCTTAAGGGAGCCGGGGCGTGTAACGGCAGAAAAATACTTTGGAATCAAAAGTGAGCCGGGCGAGGCAAACGGTTTCAGTGCGCATACACAAAATACACCGTTTGGCTGGACTTGTCCAGGCTGGGCGTTTAACTGGGGCTGGTCTCCGGCGGCAGTTCCCTGGATTATACAAAACTGTTGGGAGTATTTTGAATATACGGGTGATGTGGAGTATATGAGGACGCATTTGTACCCAATGATGAAAGAAGAGACGCTTCTTTATGACCAAATATTAGTGGACAGCGGCCAGGAGATTACACTTGAAGATGGTACAAAGAGCACGCGTCTTGTGAGTGCGCCTGCGTTTTCCTCTGAGCATGGACCGCGTACACTGGGCAATGTATATGAGAATGTATTGGTATGGCAGTTATACGAAGATACAATAACGGCAGCAGAACTGCTTGGTACAGATTCCGATCTTGTTGAAAGATGGAAAGAAACAAGAGAAAGGCTGGCTCCAATTGAAGTGGGTGACAGCGGGCAGATTAAAGAATGGTATTTTGAAGGCGAATACGGAAAGACGACAGAGGGAACTTCGATTCAAGGTTTTGAGAGCGGCCATCGCCATATGTCCCATATGCTGGGGTTGTTTCCGGGAGATTTAGTTTCCGTAGAAAATGAAGAGTATATCAAGGCTGCGGTATACACCTTAGAAAGACGCGGATACAATAGTACCGGTTGGGGCATGGGACAGCGTTTGAATGCCTGGGCAAGAACTGGAGATGGCAATACTGCATACCTGCTGGTTCAAAACTTATTTAAAGGCGGTATTTATCCGAATCTCTGGGATGCACATGCGCCCTTCCAGATTGATGGCAACTTTGGTTATACTTCTGGCGTCAATGAAATGATGATGCAGAGTAATGTAGGGTATATCAATATTCTTCCGGCGCTTCCGGATGAATGGGATACGGGTTCAGTAAATGGCATCGTAGCAAGAGGGAACTTTGAACTGGGCATTGACTGGGAAGAAGGGAAAGCGACTGAAATCAGAGTTTTATCAAAAAATGGCAATAAATGTGTGATACAGCATATTGGTATTTATAAAGCAACAGTAACGGATTCGAAAGGAACTAGAGTTCAATTTTCAAAAGAGCAAAAGGCGAATAGAATCTCTTTTGATACGAAAAAGGGCGAAACATATACTATTACAGGACTTGGAGAAAACGCAATGCTTGAAGCTCCAAATAACTGTGAGGCAGTAAAAGGCGATAACGGAATGGTTTTGGCGTGGAACGCTGTTGCTGGCGCAGATTCTTATAATGTATATCGGAAAGAAGGTTCTGTTACAGAAAAACTAAATGCAACAAATTTAACATCAGCGACCTATACAGATACAGAAGAATATGAAGACGCATACGAAGTAAAATATTATGTTGTGGCTGTCAAAGATGGAATAGAGGGCTATCGTTCCGATTTATTTCATCTTCAGATGCCGATTGAAATAATTGACAATAATGATTCTCGGATAACCTATAACGGCTCATGGGGGGATTGGAGCGCTGATGTTCATTATGGCGGAGGAATCAAATACCTGCAGACATCCGTAGGAACGGAATATGTAGAATTGACGTTTAAAGGGACGGGGATAGAATTTATTTCAACTAAGAATACCGAAAATCAACGTTGGAGTAAATGGCCTGTTTACATCGATGGGGAAGAAGTAGGAGAAGCAAATTGTATTGGGGCGTCGTCGGCATCCCAGCAGGTAGTTTATTCTAACTACGATCTTTCGAAAGGAACCCATACGATTCGAATTTCGATGGAAGGCCAGACGAATAAAAAAATAGAAGTGGATGCATTTGTTGTTTATGCAGAAAAAGATCCGGCTATCACTGTTACATATGACCTGGGTGGGGTGGAAGAGACTCCTCCAGCGCCAGTGACGGCGAAATTCAGGGAAAGTATTACACTTTCAACATGTGATATACAGGGATTTGCAGGATGGAGTGACGGCAGCACGACATATCAGGCAGGCAGCAGTTATACTGTGCCAAACAAAAATGTGACATTAACAGCGGTAATCAATACTGCCAATACTCAGGATGAATACATTTATCCGACTCCCAAAACAGAATGGACGGCAACTGCGGGAAGTGAGGAAAATACTGGTAATGATGGTCCGGCGTCAAGTGCAATTGACGGTAATGTGAATACATGGTGGCATAGTAATTATAATGTAGTCGCAAATAAGCCGGTCATTAGTGACAATGGAGAACGGAATGAATTTACGATTGACTTTGGAAAGTCAGTCAATGTAGATAAATTTGAGTATGTTCCAAGAAATAATGACAGCGCAAATGGATTTATTACAAAATATCAGATTTTGACTTCTGATTCTGCGAATGGAAATTTTACAGCAGTGAAAACCGGTACATGGGAAAATAATGTGAATGTGAAATCGGTGGTATTTGATTCAACATTAAATAATGTAAGAAGGATTCAAATTAAAGCATTGGAAACAAAGAATGCGCCGAATGGAGTAGCACAAGGGAATCAATTTATTCATGCAGCTGAGTTTAACGTCTATATGAAAAATCCGGATTACGACCCAGATACTATACCGTCTGGCATCACAGTAACCAGTGATGCAGTTACTTTGGAGCGAGGGGAAATCAGAGATCTTAAGGCGGCAATTACGCCGGATAAAGCAAGAGACAAGAATATGACTTTTACGAGTTCAGACCTTACAGTTGCAACAGTTTCTCCAAAGGGAATCGTAGCTGCAAGTAAGTACAAATCAGGAGAAGCAACAATTACGATTACATCAGCTGCAGTTCCTTCAGTGACGAAGACGGTTCAAATTACAGTAAGTGAGCCTGAGGAAGTTGCAGTAGAAAGTATTTCGCTTGAGAAACAGAGAATTGTTTTAAGAGAAGAGGATTCGACGTCTGTTACAGCGTCTATTACGCCTTATTACGGAACAGATAAGACGGTGACATGGAGCAGCAGCGACAATACGAAAGTGTCAGTGACGAATGGTACAATAACAGCAGTTGCAGCAGGGCATGCTACAATAACGGCAACAACTAAGAATAGTAAAACTGCTGCGTGTGAAGTATATGTTCTGGGTGATAATGAAGTAATAGACAGAACTGGATTAGTAGGTACCGTTCAAGAGTTAAAAGCAAAATATAAAGATTTGAGTAAATATGACACGGCGGATGTAACCGCGTTTAATAATGCTTTAAAAGCAGCGGAAACAGTGCTGGGGTATGGAACTTCTGTTTTGCAGGAAGAATTAGATGAAGCTCTTGAAAATTTAGACTTAGCGATAAAACCGTTGCTTTGGAAGGATTTAGAAGATAAGGTTGCAGAGGATATTACTACGCAGGAGTTTGCGGACAGTACCGTAGCAGCATATAATGAGGCGCATCAGGCAGCGCAGGCAGTTTTGGGTAAAGGAGATTCGGCAACGACAGAAGAGATTGATACTGCATTGTTTAATCTCTCACAGGCAATTGCAGGATTAGCTGAACCTGGTGATTGTACAGCTCTTGAAGCAAAAATAGCAGAAGCAGAAGGTCTGAATACGGAAGGATCCAGTGAAACAGCTCTCGCGGCATTTACACAAGCGCTTGCAGCTGCAAAAGATGTTGCAGCCGCAAAGTCTACGCAAAAAGAGATAGACGGGGCATTAGGAAAATTAAAAGGCGCTATCGCTGGACTTTCTGACAATAGTCCGGCGCCGGATAAAACTGCGCTGAAACGCAAAATAGACGCTGCAAAAGAGAAAGATTTATCAGGTTATACGACAGAATCAGCAGAAGCATTTAGAAATGCTATTCAAGCGGCAGAAGCAGTCTATAATAAAGCGGGCGCGACAGAAGCGGAAATCAACAGTGCAATCAAAGCATTAGAGGATGCGGAAAAAGAACTGGTTGAAGCAGGCGGCAGTACAACGCCGGATAAAACTACACTAAAAAGTAAAATTGACGCTGCAAAAGAAAAGAAACTGGAGGGCTATACGGAGGAATCTAAGCAAGCCTTTACAGCTGCAATTGAGGCGGCAGAAGCGGTCTATAATAAGGAAAATGCAACAGAAAAGGAAATAAGAGACGCAATCAAAGAATTAGAAGATGCAGAAAAAGGACTGGTAGAAGAAGGCGGTTCGACATCCGATAAGGATGGTTTGCGGCAAAAGCTTGAAGAGGCTGAGGGCATAGAATTATCTGATTATACGACAGAATCAGCAGACAATTTAGAAAATGCAATCAACGCTGCATGGGAAGTTTATGAGGATGATAATGCCACAGAAGCAGAGATTAAGAAAGCCATTAAGGATTTAGAGGATGCGATAGATGCGCTTGAAGAAAAAGGCGGCAGCACAGCGCCGGATAAGGGCGCGCTGAAATCCAAAATAGATGCTGCAAAGGAAAAGAAATTAGATGGTTATACGGAGGAATCTAAGCAAGCCTTTTTAGAAGCGATTGAAGCTGCAGAAAAAGTTTATGAGAACGCCAATGCAACAAACGCCGATATTGAAAAAGCAATCGAAGATTTGGCGGCGGCAGAAGCAGCGCTGGTAGAAGAAGGCGGTGGAACTTCAGTTGACAGAACAGCCCTTAAGAGAGCGATTGATACAGCAAAGGCGAAACCTCTGACAGCGTATACTCCGGCTTCGGTAACAGTATATAAAAATGAGATTACAAAAGCAGAAGCCGTTTACAACAATGCAAATGCAACGCAGGCTCAGATAAATGCAGCAGTACAGACGCTTAATGCAGCAGTAAAGAAATTGGTTCTAAAAGCGAATACCACAGCACTGACAAATGCAGTAAATGCAGCAGTAAAAATAGATGTAAGCGGTTATACCACAGAATCTGTAACAGCTTTTAAACAGGCGCTGACAGCAGCACAGACGCTTTTGAAAAATCAGAATGTAACACAGGCACAGGTAACGGCAGCATTGACAAAGCTCCAGCAGGCACAAAAGAATCTGAAAGCTGCAGTACCATCTACCATAGAAGCTGATGGTATCGTATATAATGTTACAAATTCATCTGCTGCGAACGGAACGGTATCTGTATCAGGATTGACAAGTGCAGGTAAAAAGAAAACTACGATTACGATTCCTCCAACAGTGGAAGAAAATGGCTATACGTTCAAGGTAACGGCAATTGATAAGAACGCATTTGCGAAAAGTAAAAAACTTAAGAAAGTAATTATAGGCGAAAATGTTACAAATATTGGTGCAAATTGTTTTACAAAGTGCAGCAAATTGGCGACAATTCAATTTAAGAGCCCAAAAGCGCCGAAAATTGGCAAGAAAGCGTTTAAGTCAATTAAATCAAAAGTAAAAGTTTTTTATTCAAAGAAAATGAAGAAAAAAGAACTGAATAAACTTAAAAAAGCCGTTAAAAGTGCGGGCGTAAAAAAAGTAACATATAGGAAAAAATAGTTCATAAACGAATAAGAGAACTGCTGTAAGTAATAGGATAACTGAAACTTACAGCAGTTTTTGTATGTCTTCGTTAAAATGAAAATGCAGTCAGATTAGAAACACAGGAATAGGACAATGGTATTTATTCATACAGTAAATAAAGAATCTTATCTGGGTGTAATTTTGAAGAAAAAAATTGAGCTTGGAATGGCAATTATTTTATTGGTTGTGGCTGCAGTCATACCACATAAGGAAGCGCTTATTATGGCAGGAGGCGCAGGAAGAACTGTAAATGAGAATTGTATCGTAATAGATGCCGGACACGGCGGTGACGACCCTGGTAAGATTGGTATTAATGGAACATTGGAAAAAGACATTAATCTTATCATTGCACATAAATTAAAGACACTTTTAGAAAGCCAGGGTTATGAAGTTGTAATGACGCGCAGTACCGGAGAAGGTTTGTATCAGCCGGGTACAAGAAATATGAAAGTAGAAGATATGCAGAAACGTTGTGGAATCATAACGGAAACAATGCCCATTTTTACTGTCAGTATACATCAGAACAGCTATCCACAGGAATATGTCAAAGGCGCCCAGGTTTTTTATTTTGGACAATCAAAAGAGGGAGAAGAACTTGCAAAAAAAATTCAAAATAGTTTGGTTGCACATTTAGACCCTGAAAATCACAGGGTAGAAAAAGCAAATGAAAGTTATTATCTGCTGAAGAAAACGCCTACGCCGACTGTGATTGTAGAATGTGGATTTTTAAGTAATCGTGAAGAAGCCGAGCTTTTAAAGACAGAAGCCTATCAGGATAAAGTTGCCTGGGCAGTTATGATGGGGATTTTACAATATTTGAATGCAACAAAAAGCTGACAATTCCTCAAAATAAAAGATTGAACTTGTGATAAATCTGGTGTTATAATAAACCCATTATACTTGAGAGGGGAAATCAGATGAGTAAAAGCGTTTCTGGGAAGAATAGCTGGGCGTTATTTTTACTGCTGCTTGCAGGAATTGTACTGGGTGGATTTATCGGAGAATTGACGAAAGGAATATCAGGATTAAGCTGGCTTAGCTATGGACAGAGTTTCGGTATAGAAAACCCAATTATATTAAATCTTGGAATTCTTATTATTACGTTTGGTTTTACAATAAAGATAACAATAGCCAGTATAATCGGCGTATTAATGGCAATTTTTGTTTACAGGATTTTATAAAAACCGGATTCTCATAGACTGGGAATCCGGTTTCTTTTTAATAATTAGATAATACCAAGGTGCTTCCTTTTTTAAATTCATGATCCATATTAAACGAAGTGATTTGTGTTGGACTTGCAATATAAAAATGATTTCCGATATAGATTCCGCGTACGGTATTGGAAGGAATATCAAGTGGTTCAGATAATTTTTTTACAAAATGATTTTCTTCAAAGGAATATACATTATATCCAACGTAGCAGCCGTCTTTTGGCGGGTCAAAATGTGCAGAAAAGCCAATTAAATTTTGGCTGGAATCCGCGAGGACGCTTTTATAGTCATAACAGGCGGATGTGTAGTAATAATTATCTAGTACGAGGCTGTCAATTGTCTTTAGTTCGGTAGGATTAGAAATGTCGAACATTACAAGTTTGACGCCTTTTTGACGGCCTGTGTCGGGATCTGTTTCATAGCCGATTCCCAAAAGTTTATCATTTTCCCAAAAATGCAGGTAATCTGAAAATCCGCTGATTTCAAGTTCTCCGAGCAAAGTGGGATTCGAAGGGTCTGTCAAATCCACAGCAAACAATGGATCTGTATTTCGATAAGTAATAAAATAAGCAGTATTTTCAAAAAATCTTGCAGCATAAATTTCTTCTCCGATTGCAATAGAAGATAAGGTTCCTGTCAGGTTCATATTTTCATCGAAGAGAAACAAATTGTTGGAAGATTCTCCGTTTTCTGTGCTGGTCGTTAATACACGAAGCGTATTCTGATATTCGTGAATGGCAAATGTATCATAAATTTCTCCTTTGACTGCGGCGGCATTTACAGCATTTATCTGCCCGTTTTCAATACTGAATTTGGCTATTTGTGTTAATATGTCGTTTGGACGGAAGTCGTAGTGATAAAGGTATAGTGAGTCGCTTCCGACATAAACATTGGCGTGTTCATTGACAATCATAACTTCATCTATGATTTCTTCGGGACGCCTGATATCGACAGAAGTTATTATAAGACTGCTTGCGCCGCCTTCTTTAGGCAGATATACATGGTCGGAAGGAATTTTTTCTCCGTTAATACTTGGAATTTGATTCTCTTTTGCCAAATATTCAAAAGAAGGGAGAGCCCCTTTGTCGGTAAATAAATAGAGAATATCCCCGATTTTCCGGGAGGTATTGTAATTGCCGTCTTGTTCTAGCGTACCAGTAAGTTTTGGTTCCAGCGGATTGGCAATATCATACATATAAACAACGGTTACGTCGTTTGCCTGTATATAATTTTCGTCGGCGGTTTCCTCGGATTCGACATATGCTGTTTCCAGAGAAGAGTCATATTTTTGAACGATCAGAAGAAGCAGGCCGTCGTCTACATACAATTCTAAAACAGAATCTGAAGCGTTTATATCCGGCTGGATGACGCCGGCTGATTTTAAAGAACCGTCCATTGTATCTGTAATTTTGATTTCTCGTTCACCGGCTGTATAAATGTATCTGCCGTCTGTTTTTACGAAGTCGCTTTCGTCTACATTTTCTGTCTGAAGATTTGTTTTAGAAAAAGAATCTTTTGCTGCTGATTCACCGGCGGCGCTTCCGGCAGCGCTTTCAGCAGAATCTTCGGCAGCAGACTCTGAGAAAAAATTAAGATCAGAACTTTTTCGCATTTCAGAACGGGCAGATTGCACAGATTCTTCTAATACGTCATATATTTGATCATAGCTTTCGGCTACGGTATAAAGCGTTCCGGCATCCTGCTTGGAATCTGTAATAGAAGCAGATTCGGATGGGGAAACAGGTTCTGCGGCGTCGGCAATTTTTTCCGTATCGCTTAACGCTAAGGAATCGGGTTGGAAACGTTTTGTATTCCATAATATGCTGGTGAGGATACAGCATAAAACAAGGACGGCTGCAGCAGAAGCTGCTTGTCCGAAAGAAAAATGCCCAAAAGAGCGGGGAGATTTTTTGTGGTACAGTTGTTTTGAAATCTGTTTTGGCATAAGAGAATCCGGCGTGTTTGTCTGTTCGGCAGAATTTTTTATTAAATTCAGTAGTTCTTTATCTGTCATAAGATCACCTTTCTTTTTATTTATGGTCGCTGAGTTGTACGGAAAGTTTTTTTAATGCGCGGCTTTCCTTTGAACGGACTGTATTAGGATTTAAGTGGAGTATTTTTGCAATTTCCTGACTGGTGTATCCGGCAAAAATGTGCATACTGATAATAAGACGTTCTTCATCTTTTAATTGAAAAAAATAATTTCTCACATCAATCAGTTCGGCAAGATTTTCAGAGGAATTTTCATCAGGAATCGTTTCTGAAAATTCATCTAAAAGCGGCTGAATAAATCTCATCCGCCGTTTGCACTTAGCGGATAAAATTTTGAATATCCATGCTTTGAAGGATTCTTCAGAACGTAATTTTTGAATAGATGTAAAAGCATCTATCACAGTTTCGCTGACGGCGTCTTCTGCGTCGGCAGGACTTCTTAATGAGTAGAGGGCAAAACGGTATAAATCGAGATAGATTTCACTGTATAATGCTGCAAAAGCATCTACGTCGCCAGACTTTGCCTTTTTTATCTGCTGCAGATTTTGAATCATAAGTTTTCTCCCATTGGGTGTATTGTTGACATGTGATATATAATAGTGTGAAGAAATGTGCAGTTTGTTGCAAGGAAAACTTAAAAATTTTTGACATTTGATAAGAAGGATAGTATAATTAATAAAAATATAATTAGAGAGTGCAGGTGGAATTTTATGAGTCAAATGAAAAAAATATGTTCTGTTTTGATGATTTTTTGTGTATGTATTGGCATTGTTCCGCAAAATGCAGCTGCGGCTTCCGGTTTATATTTTCAGGCAAAAACAGCTGGTTCTGGAAATGCCATTTCAGTAAAGAAAATTACTTATGAAGGAGAAATTTCTAACCGTTTTATAAATGGGGCGAAGGGGGTTTTATCAGAATTAGAAGTGGATTTTGCGACAGATGTAATTTGGAATAATTCTGCTAAAGTATCGTCTGTCAAGGATAACAAAGGAAAGAAATATCGCGGATATTTGCTTGATGTAGATGAAGACGGCTGTGATCTTGTGATTTCGGATATGAAGCATGGCCGCACATATACGATCGTGATAAATGGGATAAAAAAATACAATTCTAATAATTTTTGTAAATTAACATTAAAGGTAAAATTGCCAAAACAGAAATCCTCGTCCAAAAATATTAAAGTTCTAAAAGTTGCCGTAGATGATTCATATGGAGAAGTAGATATCGAATTTGCTTCTAAAGTTATTTGGAAACACAATGCGAAAGTAGTATCTGTTAAAGACAACAAAGGGAAATCATATAAAGGTTATTTAGTAGATAAAGATGATGATGAATGTGAAGTATATATTGAAAACATGAAAAGCGGAAGGACATATAAAATTAAAATTTCTGGTATTAAAAAAAGAGGTTCTGCTTCGTTTCAAACAGTTACAATTACTGCAAAAGTTCCTGCACACAGACATAATCTTACCGTCAAAAAAATAGAATATGAGGAAGATTATGAAGATGGAAGAATGGAATGGACAGTTAGTTTTGACTTTAATAAAGATATTTTACACAAAGATAATAGTTATGTTATAATAAGAGATGCTGATGGTAAAGCATATTCTTTAGAAACTTCATTTGTAAAATGGGAAGATGATGAATGTGAAGTATATCTTACAGAGGCATTAACGATTGGACAGCAATACACATATGAAATTTCAAATGTAAAAGCTGTTCAGGGGAATCAATTTGTGACTGTCAAAGGAAGCTTTACAGCATATAATGATTAGTGTAGGAAAACGCCGCAGAAGTCTGCGGCGTGTCTATGACAATATGGCCAAGTGGTAAGGCAAAGGTCTGCAACACTCTTATCATCGGTTCAAATCCGATTGTCGCCTTTTTGGAACATAGTGTTATATTTGGGTTTTATGAAACGGAGGATAACTTATGAAAAGCAGAAGAATAGGATTAGAAGCAAATATTGTGAGGTATGAACAGGGAAAGGATTTGGAAGATGGAGTTGAGCTTTTAGCTGACGTTGTTACAAAAGGCTGGATTGTCACAGAATTTCTTGTAAAGATACATAGAGAAGACGGCACTATTGTCTGTCCATACATTATAACGCGCCGCGGCAGAATTTTTATCGGGGAAAATGATTATATTATTATTGATGAGGATGGTACAAAGCACGTTTGTGGAGCAGACAAAATTTGGAGCCGCTATGAAAAACCAGAAGGGATAGAATAAAAATTTATAATTTCGGCATGGGAGATAGTTCCCATGCTGTTTTTATATGAGAAAGTTTTTAGCGGATGGCATAAACTCCTGTTACATACGCATAGAATATCTGAAAAAGAGTAACCGTTTCATAGTATTTAGAATTTTGAAAATAAGTGGTTGAGGTATCTATGGGCATAGGAGTAATAATAAAACCATCTGCATGGCTTTATGCAGAAAACCGTATAGATAAAATAGATGAGCTTTTTATGGGATGGGCGGTTGGGATTCTCGGAGAAAAAGATGGATTTTTTGAGGTAGTGACACATTATGGTTATAAAGGGTATTTGGAAACGTCAACGCTTCGATGTTGTACATGCAGCAAACTTCGGGAAAGAGACAGCAGCGGACAATCCATTGTGATAAAGAGGGCGTTTGTAGACGTTATGATTGAACCGACGGTACGCAGCAAAGTTTTACAAACGCTTAGCAAAGGAAGTTTTCTTTCCCTTTTACCCGAAGAATCAAAAGGATACCGTCGAGTCCGGTTATCGGATGGACAGGAAGGGTATATTCCGTGTATTTCTTATCAATATCGAATGGAAAATGATGCGTATTTGTATGCCAAAGAACCGAAAGATTTTTTCCTAAAACAGAAAAATACAATAGGCCGCTCCAAACGGACGATTCGGGAACTGCTTGCAGCCAGCGCGAAAAATTATCTTGGAACTCAGTATCGGTGGGCAGGAAAGTCCGGAGAAGGAATTGATTGTTCGGGCCTGACATTTATGTGTTATTTGATGAATGGTATTTTAATTTACCGGGATGCAGAACTTAAAAAAGAATACCCAGTACGCGAGATTTCATTGGAACAAATAGATGTCGGAGACTTGTTGTATTTTCCAAAGCATATTGCGATGTATATTGGGAATCATAGATACATTCATGCAACTGCAAATGAAAGAAGTTTTGGATGTGTTATAAATAGTCTTTCAAAACAAGATTTTGACTATCGGCAGGATTTGGCAGAATCCATTCTCATGGCTGGCAGCATCTTTACATAACACATGGTTTTTCTTGCGATATCAAAAAGCCCACAGACAGTTTTTGGCCTGTGGGCTGAATTTTCTGGCGGAGAGTGTGGGATTCGAACCCACGTGCCCAGTAATGGACAACTGCATTTCGAGTGCAGCTCGTTATGACCACTTCGATAACTCTCCATCTCTCACTTATCTACTATAACACATATGAAAATTTATTTCAAGAATAGTTGCAACCTTTTCACGGAAATCAATTTTCAAAAAGCTATCAATAAGATATAATGATGGCATGGATAG
>OFFJ01001679.1_pt1 | contig 15665 bp, 13 predicted proteins | sample 1521261 | NCBI WGS metagenome assembly OFFJ01 (sample SAMEA3504122, study PRJEB24116) | mouse gut metagenome | biome: mouse gut; feature: mouse-associated habitat; material: faeces | place: Denmark | collected 2011 | reverse complement strand
CCCGACGGCGCCGTCATCATGGAATTTTCAGGAAAAGAGCTCATCAAGGGCGAGCCTGACGCTTCCTCCTTCCCCTCCGGCGGTCTGAGAGCCACCTTCGAAGCCAGAGGATATACCGCATGGGACCCTACTTCCTACGCTTTCATCAAAGGAAAGACCCTGTGCATTCCCACCGCATTCTGCTCCTATGGCGGCGAGGCACTGGATAAGAAAACACCCCTTCTGCGTTCCATGCAGGCGCTGAACAAGCAGGCACTGCGCATTCTGAAACTGTTTGGCAATGATACGGTAAAATGTGTCCGCACCTCCGTGGGACCGGAGCAGGAATACTTCCTGATCACGAAGGAAATGTACGACCAGCGCCCGGATCTGCGCTTTACCGGAAGGACATTGTTCGGCGCAAAATCTCCCAAGGGGCAGGAAATGGATGATCACTACTTCGGCGTCATCAAGCCCAGAGTGGCCGCTTACATGGAAGAGCTCAACCGGGAACTCTGGAAACTGGGCATCCTGGCCAAGACAGAGCATAACGAGGTGGCTCCCGCGCAGCATGAACTTGCCCCTATTTATACTACCACCAATGTGGCGACCGACCACAACCAGCTGACCATGGAAATCATGCAGAAGGTAGCTGCAAAACACGGCCTGGTATGCCTGCTGCATGAGAAACCTTTCGCCGGGGTCAACGGCAGCGGCAAACACAACAACTGGTCTCTGACCACCGATACCGGGGTCAACCTTCTATCTCCAGGCGAGACACCTTATGAAAATGCGCAATTTTTGCTGTTCCTTTGTGCAGTCATTAAGGCTGTGGATGATTACCAGGATCTGCTGCGTCTCTCTGTGGCCACTGCGGGCAATGACCACAGACTGGGTGCCAACGAGGCACCTCCTGCAGTTGTTTCCGTTTTTCTTGGCGATGAGCTGAATGCTGTTCTGGAGGCCATCGAATCCGGCCAGCCTTACAGCGGCGTGGATAAGACCGTGATGAAGCTTGGCGTAAATGTCCTGCCCAGGTTCAACCGCGACACCACAGACCGCAACCGTACTTCACCTTTCGCCTTCACCGGCAATAAATTCGAGTTCCGTATGCTTGGCTCCTCCAACAGCATCGCCTGCGCCAATATGATGCTCAACAGCGCGGTTGCCGAGAGCCTGAAGATTTATGCGGACCGCCTTGAGGACGCGGCGGATTTCGAAACTGCACTGCATGAAATGATCCGTAAGACCATCAGGGACCACAAGCGTATCATTTTCAACGGCAACGGCTATGACGATACCTGGATTCAGGAAGCCACCGAAAGGCGCGGACTGCTCAACTACCGCACCACGCCGGACTGCATGCCTCATCTGCTGGATAAAAAAAATGTGGATATGCTGACCTCCCATAAGGTATTCTCCGAGACGGAGCTGAAGTCGAGATGTGATATCATGTTGGAAAATTATTGCAAAACCGTCCTGATTGAGGCCAATACCATGGTAGATATGGCAAGAACCCTGATTGCTCCGGCAGTGGAATCCTATACGCTGAAAATTGCCCGGACTGCCGCCGCCAAAAAGGCAGTGGATGAGAACCTGGCATGCAGCTATGAGAAAGATCTGGTGAAGAAGCTGTCTACTCTCACTGACAGGATTGCAGTGAAGACTGCGGAACTGGAAAGCGCGATTACTGCCCTCCAGGAAGAAACGGACATTATATCCGAATCCAACGCCGTCCGCGATACTCTGCTTCCCAGGATGAGTGAATTAAGGCTTGCATGCGATGAGGCAGAGACACTGACCGCCAGGAGCGACTGGCCTTTCCCCACATATGGCGATCTGCTGTTTGGAGTGAGATAAAAAATATGCTCATTACCCCATATTGATTGTTGTCAGGATGATAATTTCCAGGCAAAGTCAATTACGCAATAACGTTTATAACAAACGAACTGTCGGCTTGAAAGAGATTCATACACCATGCACTTCCCTTGTATGCACCTCCCAGGACGGCAGTTCTTAATCATATATGATATTTACCGTATTTGAAGCGTAAAAGACATTGAGTACACAAATCAGAACTTCCAACTCATCCGTTATACTCAAGGTCACCAGAATTTACCAATCTGACCCGGCCAGGAATATGCCTGGCAGCTTTAAGGCCACTGCCACAACAGTGGATAAGCCAGTCTGATACTTGCCTACATGTTACCGGAAACAACATGGATTCCCAGATTGACAATCCCGCATAGAAACATCACCAAAATCGGATTCCACTTCCATTTTCTCAGGACAAAAAATGCTGCGGCAAACAGACAAATCCCCACCCAGTTCACATTTGCCAGCTGCACAGGCTCTTCTCCCACCGCCACCGTACGCAGCAGAGAAATCCCGGCACCGGCAATCAGCGCAACCACCGCAGGCCGCAGGCTCGTCAGAATGCCCTGCAGCGTGGATACATTTTTATACTTATAGTAGATAAAGGCAAGGAGCGACACTATGATGCAGGAAGGAAAGATACAGCCGAACGTGGCCGCAATTGCCCCGGGAACCCCTGCAATCCGTATACCCACGAAAGTTGCCGAATTTACCGCTATAGGCCCCGGCGTCATCTCCGCAATCGTAATCAGATCCGTAAATTCACTCATGGTCAGCCATCCGTAGCCGGTCACCACCTCGCTCTGAATCAGAGGCATCGCCGCATAGCCGCCTCCAATGCTGAACATCCCTACTTTCAGAAAACTTAAAAATAATTTCAGATAAATCATCTATCCATAGTTCCCTTCTACTGTTCCGAATCGAGTACAACTTCGTCTTCTTATCACAAGCAGGAAAATTGAGATATTAAAATATGGTGACATCATATTTTTCTGAAAATATCACAAAGCCGTCCGCCTGTTCCACAATGCCCGCAGCCCTCCAAGCACTGCCGCTGCCAATATGATCAAAATCACATTCACCTGAAATACCGCAGTTGCCACAAAAGCTGCCACCATCACAACGCATAAAAACAGGCTGCGCTCTTTTACCACTTTCCCGCCAAGCCCCCAGACCACATCCAGAATCACCGCTACCACCCCGGCCTGCATGCCCTTCAGCAGAATCGCCACATAGGCATTCGCAGCAAAGGCCTGATAAAAAAAAGAAATCACCGTCAATATCAGCATGGGCGGCAATATGGTCCCTATGACCGCCGTCAGCATACCCGCAGCCCCCGCCACACGCCATCCCACCAGAATTGCCGCATTGACCGCAATAGCCCCCGGCGAAGACTGCGCCAGAGCCGCCAGATCCAGCATTTCCTCCTCCCCGATCCAGTGCAGTTCATCCACGAATTTCCGCTTCATAAAACTGATAATGACAAAACCTCCTCCAAAGGTAAACGCGCTGATATACAAGGTGCTTAAGAATAACTGGACCAATGTCTTTCTCTTCGTATTGCCTTCCATTGTCTCTCCCAACTCCTGTCAAAAGGTACCGTTCTCCTGTCGGATATGCCTGCTCCGCTCCTGCTGCGGACCAGAAAATCGCCCTGCCTGGGAAAAATGCTGTAATGGCAGCAACGCATGTTTCTACTCTTTCCAGCCAGTCCCTGGGCCGCCGGAACTGCCGGGGTCTTTTCCTGCGTTTTCTTCTGTCTGTCTTTTTCATAACATGCCTCCCTGTTTCCTTGCAGGCAGACAGGAAACAGACCGCTGTCCCTTGCGCGTCTGCCTGCTTTTCCTCCTTAATAAATGGATACTTTCAGGCAAAACGCCCGGATTTCGGACTCCCTTTGGAGCCCTTTTACTACATGGCATGGGGCTGTTTCTGTCAGCCTGCTGCCATTCATGAAAAATAGATTTTCTGAAGTGTTTTTATCATAGCATATACGATGAGACTTTGCAATAAAATTTTCCTAAGAAATTCAACTGAGATTCAACCGGAAATTTATCTTTTGAAATTCACCATCTTAAACCAATCAAACCCTTTTACATAAATAATCCCCTGGTGCTGTCGTAATAAGAAGAGCAGATACAGGATATAGTCAAGTATGATTGTGAGTCATTCCATATCCTGTACTAAACTTCTTAATGCGATAGCCCCAGGGCTATTTCTATCGTACCCGACTGCTGCTTTCCTGACTACTGTCGTACCTGGCTGCTGCTTTCCTGACTACTGTCGTACCTGCTGCTGTTTTCCTGACTACTGTCGTACCTGGCTGCTGTTTTCCCTGGCAGGAACATACACAGACCATGGCCTCACTCTATTGCGTCCTCCCAGGAAGCCTCTCTCTGACTGTCATCCTCCTGGCGGCTGACGGTGTCCAACGCTCCCGCCACCAGCTTAATCATCTCCCAGATAGAGCGGAAATAGACCGTCTTGTTTTTGTCCATCCATGTAATGCGTCCCTGCCAGCTGCTGTTCTGGCGGTGCTGGACCCGAATGATGAAAGTTCCCAGGTCTCCGTGCTTATTCAAAAGTTCTTCGTCTTTCATTGCCCTCTTCCTTTCCTGTCTCTCCTGTCCGTTCCTGTGCCCCTCTTCCCCAAAACTGCGGCTGTCCGTGGTGGGATGCGGAAAATTCAGTGAATCGTACAGCTGCTCCAATTCAAATATGGCACTGTCCATATTATGAAATGTCACTGCCTCCCTGCTGTAAGCATGATAAAATCTGCCGGAAAACCGGTGCCTTTCGTCCCCGTCAACACACAGAACCACCCCGTTGGGCGTACCCAGATACCATTGTGATCGTTCCTTTTCCACTTCCATCTCTCCCTGACAGACATCTTTCCCCTGAAGCCCATATCCGCCAACATTCCAGATACTTCAGCTCAGGTCATTGGTTCCCCGCAAACATTCTACTACATTTACATAGTACTTCAGTGCCATCTGGTGTTTTCCTTCAAAAAAGCGGGAATTGATACGTTTCTGTATAATATTACAACTCTCTCTGGTAGTATTCACGAGCAGGACCAGATACTGTCCGCTTCCGTAGCGGCTCACCGCATCGCTTCTGCGCAAGGACTGCAGCACCGCCTCCCCCAGCTTCCGGGTCAGTTCCTCCAAAAGGGCCCCCTCCTCCAGAGTATTGCCCTTGCTGTCCACCACCAGGCACAGCATCAGGTACACCGACTGACCTCCACGCTCCATCATGCGCTGCACCATCCGGTAGATGCCCTGAAACACCGGGTAAGAACAGAGATATCCCCCTGTTCCGGCACAATTCCCTTCTGCCAGCTTCTCCTGAATCTCATCCAGGGCGGCATAACGGTGCTCCATCTGTTCCCCCAGCCTGTGAAAAAGCTCCATCATCCTGGGAGACGGCCGCAATCCCTGCTCCCGGAAATACAAGTCAACCGTGTCGTCATACAGCTTTCTGGCCTCCTCATACTTCCCCAGCGCCACAAGTGCTTCCATGGTTACCGTCTCCCAGTTGGACAAGGGACTGGCAGCGGCGGCATACAGCCCCCACTCCCGCCGACCTTCGAAGTCCCTTCTCCCCTTCAGCAGCCCGGCAGCAGCCTCCACACAGCTGCAGAACAGCTCTCTGTACCGCCTTGCCTCTCTTGCCACCCACATGACACCTGTCTGTGCCGGAAGAAATTCTCCTCTGTAGCAGTGACAGGCTTCCATATACAGCGACAACTTCCCGGAAACATCTTCCGCTTCCTCCGCCTGCCTTGCCAGACGCTCAAACTCCGCCGCGTCTTCCTGCACGGTTACAGCCTCTGTCCAGTGGCATACGCCCTTTCTCTGTTGGATGCAGTGCGCATCCGGCAGGCCCATAGCCTTCAGCTTCCGGTTTGTATTATAGATCACGCTCCGTGTGGCATGGTGCACATCGTCGATGTCACGTTCTCCGAACAGCACCCGCTCCACCAGTTCCCGGCTGACCCCCTTTTCCTTATAATGAAGCACCATCTGCAGCAGATAGGCAAACTGCGATTCGCCGGATTTCGTATTCCCTGTTACTGCCTTGCCGTCCCAGTCCAACGCAAATCCGCCGAACATCCGGACATTCAGGACACCTCCCCCTCTGTTTTCTGCCATTGTATATCCCCCACATCTTTAACATTAACCGACTCCTGAAAGCGGCTGCACGTATTACGCTGTGCCGCATCCTTCTCCGTATTATCCTCTTTTTCGGAAAGCCGCTCCTCTTTCAGGCTGTGCTCGCTTCCGGACTGCAGCTTTTCTTCCAAGCCGCCCCTTTTCTTCCGGGTGGCGGCTTTTCTTCCAGGCTACCCCTTTTTTCCGGGCTGCCATGAGGCTTCCCGGACGTTCACACTCCATACCGCTTCAGGAACTCTTCAAACACCTTCTCCGCCTCCGCCCTGGCTGCAGCCGCACCCTCCAGTTCCTCAAAGCTGCCCAGATAGCGGGTCTTGCCCTGGAAAGTAATCTGCGCCACCCACCGGCCGTTTTTCCGGTTCCGGTACACCCCGCGGATACCGCTTTTATTGCTGGCAGAAATCTTCCTGCTGCGGATGCTCTCTATACAGGTTCCCTCTGCAAAATGCCTGGTAGATGCCGGGTCCGCCAGGCAGCCGCAGCTTCTGGTATGGCCGTCCTGAAGGTTTGACTGGGCTGCCACAGTCTCCCTGCCGCAGCTGCAAAGGCAGCGCCAGTAATGCTTTCCTCCCCGCCTGCCGTCATAGGCGATTACCTCCAGGGAACCAAAGCGTTTGCCCACCCAGTCCTTTACCTTAACCCGGGATGACTGTGGTCTGTCTGCCATAATACTGTCGTTCTGTTTTCTCTCCACGTTCCGCCTCCCTTTCCTCTGGGACAGTTTCCATACCTGTTACTGCTCCTCTTTTTTGTCCTGTGCCGTCATGCAAACGCCATTTTCCCCCGAAATGCTACGAAATATAACTTCTGCCTGCCATAATCCGCCCAATTGCGTCCTCTCCTTCTCGCCACTTCCGGCATGCAGCCCGGTACACAGACACCAGACTTACATTTCTCTAATCACCTTCCAGCGCGCAGGCGCCGGGCCAACATGTTCAGCATGGCTCCGCAGGCCGCAAAACAGATAATATATACCTTGCCCACAGGACTGGTACATACCTCCAACAGCCCTCCCACCACCGGACAGTGCCAGGATACCCTGCCCACCAGTTCTGAGTATTTCACCGGATTCATATCATTTTCCTCATTGGCATCGCCTTTCGTGATAAGCTCTCCCTCTCCAATCCTATTCTTCACCACCCGATGGGCGATAACGGAACCTCCGCTCCTGAAAGCCACTACTTCTCCTTCTTCTACGGACTCAGGCGGCACCGGCTCCACATAAATGACACTGCCCACCGCTATTTCCGGTTCCATGCTTCCACTGACTACATTATAGATTTCTTCTCCCTTTATCCTCGCCACCGTGACAGGCAGGTAAAACGCTATCACGCTCAGCAGGATCAGTATACCCAGTATGTTGCAAAGGACGGGAACTAATCTCCCGCCCCTTTTTACCGTCCCATATTCCTGTGGACTACTGTTCATTTTCCTTCTTCCCTTTCCTGCAGGCTGCTATGATCAGCCAGATGCACGCCCCCGCCAGAACCAGTACTGCCGACAGAATGCCCACCTTCGCCGGTGTTGGGAGAAGTGCCAACGGTGTAACCAAATCCTCTATAATGGTAGTTGAAGCTGCTTCCTCTCCACCGCCATTCCCGTCTTCTCCGTTGCCGTTATAATTGTCTGTAGGAGTCTCCTCATCATCGAGATCTCTGTATTCCTCCGGTTCATTTGTAGCCGGAATTTCATTTTCTCCGATCTCTACCGGTTCCTCCTCAGATGGCTGAGGCACTGACGGCTCAGTCACTTCCACCGTATCCGGCTGCGAGGTTTCTGGTTCAGCCGCTGCAGGCTGTCCCGGCACTACCACTCTGTTTGTATTGGTAACTGTCGGTATCGGTGTATAAATGAAGTCAAACACATTCTCGGAGGCATCTGCAGTCAGCGTTTTTCCAAGATTATAGGCCTGAGGCTGCCAGCCTTCCATATACTGATAGGCTACCACCGGCTTGTCGCCCACGTTTCCGTAATATGTTGCAGAGGGATACAGCACATTGCCCGCAGTGTCCACATAATTTACCGTATAGGCCACCGTCTCACCCTGTATGCCGTATGCCACCACGAAATCCAGATCCCCGTCCACGGTGACAGACGGATTCGCTAACCGATTGCTGCTGTTATCCTCCCCGCTCACACGAAATCCCTTGCTATAGTACTTGCTGTCACTGTTCAGGCTCACACCCTTTTGTATGTTAAATACTACCTGTGTTCCATAATGAAGCCCGCTGACCACGCAGACCTCTCCGTTCTCTATACTTACCTGTGCGCCGGAATCGGTGATAAGCTGTACCACATCTGCCCCAATCGTTCCCTGTGCACCGGCATACAGGCGCAGCGTATAGGTATAACCTCCTGCTCCGCTTTCCGCCGCTTCCGCCGGAAAAGCCATACCCCACACCAGGCATAGTGTCATGATAAGAGCCGCTGCCTTCCCGCTTCCTTTCTGCTTCTTACGTTCCCTTATGCCAAAGAGAGCCAGAAGCAGGAGCAGCAGACCACTGGCCGCAGCAGCCACAAAGTAGGGCAGCATATTGTTCTCATCACTGGTTCTCACGATTCCCGTCCTCGCACCTGTATTGGCATTTGTAGCTGAAGAAGACGAATTTCCGTTTCCATCCACTGGATTTCCATTCTCATCCACCAACTCGGTAACAGTACGATTGTTGACAGTAGTGGTATCCACTGCAAAATTCATCTGCAGCCTTGCCAACGTATTCTGATAAGCATTTCCCTCTGTCTCGCCGTCCAGGGCAACTCTGAGAGTGATTACCCCCTGCTGTCCCGGTGAAAGAGTATCCAGATAAAGGTAATCCTCCAGACCGCTGGTAGCCGCTTTCAGTCCTACCCGGCTGCCGCTGTTCTCACCGCCCACCGTATCACTGGTAAACAGCTCCTCCTGTGTACCGTCAGGCGCCGTATAAATCAGTTCATACTCATATGCGCCGCCAGATGCGCTGCTCCCTGCCGTTTCTTCCAGAGACTGCAGCACCTCATTGGTCATGTACCAGTTTGCCGCCGACGGATTATCATTTTTCAGGTTTAAAGTAATTGTAATGTCATCTCCTGGCTGAAGATTATAAACCGCGTCATTCATCTCTGCGTTGGTATAGTCGGCATTCAACTCATTATCGGCGGTAAACGATACATTACTCTCCGTTGTAAGTGTCTCTGCGTGAGCCGTAGCCTGGTTCAGAAAGAGCATCCCGGCAAGAAGGATGTATGTTACTATCTTTTTTTTCATAATTTCCCCTCCTAATTCAGGCTCAATACGCCGTTTTCAACCGTAACCCTGCGTCCCCAGGAACTCCAGATAGCATCCTGAGCATTATGTTCCTGTATTCCGTCTACCTTTGCCTCGATACAGAACCTTGCTCCATCGTATTCATAAACCGTAGTAATCGTGGTATATCCGCCGGATGTCTCCCGTGTCTCGCCCACCCGTGCAGCAACCTCGCCGCTAATGGTCAGTTTATCTGCGAAAAGAGGCGTCTCGCCCTGTGACTCCAACAGCTTATTATAATAAAGAACCGTACGCTCCTGTGTGGAGGCTTCCGCATCCAGAAGCCAGTCAGTACCCAGGTTTACCAGATTCAGCTCTATCAGTTCCGGGGACAGTGCCGGAAGCTTCTCTCCGTCCTCATTCAACCAGTACTTATGGATGTTGACACGGACATACTCGTTAATTACACCGCTGTTATATACATTTAACTCCTCTTTATACGCTATCCCGGGTTTCAGAGACTCTCCCTGTGGAATAAGTCCTTTCAGCAGGCCTTCCTCACCCTCCACCGGCTGTCCGTTCTCCACCAGGGTAACGCCGATTTCATGAAGCTGGATATTCGTTGCATAATCTTCGGAAAAATAGGTCAGCGCAGCTCTCGCTCCGCCGATGGAGCTGAATAAAAGCAGCCCCGCCGCAAGCACGAAGGCAGCAACAGTTATGACCGGAGACGAAATTATTTTCTTAATTTTTTTCATATTCAGCCATTCCCTCCTTCCGCACCGCCGCTAATCAATTCCTTTGTCCAATCCGCAGCCTGAGGTGCCAGTGCATTGCCCTCCGCATCGTACTGTACGGGAACAGACTCATAGATAACTACAACATTACATTCTTCTCCCGCTTCCGCATCCTCCGGAAATTCTATTCTTACAAGTAACTCACTGGTCTTCGCAACAATCGCCGAACCGTCTTCCGCCGTTGTCACTCCGGGCAGAAAATCGCTGTAATAATAATACCCGTCACCGCCCGCCTGCCATCCGCCATCCGCACTGCTGTAAGACAATGTGTAACGGCTGCCGCTGAAGGCTCTTGCCCGCACATAAACAGGATTGATACCGTCATTGGAAACTACCACATGCTTGGTATGGTCACTGTATTCCTCTTCAATCCGGGTTTCACTTCCCAATTCAATGGCATAGCCCCCTGAAGCGCTGGTATAGGTTGTAAAATATGCCCATGCATCTCCTGCCGCCGTGCCGAGCACCATGCCTGCCACAAGAGCGGCGGCGGCAATCCTGCCAACCCGAAGAAGCCTATTCTTTTTCATCTCACCCCACCCCCTTACTCAGCTGCGGACGGAATCGGCGTCCAGTTCCAGACCATACCGGCTCCGTCATCAGTGTATTCAAAATGGTTCGTAATCGCCGAACCGTTCTTCCCCGTACCGTCATATTCATTCCTGAAGGACACGATATTGGAAAAATCCGCTTCGTCCACCCCCACATTATTCATTGTCAGAGTCTGTACTGACTGGCTTCCTGCTGTTGCGCGGTAAGTGACTCCGGAATAGGCTTCCGTGACGGTAACTTCTGCGCCCACCGGAATCTTATCCACTATCAACTCACTCTGGCTCCCTGCTCCATTGAAGGTCATGGAAACGGCATTGCTGTATACCGTATCTCCCTGAAGAGTAGCCTCCACCGTAAAGACGAAAGTTGCCGGACTGCCCGTATGGAAACTCAGCAGCTCCTTGTCAATACGCAGGGCAGCGAACCGCCCGCTCAGTTCAGGCTTCAATACAGCCGATGCATTATAAATCCATTCTCCATCATTGGAAGTCATGACATTGCCCCCGGCATCCGCCTCCTTCGTGGGAAGAGAAACCAGCTGCGGCTCATAAGAAAATACATAAGAATCCGAATAGGCTATGGTAGTAATCCGGCTGTCCGTATCCGTATCTTCGTCTTCCGTTGCCGTTGTATTCCGTACCACATATTCCTCCGCTGTCAGGTTCCGGCCTCTGGCAACCATCAGATAAAGCCCTGCCCCCAGATTCGCAACTGTCAGCCTGTCGTTGTCCATGGTTTCTATTGTGGCATCAGGAACATTTCCGGCATTGAATGTGGTGTGCGCCGCCTGCTGTGCCAGTTCCTGCCATCCTTCCTTCGTCCCTGCATCATTAAAGGCCAGATCTGCATATATTGCCATCAGTTCCGCGTCCGTGCTGTAAGAATAAACATCCTGGCCCTCCACAGGAACCGCGTCCGCAACCTTATACAGATCCAGAACCACATCCGGCACCTCCTGCGGACCGCCTTCCAATTCCTTGGGTTCCACTATCACAGTCAGACTACATGCCGCGCCGAGCTCCACAGCATGAGCCGTCCCACTCAGCACAGGCGCCGCCAAGGCAAAACCCGCCGCCAACACAGATGCCGCCACCAGGCACATCAAACGGCGCATGATCCGCTTTCGGCTCTTCTTTTCTCTTTTCATGGGCGTTTCCTCCTTTAAAATCGACCCTTATTTATGATCTTTGTCTTTCTTGAATTCTTTCAACAGTTCGTCACCTGTTTTTTTGGGCTTACTCCTGCCGGAAGCCACTAACATAATAAACAATGTAATGAACAGCAATGGCACCCCTACGGCCGGTATTACGTAATAAGTGGGAATCTTTCGGGCATCAGGCTCTATCACTACAACTCTGTCGTCAATATTGTCTATCCTGTGTCCCCGCACCAACATCCGATGGCTGTTTATGCCATAGGGCGTACAGGTCAGAAGGGTACAGTAATCTTTCCCCGCCGTGACATTCAGCGCTTCCATCTGGGTAGGTTCCACGATCAGTATCTGATCCACCTCGTAGGTCATTACCCGATTCAGCACAGTGATTGTGAAGATATCCGCCACTTCCAACTCATCCAGGTCCGTAAACAGCTTCGCCGAGGGAAGCCCCCGGTGAGCCGAGAGGACACTGTGCCTGGATTCTCCGCCTATGGGAAGGCTGGAGCCTTCCAGATGCCCTGCCGCAACATTCAGCACGGAATCACTGGTACCGTGGTAAACAGGCAGATTCACGTTAATCTTTGGAATGCTGATATAGCCTATAATCCCGTTACCTGCTACATCCAAAACACTGTAATATAACTCCGAAAGTTCTTCATGTTCCGAAAATGGGGCTCCCAGTCCCCGTAACTTCTCGTTGTATTCCTCCGCTTTCGCAAACAGGGCTTCGTAATCTGTCTCATCCAGTTCTGCCACAACGGCATCGTAGTTGGCAATCGCCCTGGTCTGATGGAATGAGTTCCAGAAATCGCTGACAGTAGGGTACAGCATAACTCCCAACCCAACCATGAAAATCACTGTCAGGATGATGGTTGATAGGGATATCCGTTTCTTTTTCCCCTTTCGGGGTTCTTTCTCTTTTTTCATCGGTTTCCCCGCAAACTGCTATTTGAATCTCTGTTAAAACTGTATTCCGGAAGCTGTCTTTTGCATCTCCTACAGCTTCCACATCTGCTGCTCTTGGCCGAAGCATTCATCCATTGAGTATGCCGTTTTTATATCCGGCCTACCTGTCTGTTCACTTTCAGATGCTTCGTTGCTCACCGCACACCACGGGAAGGTAGCAGCTAAGGTGCGGTATCTTCCGGGATGAGAGGACTCTGCATCCCGGAAGGATTGGTTCTTTGATCTCTGGTTTTACTGCCAGTTTTGTTCTTGCTTATTTATTCTGGTTCAGCTTCTGCTTAGTTGCTCTTGCTCATGCGCTTCTTTGTGATAAGAAGGATTCCTGCGCCTACTACCAGGATGCCACCTACTACGTAGAAGATTGTGGTACCGATGCCGCCGGTGGAGGGAAGCTGTGTACCTGCCTTATTCTCAACAACTGAGGTTAAGTTCACTTTAACTGGCTCGCCCTCATCATTTGTTGTTCCAGCAACTGTAACTTTCACTCCCTCTGTAAGTAAGTTGAAACCTGCAGGTGCCTTCGTCTCAACCAAAGTGTACTGACTATCTTGTAGACCATCAAACCGAGCTGCTCCATTACCATCTGTCGTTACCTTTGTTGCTTCATCCAGATCATCTACCCATTCCACTTTTGCTTCTACTGCTGGTGTTGTACCTTCTGCTTCCTGCGCCGGAGTGTATTTATAATACTTTGTTACACTCTGTCCATTTGCTGTTACAGTTTTTGTCAATACAAATTCAGCTCCAGACAGCTTTTTGCTGTAAGTAACATTCCCATCCTCACCTGACTTACTGTCAGCATCTACCTTATCTATAATGATAGAAGCCGTATATTTTGTTACCTTCTTTTCTGTCGACTCTTCTGTGCTTTTATCATTATCAGGATCATTGCTGTATTTCAGCTTTGCGGTATTGGTAACGGAATCAACGTCAATGGCATCTTCATTCACGGTTGCAGAGTAAGAAATCTCCACATTGGAACCTGTCGCAAATTTTGTCATATCGAAAGTAATCTCAAAAGTCGCAGTACCTATCTCACTTGTCTTAACCTGAACCGCAGCATTTGCAACTGCTTCTCCGTTTTCATAAACAACCGCACCCCCTACTTTTACTACAATATCATCATTAAATGTCAGACCTGTACTCATGGTATCCGTCACGACATAGTCATATTTGTTATAGCCAACAGTGCTAGGTACTGTGCCAGTGATTGTGTAGGGAATCTTCTGTCCGATTTCCACACTATTTTCGGTAACAGTTGTTGTCTTTTCAATATCCGGAGCCTCGTTCTTGTCATAAATCTCAATATTACCTGTCACTGTATTGAGGTTAGCTAACGCTCCGCTGTTAGTATTTACAAAATAATATCCATTCTTGTCAGCAGGAACTGTGATCGTTACACTTTCGACTTTTCCTTCAGAATCAGTCTGCGATTGTCCTACAATACCATCTGTACCATTCCAATTTTGCTTCTTCAGATAAGCCGCAAATGTCGGTGCGCTTACCACTTCCACATTATATTCCCCTTCAGCAGTTGTTGAAGTCAAGCTGATTCCTGCAGACTTTTGAGCCTCCTCATTTAACCCCACCAACGTATTGTATATTGCAGAAGTAGAATCCAATTTATATGCTACATTAGTGCCATCAGTAGTAGCCGTAAAAATCTTGTAGGCTGTATATGTCGCTACGGTCTCCTCATCACCATCACCCTTTACCATCTGCGGATTCTTGATTGTGATGGTCATATTCTGCGGTGTCTCTTGATCTGTTGCATCAGCTCCACTTGCCAACGCGGTCATACCCATGGCCAGAACCATAATAGCCGCTAATGCCAGGGCAAATAGTTTTTTCATTTTACCTTTCATAGTAAAATCCTTCCTTTCTTTTCTTAGAACTCTTGTTTTTAGTTTCATTTGATTTATATGGTCTTGCAGTCGGCGCAGCCTTGCGTCGAGGAGAGGCTTCATTTTAAAATCAATGGCAACCTCCTTTCTCTTTTTTACGCCTCATGCTCAGACCGTACATAAGACTGGCTGCGATTACCGCAAAGCCGCCTAATGTATACATCATGATACCGGAGCCTCCGGTTTCGGGAAGTAGAATTCCTGTTGAATTGTAAATCGGTACTACACATTTTATTTTACCGTCTGTTGTTTCTTCTGATTTAAATGTCCCACTGTCTGTCACAACGCCCTCGCTAGTAACAGTAATTTTTATCGGCTTAGTTGGAAGAATATAGCCATCTGGTGCTTCCTCCTCAACCAGGAAATACTCACCACAGGCAAGCTCGCCTAATTCAGCCATGCCGTCCTTATCTGAAATAATGTCCTTTAGCAACGGCACCTTATCATCTTTGGCTTCGTAGAGACTAAACTTTGCACCCGGCAATGGCAATTTTTCTCCGTCATTCCCCAGTTTCTTTATAACTACTGTCTGCTTACCAGGCATATTCGCAACTGTCAATTCATAGCTGTATCTTGTTGCCGGAATATTGTCCCCATTATTATCAACAGACGTATTTACTTCTTCAAAACCTACAGAATATTTTCCCTTGTCAAAATCTACAACTCCTTTTCCCTCAACTTCTACTCCCGTTACTACCATACCCTTTTGGTAGCCTTCCGGTTTCGTTGCATCCGGGTCATTAATTTCAAAATAAACAGTAACTTTGCTATAACCATTAGGAGCTTTTGTTTCTTCCAATTTATACTTGCCATAAGGAAGAGTGGTGATTAGTGTCGTCTCAACCTCCTTGTCGTCTTTGGAATAAAAGTTAAACATACCATCTTTGTCAGATGAATGACTTGTTCCTATAACTGCATATTTTGACTCGCCATTTTTATCTGTCACTTCCTTAGACAAGCTAAACTCTGCACCTGCTAATGCTGTTATTCCATCAGCACCTGTTTTCTTGAAAGAAACCTCCTGGAGAATTGCTTCAT
>OFFJ01001677.1_pt1 | contig 15676 bp, 18 predicted proteins | sample 1521261 | NCBI WGS metagenome assembly OFFJ01 (sample SAMEA3504122, study PRJEB24116) | mouse gut metagenome | biome: mouse gut; feature: mouse-associated habitat; material: faeces | place: Denmark | collected 2011 | reverse complement strand
GGGTTCAGCATCACAGCAGTTGTCGCGAATAGGATAGCTCTGAATCGGCTGTCCGAACGAGTGGTTGTGCGGGGGCGGTTCGGGCGGCCTGTACTTGTCATGGAACACAGTATACACTCCTTTACATTTAATATACCAACATGAAATTATCTCTCAGCTCTTTGACAATCATTTCATCAATATTGACGAAAGTTTTTCTAAACGCCTCAAGAAGAGCAGAAGAAGAAACATTCATAAAACCAGAAGTAACTGTTGTTGACCCCGTATCATTTGTTTCCTCTGACGTTTTCGATTGTGTATTAACTGAGGACTGTGACATATTGGCGTTTTCCCGTGTAGAAATATTATCGCTTGTATTGGAATGTGATACGGTTTTCTCGTTAGATATAGTATCGGAATCCATGTGTTCAGTGGATTGACCTTTCTCAGTCCACTCTTTATCACGTGTGTAGTCAGTATTTTGTGTTGTGTTGAGGTTACGGTCACTATCGGACGTTGACGTGGTACTATCTGTGTTGTCTTTAGTACCATTTACATCGGTTGTCACCTTATTCGTTTCATGTTCGTCTGTTTCAGTAACGTTAGTTCCTGTGTGAGTAGCAGTTTCAGTATCGGTTCCGCCTTTTTCTTTGTTTGAGGTAATGTCCTGTGTTTTGTCGGTTGTATTTTCGTCAGTTGTGGTGCCATTGTGGTTTTTGGTTTGCTCTTCATTGTATTCAACGTTTTGTGTTGTGTCTGATTCATGGTGAGAGGTGTCATCGGTCCAGGTGGAGTTGGTGAGGTAGTCGCGCCTGACGGCGCTCTTTCCTGTGTCTAGTTTTTTCTGTGGAGTATCGGCGTAGTCTTTCGTAGCGTTAGCGGTAGTGTCTTCCTCCAGGTGGGTTACGGTGTCTGTGTTAGTGTTGTCGTTGAGTGTTTCTGTCCACTCGTTAGTACCGCTACCGCTTGAGATATCTTTGCCAACAACCTTTTCGGTGCCTTTTTCGGTTGCACCCCAATCCATTTCTTTTACTGTTTTTTCGTTAGGGGTTTCTGTTACTGTACGGTCAAGGTTTCTATCACCGTTTTGCGTTGTGTTACTGACATTTGTTTCATGCCCAGTGAAGTCCTTGTTCTCAACTGTAAGTTCTTCCTCTACTTCTGTTCCCCTAGAATCAGTATTATCTATAATATCCTCTGTACCACTTTTTGTGTATGAGACGCTTCCATCGTCTGTACGGTGCCCAATAATATCTTTTGTACCACTTGCATCGGCAATACCGGCTTTGTCAGTTACTCCGGCAAAGTCGCGTATAGCTTTTGCAAACTTATCATCTGTGGTATTGGCCTTTTTGAGAAGATTCTCAATACTTCGGCCGTTTACTTCTATGCTGTGGTTTAGCATTGGGTTAATTTTTATAAGTTCGGAAGCGTAGAGTTGGTTGTAATACGGCATGATACGTTCTAGGTGGGTATTAAGGTAATGGACAAATCTATCAGGAGTTTCACAACCTATTTCCTCAAAGTAGTAGGTGTGCATGATTTTTCTTTCAAGTGTTTGTCTGTGTTCAGGAATGTATGTGCTCCACCAATCATTGAAAATCTGTACACCAGCTTTTTCAAGGTCTCTTAGGGTTGGAGCATCACCCATTCTCGGAAGACTCTGGTACATCCTTTGATTCACCACCTATTATGCCCGATACTCTAGCGGCTTCTGCCTCCATGAGTTCGTCCATAAATGTTTCAATCTCGTTGGCCTCTACACTTACGTTAAGGCCGAACATAGAATTGATACGTTCACAGGCAAGTTTACGTTCAGCCAATTCACTTTCTAATGAGTGTCGAATGGCGTTACCCTCGCCTTCTGCCTCAGATGTTATCATTCTTTCACGCTTTTCGGTGTAAGAGTTCTTGACACCTAGTGCGCTATAAACCTGATTGAAATAGTTCTTAACATTGGCCCACATGTCCTGGAGGTTCGATACTGTGGCTAACGGTATGACTTTAATCTCACCGTTTTCGCCCAATTTCTCACCCATTACACAGACCTGATTGTCTGAAATTTGTTCAATCATTTTTCTTGCTGAACTGACGGTTTTGTCTGGACAGGTTATGATGAATGGTCTTTTAAGGGTTTCTGTATGAACGTCAATTGCGCGCATACAGTTTGCAATTTTGGGTGTGTATGCCCATGTTGTAAGATAGTCGGGGAACATGGTATGATTTGCTTTGATAACAACGCTGTTTGTTATGTTGTATTCTTTATCGTATTCAAATGCTCTAGCGTAGCGAATAATGCTTTCATTGTATACATTGAATGGACCAGGAAGTGAGCACGGTGTATGGAGAAACCCTAGATCAGGGTCTTCAAAGAATAGAGCTGAGCCATAAAAGTACAATGTCTCTTCTAAAACTTCCGGTCTACAGGTACGCGGTAAACCACTCCATTTAAACCGCGCAATAGCGATGTTAGACACGCGGTTAAAAATTTCCGCATACTGTTGATTATTCAAATCCTTTGCGCTCATCTTTTTAGGACCGGCAAAGAACGGGAGAATGTTTCCGAAAAATGATGTTATCAAATTGTCGGTTCACCTCCATTTACAATCTGGCGATAACGGATACCGTCACCTTCAGCGCTTGTGTTTTCTGCTGTGCTCTTTTTAACTGTGCTGTTTAGGACGATATCGAGGCCAACGCCTAACGGCGTAAGGCAGGCTGTCCAACAGGCCAATACACCCATGTACTGTTCACGAATTGACATGACAGCTAACACAAAGGAAAGCATTAGTGCTACGCTTAACAGTCCTAGGATATACACAGCCATTTTATTTGTAAAGCCCATTTTAGCCATTCATCCGCATAATGACTGTTGCAAGTTCGGCGCGGGTTACGTAGGAATTGGGTCTTCCCTCATTGATAAGGCCGCGGCTCTGACAGTAAGTCATAGCATCGTTGGCCCAACCGGCACTTTCTGCGGCCTTTTCATCCTCATATCTTTTCATCCAGGTCTTGAAAAGATTGTAGTTTTCCTGACTGTCTTTCATTTCATTACCTTCTCCGCAATAGTAGTTGTTGACCTTCAACATGAAATCAATCCAGTTGAGGGGATCAGTTACGGCCCATGCTGGACAACATTTACCGGTAACGTCATAGTGGCGATATACGGCGGATGGTGTAAGGCCGTAAATGTCGAGAATGTCAGCGACTAAAGCTGCCGCAGTTTCTTTTGTTTTGTCGGACGCTTCGCGGCTGTTTTTACTACCGCACATTTCAATAGAAATTGAGTTACTGTTGGTAATCTTTTTCCACATAGACGGCCATTTAAAGTATGGCTGTTTTCTTGCCCCCAAACCTACGGCATATGCCGCATGGTTCAACGGCACGCTCTGATAGATGGTAATATCGCTGACAAAAAAGTGTGCGGAAGACTGCACAGCATTATCGCGAAAATACACGGCGTTGTTGCGCGCGGTGTCGTTAATGTTACCAGTGTAGTGACAGACCACATAGCGTACCGCTTCTTTCTTGCGCACGGATGAACTGAAATTCATGTTGTTTGCTTCCAAGTAGATAGCGTTATCTAATACGCGCATTTTTGGCCTCCTCTAACGTCTTCTGGTACTGAGTGCCAAAATAGAAAGAAATTACCACCAGATACACGCTCGTAAATTCATTGGTCAAATCACCTCTTGTAGCCATTACAATAAAACCAATGGTAAGCGCAATTGTTACAAGTGATTTGACATTCAGAAGTTTAGCAAGCGCCTCAATCAAAGAGTTATACACCTACTTTTTCCTCCAGTGCAATTATTCTACGGTAGATAATTGTTAGGTCCATAGAGGCCCCATCCATAAAGCCCTGAGTTGATGCTTTAAATGAGTTGTAGTCGTTCTCTAATAGGTTGAATCTTGATACCAGGTTATTTAAGCGGTTTCCTAAATCATCTACACCAGCGCCTCCAGTGTTTTTAATTTCTTCTATTTCCTGTTTCATGTCATTGATGTTCTTATCAATGTCTTCAATGTCTGATTCTACGTTGTTTATTTCAATGGAAATAGCAACTGAATGTTTGATTAGCTCGATTATGTTGTGCTGACTACTGTAACACACGGTATCGTAATCACCAAACGTAATATTAATTGCCATTATAAGCTATCCTCTACTTTGCGGATATTTTCGGCGATTGTCTCTGTTCGTTCATCTTGTACGGCGTTGTGCTTTTCGAGTTCAAAAAGCTTTTCTTCGATAGACGCAAAACGGTCAACTTTTTTCTCGAGTTGTTCGATACGGTAAATGGTCAATTTACTTGACGCATAAATACCACTAAATGTTCCAACCAGAGTACCAATTAATGATACTAGCGAGGCAATGACAGTTGGCTCCATGCTATCACCCCTTTAAACCGCGATTTTCCTTTGCATTTGAAAAGTCGCCTATTTTGCGTCCACTCATGTACTTCTCTTTTGTCCATAGGGTAACTCCGTAATTGAACGTTGCGTTAATTTGTTGTTCTCCAATAAACGGTACTCCAGGATTAGGAATGACATGACACTCAGATGTTTTGATATATGTCCAGATTGGGCGGTTTGCACGCTCCAGTTTCTTTAGTTTATTTATGCGATATCCAAACCGGTCAAAATAGCTATCGATAGATAACATAATGTAAGGTTGTGTGCCATAATATATTACCTTGAATCCAAAGGCATTCATTGAGAGGTCACCCAGTCGAGAAAATGTTCCACCGCCTTTTACCGTTGCGCCGGTTGCTGAGGCTTGCATGACTGGTGCAATTTTATCGGCAAAAGCATTTACGGTATTTACTGCCGTTAAACCGCCCAATGCCATTCCAACTGGTAGCGTTATAGGATTTGATGAAAGCATTGCGCTTGCCACACCGGAAACAACAGGTGCTAGACTAGACTTTATGATGTTTGCGGCAATTCCAGTTCCATTCATAGCCTGCCAATCTGTAAAACCGTCTGCTGTCCACATCAACCGTGGAAGTTCGTGAATGGACACCATAAAGTCAGCGTATGCTTTCCAGTCAAATACACCACTTTTGTTCTTGAAAGTAGCATAGTATCCTGCGAATTGTTGACCTACTACGCAAGTTGCTAATTGGAGCGAATAATTCGACTGGTCGTTACCGAACCATTGTGGGTTATAATCAACTACTTCACCCTCGGAAGACATTAACCTAATTTTATAAAACGGAGCACTCCAGCATTTAGCATTATTGTACTGCGGTACACCCGGCAATTCCTTTGCCGCTACGTTTACGGCTGGAAGTGACTCAGTTTCATATTTATCACCTGAACCTAATCCTAAAAGAGGAACAAGGTCAGTTGGCACGCCATACACACCAACAATGTTGTTAATACTTGCTTCTTTCTCCTCCGCAATTTTGTTGAAATATGCGGCGGCGGCATCAGCACCCATTAAATGAAGATTTATACCATTCGGCAAACCCCCATCAACTCTTACATCGAACGTTGGCTTTCCATTCTCGTCATAAGGCGAATAAATCGCCAATTGAGAACAAGGATGGTCATTCGTCCATATGTAAATTGGAGTATCTGGCATAACGTTAAAATCTTCTGCTGGACCGATGTTGGAAAATAGTGGGTTTCCACCGTCTCCAGACCAGTCGTCCTTAACGTGTTCGCGTTCAATAAAGGCGTGGGTTTTATCCCATTGAATCATGTGCTGGTATGTCATGAAATAGTCGATTTTAAATGTGACAAAAGAGCAATCGGGATTTTTCCAATCTACGGATAGGATATTTCCGACAATCCAAAATGCGGCAACAACTTCGTTGTTTCTGTAAATAACTGTGTCACACTGCATAAGGCCGTAGTATGGCACGTCTGAATGGTCAACGCGGATAGTAAAGTTATTGTCGGCACGTTGAAAAGAGCACTCTTGCATACGCCCTTGCACATTTCCATCGCGTGTAATAACAGAAAATGTGTCTTCCATAGTGTTGCATACAACTTTGTTAAAGTCGTCAATTCCAGTCCGACAAAACCATATTTCCGTTGTTGGGTTAAAATCCATACTCTTTATGCACCTCCAGAACGAAAGGAACGGTTACTGAAAGGTATTCATTATAATCACTTGTAGGTTTTGATAATGTCATTGGGTGGTAGTATGTTTTGGAATCATTTGTTACAACTGAATATGTTGCGACTGAACTACTGTATTTTGATTTTGTTCTAAGTGTTATTCTATTACCACTATAAATTGCGTCTACTTCAAATACGCGGTTATCAAATGTTTTGCAATAACGAATAGAAGAAGATTTAATGAAAGTGGAGACCACCTCATTAGTGTCTGCCCAGTCATCGTTTGCCAACGTTAATACTAGACCACTTTTTGATAACTGATACCCCTGATATAAATGCGCAATGCCATCAACATTTAGAGTAACGTTAGAATCTTCTCTATCCATGTGGTGCATAACCACTGGTACGCTTCCCTGGTTAAGCTTAAAAGGCTCAGACTTGTAAAACTCTGTCGCGACTTGATAGTACAATCCACGTCTTCCGTCAAGAGAAATAGACGTTTCTCGTCCGTATCCCTCCCGTGTTGTAAACGTGGTAATGTTTACTATTTTCATCTTACGGTGCCTGGAATGCTACCGCGTTTCTGAACGGAGACAAGGCAAACAAATCCCAAGCGTGATAATAGTACTGCCAGCCCAGGGAAGAGGGGTTGTAGAAGGTTGAGAACTTACGGAGCTGTTCCATAATGACAAATGCCCGCTTGTCAGCAAGAACAGCAAGCGTCTTTTCATCGTTGAAATTGTCAACGATAATCTGCCGCGCTAGATAGTCGCCGTAATTGAGATTGAAAAGCCCGGATAGAACGTCAACGCCTACTGAAGAGGCTACATCGCCGCGAATAATGATAATCTGGTCTGAGATAGGAGCCATACTTGTTCGCGCCAGTTTTCCGCTAATTGCGGCATAAGAATTGTATGCCTGTGAGGGGAACGTAAACAACACGGAGAGGGAGCGTAACGTTTTCATGAAAGCGCGGCCGGTTGCCTCGTCAATTGGATTGGTAACGTTCTGGATGGTAATGCGGTTGTTTGCAACGGCGTTGGAGACAAGGTTTTTTGTGTAGTTAAACTCGTCAATGGTACAACCGTTGTACAAGGTGTCAACGATAGCACCAATTAGGTCTTCCAATTTAGACCACGCAGTAAACGCTCCTCTAAGCTGATCGTTGTTAATAGTAACAACGTACTTGTCCTGCCGGTTAAGGCGGTAGTACACGCTGGCAATATCGGGTTTGTGCATCTTGAGGATATCAGCCATTCCAGTTTCAGTGCCGTCATAGCGTTCAGCCGTAGCCGGATTTGCGTGGATATCCTCAATATCAGTACCAAGAGGCATTTGACCGCGCTTGAGAACGGAAAGGGGGTTGTCCCACATGCGGCGTTCAATGAGCTGGAGCACGATTTTATTCATCAATGCTCCGACAAACTCATTGGCCATAGCTTCATACGCCAAAATTGGATTGCCCACATCAATGAGATTGGCGGTGGTGGCTTCCGGTACTGCCTTTTGGTAAGCATCGGACGCTTCATTTCTGATAGAGTTCAGAAGTTCCGGTGTAGCAACGGGTGGTGTCTTTCCCATTGTAATATCCTCCTTTATTTTTCGCTTGCATCTAGCGAATTAAAGTAATTGCGCATGTAGTCGCTTGTGGTTTCTGGAAGCTTTTCATCGGTATCACTCTTTCCGCCTTTTTCGTCCTTAGAAATGGCGTTAGAGCCAACGCGAATAAAAAGCTCCATATTTGCGGTCTTGAGACGTTCATTTTCGGCCGATACGGCTTCCACTCTTTCAGTTGCGGCTATGTCCTTAGCAACGGCTTCCGTAAAAGTGCCGCTCATATCGGCCAGGAGAGTTGTCAAAGTGGCCTGGTCTCCTTCAGCTTTTAAAATGTCTTCAGAGAACTTGTTAAAGTCCTCTACTGTAAAACCATACGGCATGTCAAATTAGCCTCCTCAATGTGTCTGTGCAAATGTTCTTAACTTCTTGACTTTCAAAACGTAAAGTGCCCTGACAGAATTTGTCAATAACTATCTGTACATAGGGATTTGTTCTCATAGCAAGCACAGTTGACGTGTTATGTTCGGCTAGTTTTAATGCAAATTGTTTTGTACATGATTTATCAACCTTGTATGACATAAACCATAAATTGTCGTTAGTTGATACGTAGAATCCTATCTTTCGATTTTCAATCAAAAATGTAGAAATATAGGAAGCCCCAACCGGCAATGGTTTGATGAAAGTAGGCGTATCCAAAAGAAATGTGTTTTGAGTATGGTATGAACCGTATTCTGTATCTGCTATTAACTCGCCAAACTTAGTTTGCGATACATGTTTTGCGTATTCTTCACTTTGTATCAGTTCAACTGATATGTGCTTTAGTAATTTAACTGTCTGGTGTTTTTCAAATGTGATGTTAAAATATATAAAATATGGGTTTGTCATTGTTATAGCATTGCTTAAAAATAAAACAGGTACGTCTCTGTCACGCGATATCGTGCTATAACATTCTAAGAATGTGCGTACCTCGTTTGGAAGATAATGGTAAATTCCAACTTCAATGATAAATTCATCAAAAATAATTAAGCCAACGTTTGGAAATGGTATTGATTTTAACATAATGGCTTTACTTAACGGAAAATACCATCCTGCTATTTTGTTATTTATACGGAAAATGCCGTTATAACTTTTGAAATCAACTTCCGGAAATTCATCTGAAATATCATCAAAGAAATTTCTCATTTCAGCGGCAGGCATTTCAGTTTCATAACGACGTAAATATACAAATTGTGTTCCATCGCGTAAAAATCGTGTAATTACTGTTCGTTTAGCGCCGTATGTTTTACCACATCCTCTTGCACCTATAACAAAATTAAACAACCTTTGTCTTGAAAGCGTTTTGTTTGGATTGTAGTACATGTTTTCCTCCATTAAAGGGGAAGAACTTAATTCCGCTATAATAACATGTCTGCCGACACCATGGGCCCCGGACGATTCTTCACCGTGCATACCCGGATTTACCGTCAAAATTTAGAAAAAAGTCCTATCCCCCATGATTATTATATCACAGGGGATAGGATTTGTCAAGTTAAAATATTAAGTTATATGGATAGTTGAAACATGGTGGCGCATTTTCACCTCGTATAGTTTATATTTATTGACCTAAGTGCTTTCGGTTTTTTAATCTGAAATGTTGTTTCCTTTAATATCACGCCCCCAGGTACTATTTGTGGCATTAGCTTTGGTGCATATTTATCATTTTCACTATTATCGTATATAGCACCCTCATAAAATTCATCTTCTGTTATCGTCTTCTTCATTTCTTTCGGCATTCCACAGCATTTAATATTCATTGATTCTTTTCCGTTCTTTAGTGCTATCTCCAGATATGTCTTTTGCCTAATAAACTTTGCCCTAATAAATTTCTGTTCTAACTTAAATGCCCCTAGTCTAAATTCATCCACATCCATTCCGGGTACATCGCTATCGCCCTCAATGTGTACAGAATCAGTATCCGCGTATATAAATCGTTCTCCGCATACCTCAGCCGCTCTAATTATTTTGTCTCTACAGTATGATGTTATGAACGTTGCTATAGGCAAGTAACCGCCCTTACGCTCTTCTTCATCAGACTTTTTAAAACGTACCATGTCTTTACTTGCGTCAAAATAAGGAATTTTACTAAAACCTGTCATTCTCGCACCGAATTTACCATAAAGCGAATTTAACATAAGTTTTGCTATTGCCTCTAATCCCTTGTTGCCACTTGCTTTTGCATTTGTCTTCTGTTCATACCAATAATCAATATAATCTGTGAACATACCATGCGCCGCTTTGAACATATAACCATGGTGCCATTCAATCTCACCGATTATCTCATAATTATGAAAAAATAGCTCTAAATCAACAGATGTTAAGCATAGCGTAGTTGGGTATATTGATTCCTCTATATATTCGTTCTCACCGTAAATTTTACTTCCCTTTATTTGTATTGATGGATATTTACCTGGTTTTAGTTTAAACTCGCATGTTAATTTCTGTACATACAATGGATATGTTTTTAATTCCTTATAACGTCCAGTATAAAACACTGGTTCGCCATATGGTAAAAGACAATATTTCATAGCCCACGGATACATGCTATTTACATCATATACACGGCCTTCTGAAACACTCTTGTTCTTGTATTTTGGATTTAGATATGTCCAACCCCCTTTGTATGATTCTCTTATGTCCTTATCATTTATTGAATTTAGTTGCGGAAAAAGGCGCTTATATTCTTTAGGTTTATATCGCCCTTTAAAATCTGCTAATGCGTTAGCGGCAGAAGTTAATTTAACTTGCCCCTTATCACGCATATATTTGATTGCCTTAGCTACAATAACTATATCTGCTCTTACATATAACCGCTCTTGTTCTGTTAGTTGGTGCCCTATTTCGCGGTATTCATTATAGTCAATTGATAACTTGCTTTCCTCCAGTCCAAAACTTTTTGGTATCTCCTCTACTGCCATAGGTATAATCTTTAGAGAATCCCTAAATTCTATCTTAGTGGAAACGCCTCTTGTGTTTGGTCGTGTCATTAGTGTTAATGTGTAGAATACTCCCATGTCTGATATCATAGTGGAAAATTCACCAGGACTTAAATTACGAGAATCAGCATTAAACCGATAGTTATTTTTGAACAACCAATACAAAATAAATTGACCGTCAAACCGTAAATTATGAAAGTAGCAAATGTTGTCATATTCAGATACTTTAGACATAAAGCTTGTAATATCTGTGCCTAAATCAACATTCTCACATTCTACGATGTTGCAAATTCCCCATGCCCATACACGGCAATCATCTTTTGACGTGGTTGTTTCAAAATCTGCAACGGTAATTTGCTTACATGTACTCATTCTCAAAATCGGCCCATGCGTTATATATCTCGTCAAAATCTACATCCATAGATATTCCACTACGAGGCGATATTACACTGATTTGTAACATTGGTACTTTTCGTGATAAAAAGGTTATCAAGCCCTCATTATTATATAACTTAACAGCCATCTCTTTTATAAATTCAACTCTACTTTCAATTGTTGAATTCCATATGCCTTGTGATACAAGTATTGCTTCTAACATATTTATTGTCTTTAAATAATTGTCAATAAATAAGTTTGAACGATACACCCTTGCATAGTCATTCCATACTGCATCAATTCGACGCATTCTATCTAGTGATATTTTGTCTTGCTCTATATGCCTTGTGTCATAATCCTCTTGTTGAATAAAGTAACCCTCATTTTTGCGTGGGTCACTCATTTCCCTTACTTCTAATCGACGTTCATTCTCTCTGTCAATCACACGCTTTAGGTAAAGACGTTCCGCTTCTGTACCGGCCTCACCATATTCGTTTATTGCCGTTATACGTAGATTTTTAGGTGTAAAAACGGATAAATCATCTAGTTTGTTCTCAAAACTTTTATCTGATATAATCGTATCGACTATAGTTTTAAAGTCAAACTTGTTTGGTAGTACATCGGGGAAGTCTGGATAGCGAGTGTATGCCTTTGATATATTTGCATTAGCCCTTGATACCGCTTTCCGTAGTCGTGATGCTTGCTGTGGCGTTAGAACATACCCGGATAATGTTGTTATGCTACCTTGAGTCTTTTTCATTGAGGTGGCGGTAATTGATTTTAGCTCCTTTAGGACGCTAGCGCTCTTTTCGCCACTCTGAATGCGTTTAAGAAGATTTGTTAGTGTATATTGGTCTGCGTCTGGAATGATATAATTTTCCGCGTCTGGTCGCTTGCTAAATGCTCTAATTCTTGCCCTTGTTCTAGCTGCCTCGTCCTTTAATTTTTGTCGTTGTTTTGCGGTAATTCGAGTATTATCTTTAGTCTTGCGTTTTGAAGGCTTACCTTTTCGCCGTTTAGCCATACCACATTTTCACCACCTTGTCTAAGAACGGAACACGCTATTAAGCGCGCTACATAATCGTCAATTTCAACTTGCATACGGAACTTAGAGGATAGAGTGTTCGCGGCGTAGGATTTAATGCGTTCAGTTTTAGCGTTAATTGAGTTAATGGTCATACACAAAATCAACTCCTTCCTGAATGGTTAGACGGGTAATTAAATATTGGTAATGGTGGTGCTACTTTTCCAGAAAAAGGTTGATTGACTGGAAAAGTGATGTTATTTTGGCTAGAGTGAGTTACAAGAGACGAGGTAATTAAAGTTTGTTGGGCTGGAGTCATAAAAGGAAATGTTTGTTCGACAGGATTCATGGAATTATACCTCCTTTTGCACAAAACCCGCAAGGCTTACGCCTTGCGGGTTTTTGTGTTACTCCGTGAGTGCCAAAGTCAGGCTGTTGCCGTTCTTTGTCTTGACCTGCTTAACAACGGCAGTCAGACCCTCCTCAAAGTGGAGAGTACCGAAGATAGAGCGCATAGTGCAAATGCTATTGTAAATGCCGGTAGAGGTGGCCGTGTATGACTTGTCTTCCATGTCAATAACAACCACTCGAAAGCCGATACGGGTAGCGCTCGCTATCCCAGTTGTCAGCGGCGGGGTTCACCTTATCAACCAACTCCACCTTTGACACAACCACGTCACGGATAACAATAGGCGTGTTGATAAAATCAGCAAGCCGCGCATCCGGAGAGTTAATGGCGTTGTAGAGCTTGAGCTTTCCGGACATATCAGCGGGAGAAAAGCTCGTGAACTGCTCGCCGACTTTGGGATCGTTGAAAATGCACACTGTGCCGCCGTTTGAAACTGTCATGTTACCCATTGTTTAGTCCTCCAATATTAATCGTTATAGGGTTCTGTTTCCTTGTCGCCCTCATAGCCATCACCTGGTTTATAAGAAGCGTCAATACGTTCCGCATACTCAGCGCAGGCGCGGACGAACTCTTGAACTGGAAGAGAGTACTTTTCATTATGCTCCGTTGTACGAAGATGAACAGCACCATTCAACTCCACACACTTCTTCTTAATCTCACGAGAAGACATCTTGTCAGTAAGTGACATACTAACAAGGTTCGTGGTGTTCCCGGTCGCGATATCCACATTGGCAAAATAGTATGTGTAAATCGTAACCTCTCTTGTGATGAATTTCATTGTAATACCTCACAATATTTTACCGCAAGCATTGTATGGAAAATGGTGAACCGAAAAGGAGTTAATCACTTCCTTTCATAAATAAATTTAGGTTCTTGCGGCCCGCTGTGCTTTCGCTAATATTCCCTGCGCCCACACAGCGGGGGTGCGCCGCCCGGTCCAGGCCCTGTGGCCTTTAGGGCATGAAGCGTGTGCGGCGCTATATTTCAACCGGCTTATCAGCCGTTTGAAACCAAATCAGTTAATCAGGACAAGGGAGTCGATAAACCGCTCCACTTCTTTTTTGTTGATGCCATGGGGGCAGTACAGCGAAAAGCTCATCTTCCCGTTGTTCCACAGGGTCAGGTAGTAGCAGTCCGGGCGGCCTTTGGCGAGAACATGGTATTTGCCAACGGTAAACGCCTCGCTGTGCTCAAACTTCTGGTAGACGCCGGAGATGTCATCGACCCCTCTGGCCGTGCGGTAGATGATCCCGTTGGCGTATTCCACCTCCGCCACCTTTCCGCCGATGACCCAGACGCCCTTAAAGTTTTCCTGGTTGTGCAGGCTCGCAGGTACTAAAATCCCGAATCCCGCCGCGTATTCCGCCTCGAAAATGTAATCGTATTTCACAATGGGAGAGGGGGCTTTTGTATCGGCGGGCTCCATGCTCTCGATCATCTCGCGCAGGCTCTCGTCCCTGATGCCGTATGGGGTGCGCAGCGCGAAGGTGAACTCCCCGTTGGTCCAGTCGGCAGTGAACACCCTGCCGTAGATGCCCCGCTCTGTCACGGTGTATCTGCCCACTATGACGGTGTTTACCTCTGGGTGGTAGGTCCAGTCGCCGGAAATATCCTCCGTTCCCCTTGCCATGCGGTAGACGAGGTCATTGCTGAGCTTCAGATCAACGACCCTGCCGCCAATCAGGTAGATTGCTTTCACATGCTCGGAAACGCCCTGGGGTAGCAGCACCTGAAATCCGGCTGCTTCCTGGACTGCCGCGATGGAAGCATACTCCACCACGGGATTTGCTGAATTTGCCATGAAATACCTCCTCCGTAAAAATGACGTGCTTTGCGCAAACCGCAAAAGCAGCTTGCGCCGGACTATATTTCAACCGACCTCACAGCCGTTTGAAACCTCGTTCACCGGCTCACCCTGCGCAGGCGGAAACATATGGCTCAGCTGCCGCCGCAGGGTTTGGACATTGCTGTCCCTGCCGTCCATCTGGCTGAGCAGCGTCCGCATGGCGGCCAGGGCCTGGGCTTTGCTTTGATTCCAAATCAGCTCCTTCCGGTGCCAGCGGGGGCTGTCGAACACGCAGTCCGGGCGATGTCCGCCGTTTCGCTCCAGGACCTTCCCGCGCAGAACGGCGATCTCTTTGGGCGCATTGATCACCAGCTTGCACCGGTCGCCGGAGATGCTGTCCAGCTGGACCACAACGTCCTCACCGATGGTCAGATACTCACCCTGGTTCAGATTTAAGCAGAGCATTTTGTCAACTCCTTCTTTTGTTGGGCGGAAAGGCACTCCTTCCTCCCGCCGCATGGACGGTGCTTCATCGTCACAATGTTGTGAACGCCCTTTCGGGCTTTGGATATGCGTACATATCCTCTCGTTTCCCACTTGGCAGTTTGGAAAACGCTGAACGAAGAAAAACGGTTTTGATTTTCCTTCGCTCAACGCTCCCCGCACTGCGTTCATGGGCATCCACCGGCGTTCCGACCGGCATATCAGTCAAGCGCAAATCTGCGCTAAACCTGCTGTTTTGATGTTTTTTGCAGCGTTGATCTCACGGTTATGTATCGCGCCGCATTTGGGACAGGTCCAGCGGGCCTTTTTGTAGCTGACCTCGCAGTCCATGACCAGCCCGCAGGCAGCGCATGTGCGTGTTGTAGGCTGGTAGCGGTCTACAACAATGAGCGTCTTTCCCTGACGCTCCAGCTTGTAGCGCAGGCACTCACGAAACATACCATACCCGGAATCCATCATCGTCCCGTGGGTCATGGCTTTGGTCAGGTCCTCAAAGGCGTCAGCCCTCACACACACGGCATCCCAGGCGTTGGCTATCCGCCGGGACTCCTTGTGGATGAAGTCGCGCCGCTGATTGGCGATGTGTTCGTGAAGCAGGCGGTATTGCTGGACCGCCTCCTGATAGTTCTTAGAGCCGGACTGCATCCGGCACAGCCGCCGCTGGATTTTTGCCAGTTTTTCCTGTGCCTGTCTCAGCCAGCGGGGCGGGGCCGCCATACTGCCGTCATCCGCCACATAAAAATGGGAGAGGGAGTATTTCAGCCCTATTGTTGTCTCTGGCGTTGGTGTGACTGGCTCCGGCTGTCTCGCTGCGTACTCGTATAAAATGTAGCAATAGTATTTTCCACTGCGGGTCTTTTCCACGGTAATTCGCTTGAGCTTCCACCACGCCTGGGGGCGGCGGTGAAACTTGGCCCGAACGATCCCCGCCTTGGTCATGCGAATGCCGTCCCTGGTGGTGTAGATGGTGGGGCCGGATTCAAAAACGTGGTTGCAGGCGG
>OFFJ01001676.1_pt1 | contig 15678 bp, 4 predicted proteins | sample 1521261 | NCBI WGS metagenome assembly OFFJ01 (sample SAMEA3504122, study PRJEB24116) | mouse gut metagenome | biome: mouse gut; feature: mouse-associated habitat; material: faeces | place: Denmark | collected 2011 | reverse complement strand
ACCTTTTATTTTGGCAGAAACCTCAAGCGAGTATACGCCAACCGGTAAATTCGTAATACTGATCTGGCTCTGATTTGGTAATTCTTCCTTTGTATAAGTTCTTCCCGTCTCATCCGATAATACGGCCGTCAAACTTCCAATTGTTTCTTTTTTACCATATGCAGACTGCAGGGCGCGCTTATCAATTGTAATAGAGTCTCCTGCCGAAGTAAATTTCACCGAAGGAGTAATTTTGCTGTTTGTCTGAATATATTGATAAACATACGATAAATTCGCTATTTTTGTATTCGTATTCAAACCACATTCACGTATGAACTGCGTCGTCATACGGACATGTCCGGCCGCGCCAGGATGCAGACCGCCGTCTCCAAAATCATGCGCCGCATCAAATAAATAGGAATATGCGCTTGTCTGTAAATTCCAATCGGTGTACTGGTCAATAAATAAAATATTTCCGTCTGCTTCTGCTACATCCCGCATACGTGCCACAGAACCGTCTGCTCCAGCCGGATCATCTGCATATTCTCCGCTCGCCGGAATGGGACTTCGAAAAATAATCAGCGCATCCGAACAAACAGAACGAATTTCTTGTACAATATTTTTTAAATTTGTTTGATACTCGGCATAAATATTTGGATACATCGCATCATTCGTCCCAAGCATAATCGATACAATATCCGGCTGGTACTTTGTCATACGCTGTTTGATATTTGCCAGCGTTCTTTCTGCCGTAGCGCCGGAAACACTTGTATTAATGACAAGATCGTCTGTCCTGCCCAAATCTTCTTTCAGATATTTCTCAAACAGCTGCGCAATTCCATCATAACCTTTCGTATGCGCGGCAGCATGTGTAATAGAATCTCCCATAAAAAGCCATGTCAACGCTTCTGCACCAGAGGCTTTCTTTCGGATTTCCTGCTGAATCGGATGATCGAAAACAAATGCTTTCGAAGTTTCCGAAGGCTCAATTGCACCTGTTACCGGCACAAACTGTACCGAACCATCTGACGACATCAGCAATAACTCATACTCTTTCCCAGAAGGAAGACGGTCAACCGTAAATGGATTACCCGAAGCTGTCCCTGAAATTTTGACACCGTCTATCTTAAGGACATACCGAAAATCCACTGAACCAAACTCACCTGGTATAAAAACGTTAAGACTGTCCGAAGACGCTTTTACTTCTGGAAGAATATCCAAATATGTATTTGGAGCTGCCGCTGCCGTCCACGACCCGGAAATTGCAGGAAATCCGTCTGACGTGCCGTAGACTGCCTGCGCAAACTGTTTTGCAGTTTCGTAATGCCCAGACGCATTTAAGTAACCTTCTTCTGTCAGCATCGTAGTTTGGAACGTATTGTTATCCGTCTGGCTAAAATGATCGACAAATAGAATCCGTCCCGCGCAGGATGTATCGGATTTGACTATCGTCTCAATCATTTCTCTTGCCGTATCTGCATAAAGACGAGCGTTAGACGCCTGTGCGCCTCCTGCCGCATGTGGAAACTGGATGACGGCAAATCCCGTATCATCCTTCATATGAAGAGAAATCTCAATAATTTCTGAAAGCGCATCGCGAAACGTTTGGATACCTGAGCTGCCTTTGGTATAATCTTCCGGCCCTATCAGATAAGAAACTGCTCTTGGCTTTGTTTTTTCAATTAAATCTTCTAACCTATCTAAAAACTCCTGCGCATCCTGCCCTTCTTTTCCGGCATTTATCGTATAACGCTGCATACCATAAAGTTCATTGTCTATCCGCTTGACCCAGCGGATATATTCTTCAAACTGCCCAATATAATTACGGATACCGCCGATTTCTGAAAATCTCCCCTGTGTCTCGGCGCCTCCGCCAAAAAGCCAGGTATTGTCAAGGCTTTTTTCTGCAAACATTTCCGCTTTTAGCTGCTTTCCAAGTCCCAAGGAAGATTCCTCTTCTTTTATTTCAGACGAATCAGGCTCTTCTTTTTCCATATCAAAATCCGTAACGCCTGGCCGAACTGGTTTCTTAATTTCAGATAAACCTTCCATCTCTTGAAAAACAGTTTCCTCTTCTTTCGCTTTTGGAGCGGATACCCCTTTTGTTCTCTGTGCCATTCCAATTCCAATGCAAACGAACAGAAACGCGAGTACTGGCAAAAAAACTTTTTTTGAAAACTTCATTCGTCCGTTTCCTCCTGTCATTAGATTTCTATTTTATCAGACAAATCAAATGTTTTCCACTCAAAGTTTACATTTCCATGATGTTCCTTTTTCAAAACGGACAAAGCCATATAAAGCTGCTTTGTCAAATACAGACAAGAATGTACTCCCCTGCCATTTTCTGCAAGAAAAATTGGCTCTTGTTCCTTTTCTGAAATCCCTTCCAAATCAAAAGGAATTTCCCACAGCGCATGAGAGAAACCCTCGCCCGTCATTTTTACATAACTTTCCTTTAACGTCCAGAGCTTTAAAAAACGATTCATCTCCTCTGTGGATAAAACCTTTTCCTCCTGACAGGCCGCTTTTTCAAAAATATAGGAACGCTCTTTCATCGAGCAGCATTTTACCACAGTCCTAACGTTTACCCAGCGCATACGTTCCACATCAATCCCAACCGGAACATTGGATACCACAGCCGCAGCCCCTGTTTTGCAATGGCTGATATTAAACTGAACAAATTTAAAGCCATCATAATACGGCTTTCCATGCCTGCCAATTTTCACAGATTCCTCTTCGAACTCTCTGCCAAAAAATTCCATAAAGCATTTCTTTAACATTGCCCTTGCAATCTTTCTCTCCTGCATAAAATTCTTTTCAGGAAACGTACAGTAGTATACGATTCCATCTTTTTTAGTTTCTTTCGTCGTACACATGATATACTGCTTTCTCCCGAATCGTCAAATCTGCTTTTTTGAGTAAATCCGGCCTGTACTGCTTTGTGCGCAGTATCGACTGTTCTCTTCTCCACTGCTCAATTTTAAAATGATCGCCAGAAAGCAAAACATCCGGTACTTTTTTTCCATTCCATTCATATGGCCTGGAATACTGTGGATATTCCAATAGATTTCCTTCAAACGACTCCCACGCGGCAGAATCTTCATTCGCCAAAACGCCCGGAACCATACGGGAAACCGCATCTATCATTACCATTGCCGGAAGTTCGCCGCCCGTCAATACATAATCCCCAATTGAAACAGAATCCGTCACGATTTCTTCCAATACGCGCTCGTCGACTCCTTCATAATGCCCGCAGAGAAACACCAAATCTTCTTCCTCTGCCAGTTCTTTTGCCATGTTCTGGGTAAACGCCGGACCCTGCGGCGTTAAATAAATTGTCCTGGGTTTCTTTTTCATCTTTGCCCTGACCGCCTGATACGCATCATATATGGGCTGCGCCTGCATGACCATTCCGGCGCCTCCGCCATATGGATAATCGTCTGTTTTTTGATGCTTGTCCTTCGTGTAATCCCGGATATTGACTGCCGTAATCGTTAGAATTCCTTTTTCTTTTGCTCTTCCAATAATGCTGGTATTAAGCGCCTGTGTTATCATATCCGGAAATAATGTAAGAATGTAAAAATTCATTGAATCCCTCCTGCCCTCATGGCTATATGCAACATTATAAAACAGAATGAACGTATCTTCAAGTTTGGAATATTTGAATCAAACAAACAAAAAACTCACTTCAACAATGGAAATCCACTATTGAAGCGAGCTTTTTTAATACTATTTGACTTTTAGCTTAAATACAAGTTTTTTGTTTGTTCCATCGGTTGAAACTGCAGTAATCTTAACTGATTTATTTTTCCCTGCTCCTTTGGCAATCTTTACTTTAGTTGTCAGTCCTATTTTTGAAGAGACTGTTGCAATTTTCGTATTGGAAGAAACCCATTTCAGCTTCTTGTTGAACGGTTTTTTACCTTTCACCGATACAATCGCTTTTAGTTTGATACTCTTGCCAGCCTTTACAGTCAAAACCTTTTTGCCCTTCGGTCTGATTTTGGAAACGCTTCCATTCATTACTTTCACTTTTACAGACGCTACGATTTTATTATCTGCATTTTTGACTGTAATCACTGCTGTTTTCTTTGCAGCGCTCTTATTTGTTTTTACAATGCCCCTTGATTTGTCGACTGTCGCAACTTTTGTATTAGAAGAACTCCATATCAGCTCCTCATTCTCCGGATCTTCAGGGAACATGGATACAATCTCTTTTTCCAGATTAATGGACTTGCCCTTTACAATCTCATATTTACTCTGTGCAAACTGAATCTTTTCCACAATACTATAATCATCGTCTGCCGCAGGTTTATTATTGGAGGGGGGTACTTGGTTTGTACTGTTCTTCTTCCAGCCGGCATAAAGAGTCATATCTTTTTGAACTTTTTCACTGGCAATATGAAACTCTGTTTTGCCGTTTTGATCCAAATACCATTTTTTCGTAAACGTGTAGCCGTTTCTTACCGGAACGCTTGACGGCGCAACTGCCAGGCCTCCCTCTTCTACTTCCTTCGCAACAGTTTTTCCTCCTGTGTAATTCCAGTTAAACGTTACGGTATATAACCGTACAAGCCCCGCAATCGCTTCCTCAAGGCTCTTAGCGGCATTGTCTACCGCTTTTTGCGTTACATTTATTTTTTCTTCGACTGCCTTTGCAGCTTCCAACCTATCTATCAATAGTTTTAGGCTCTTTTCCGTATATTTGCCCGAAAGAAGACTGTCTGCCTGTTTGATTGCTTCCGTTAATTTTGTTTTATCTACCACTATATCCGGTTTTAGTACCAAGTTTTCTGCCGTTTCTTGTAAATCTGCAATCGCCTCTATAATTGCTTCTAACGAAGCATCGTCTTGGTCGAGTACTGATTTCGCTTTCAACAGCGCTTCTTCAAATGACTCCCATGTTTCTGGAGTATAAGAAGCTTCGTCGTAATCATCGCCGGTAAACTGCTGATACAATGTGCTAAGCGTCTCTTTTTTCTCCGCCGTCTCTACTTCTTTCGTATATGCCATGGCTGTTTCAAGTTCTTTTTTTGCTTTGTTGATACCAGTCAGCGTCCCCGCGTCAATTGCTTTCCTTGCCGCTTCTATCGCTTTCTGTACCCTCTCCCAGCCGCTTTCTGAAAAATCTGCTTCTGCAAGCTTTTCTGCCTCTGCAAGCATTGTGTTTAATGCTTCTTTTGCCGCTTCAATCTCTTCTTCGGATACGGCAATCCATCCAGCGTACAAATCAAAATCTTTCGTAACGACTGAATCCTCAAAAATATATTCCTTTGTACATTCCGAATCCGTGTACCACAGTCCTGTAAACTCAAATCCAGTCCTTACAGGCGCTTCTGTCAGCGCGGCTGCATGACCGCCTCTTGCAACATCTATCGTCTCTGTCGCAGCTCCTTCATAATTCCAGTGGAATGTCACCGTAAATAACGGCACAAGGCTTTCAACTGCATTTTTCAAACGTTCTGCGGCCTGATCGACTTCTGTTTGCGATGCATTTGCCTTTTCTTCAATTTCTTTCGCTTTTGCAATCTCTTCTTTTAATAGGTCAAGGCTTTCCGTTGTATAATGGCCTAAAACCATACCTTCTGCGGCTGTAATCTGTTCCCTTAATTCTGTTTTATCCGCTTCATTATTGATAATTTCTTCCCAGCCTGCATACAAAGTCATATTTTTAGTTACAGTTTCATTTGCAAAATCAATTTCTGTCTGACAAGACGGCTCTTTATACCATTTTCCGGTGAATTCATATCCCGTCCTGTCTGGAATATTTGTCGGCGCAGTAAGCTTTCCACCTATTTCTACGCTCTGCTGTGTCGTCTCTGCCCCTTCGTAATTCCAATTGAATGTTACGGCCACATCAGTTGTAAGTTTGGCAATTGCTTCTTCCAACGCTGTTTTTGCCGCGTTTAGGGCGTTAAGAGCAGCTTCTGGATTGTCAAGAACTGTTTTTGCTTCTTCCAAAGCAGTTTCAAGCGCTGCAAAACTTTCCTCCGTATACAAGTCTTCGTCGCAGTCTTTATAATCGTCATACAGTCTCTGAAGGGCTGCTCTGGCTTCAGCAACTTTTGTGTTTGCCATTGCTGCGGCAAGTTCTTCTTTTGCCGACGTCACAGAAGACAATGTCTCTTCTGCTGCCGCCGCCTGCGCTTTTGCAATTGCCGCTTGAAGCACATTCCAGGCTGTCTGAGAATAATCTGCCTGTACAAGCCCTGCCGCCTGCGCCAATACCTCTTCCAATTCTTGTTTTGCCTGCGCAAGCCCAAGTTCAACCCATTTTGCATATAAGGTTTGGTCTTCCAGGATTACCGTTTCAGATTCAAACTCATTTTCGCAAGCCGGTTCTGTGTACCATTTTCCAGTGAACTCAAATTGATTCCGTTTTGGAGCGTCCTCCTGCGTCAGTAAAGCCACATTGCCGCCGTCCTCTACGTATACTGTTTCCTGCTGTGCTCCCGTATAATTCCAATCAAACGTCACAGCATGCCTAATTACCAACTGTCCGTCTCTTACCCAGCCAGCATAAAGGATTATGCCGTTACTCGTAATCGGCGTCTCTCCAAACAAAAATTCATTCTGGCACGACGGCTCTGTATACCATTTTCCGGTGAACTCAAATCCATCCCATTCCGGCGCATCTGCTTTTGTCAGCGCCAGTGCATAACCGCCTTCCGGTACGCTTTGCGTCTGTACCTTATCCCCTTCATAATTCCAATCAAACGTTACGGTATAATTTTCTTTCAAAGGTTCCAATTCGTCAAGCGCCTTTTTCAACGCCTTTCTCGCCTGATCCACTTCACTTTGGGTCGCGTCTGCCTTATCTGCTATTTCCTGCGCTTTGCTTAGCTGCTCCCTCAAAATATTTTTGCTTTCTGCTGTATACTGCCCATTTAATTTTGCATTTGCATCGGTAATGAATCCGTTTAACGCTGATTTATCCACTACCTCGTTCCATGTCGCATACAACGTCAAATCTTTCGTCACCGGCGTTGCAGCAAATTGAAACTCGTCGGTACATTTTTTATTCCCATACCATTTCCCAGTCGGTTCATATCCGGCCCATTGCGGCGCATCTTCCGGTGAAACCGCATATCCTTTGGCGGCTACGTCCTGCTCTGTTATCGTGTTTGCTGCATCGTTCCAGCTAAATGTCACAATATAAACTTTCACCAAACCGTCGATTGCCAACTGCAGGGACGTCTTCGCCTGGTTCACTTCATTTTGAAGCGCGTCTTTCTTATCTGCTATACGCTTCGCTTCCGCAATCCTTGTCTTTAACAGATCTTTGCTGGCCTGCGTATAACGTCCAATAAGCGCTTCGTTTGCTTTGGCTAAGGTTTCATTTAATTCTGTCTTGTCTGCCTCTCTCTTCCATTCCGCATACAATGTATCATCTGCCGTCACAGGCGTATCAGCTGAAAATTCGTTTGTGCAGCCTGCTTCTGTATACCATTTCCCAGTAAAGTAATATCCATTCCGCTTTGGAGCGTCCGCCATTCCCGGTACAGTCACTTTTGTGCCTGACGCAGCATAACGCCGCTCTTCATTAGCCCCATCAAAGTTCCAGTTAAAAGTTATGGCTATCTGCTGCTGGGATTCTTTATCTAAAAGCGCTGCCGACAAAGCCTGCTCCTTCTCTTCCAGAACTGACTTATCCGCTCCGCTGTCCAGAGCCTGCTCTGCTTCTGTGACAGCCTGCTGTAATGCCTGCCAGTTCTCTTCCGTATAATCCTTACGGTCTGCATTCTCCGCTTCTAAAATCTTTCCTTCTAAATCCTTTATTGCTGCTATATATTGCCCATTGGCAAGCAAAAAACTCTGCTCGTCTGTATCAGTTGCAAAATTCTTTTGGAAGCTGGCTGCAATTTCCCTAATACATGCGAAATTGTTATGTCCTTCCAATATCCTAATCTGCAGATAACGTCCAAGCCGGCCGCCTGTATCCTTAGATTCCGGAAGCGTTACTGTCACCCAGTCAGTCCCTCCATCTACAATAGTTCCTTCCGTCCTCTGAATACCTGACTCCTTACAGTCGACAATCTCATGTGTCTTTACATCATATTCGTCGCCGACTACAATCTGATACTTCTTAACAAAACCATTTCCTGTGCTTGCGTTCTGCAGAAACCGGATCTGATTGCTAAATGCCAAATCATGCGCAAACTCAAATGTCAACTTCGCCGGCTTGTTTTCTGACACGGCAAATCCATTATACTGGGAATGCCATTTCGTATTAATATTTCCATCTATGGCATAAGAAGCCGGCCCATCCGAACCGGAATTCGCGTTTGTATTCGCCCATGCGTTTTTAATTAATTCATCGTTTCTTGAATCCTCTGCCTTTTCTGCATTTATCTCAGAAGGCAGGTTTACTCTAACGTTCTCCGCGGTATGCGTAGAATCGTCTGACAGTGTAGCCGTTGCCGTAATTTCAGCTTCACCCGGAGCAACAAAGTATATATTTCCTATGCGGTCAACATATGCCACATCCTCATTCGATGAATTCCATGCCGCTTTTGTTCCCTGATCTGTTATGCTCCTATATTGCGTACTTAGTTTTATAGGCGCTTTTGCCGTTACAGCATTTATTGCAGACGGATTCACAAGCATCTGCCGTTTCAGCGGACGAATGTTGCTGACGGTAACCATAGCGCCCCGCGCCCTCCGAAAAGCAATTTTTCCCTGCGGGCTCTTTTTCAGCGTTCCATCCGCATTTTTAGTTCCGTCCAAATTTTCGAAAGCCATTTTCCCGTCAATATACAAGCTATATTTTCCTTCGGCCGTCCATACCACTTTGACATGCTGCTTTTGTTCCGGAGACTGCGGCGCTTTTATCTCGCTTGCTCCATAATAATGATCTTTGCTTTTCGTTTCATAATCCTGCGCTTTCCACGTGCCCTCAGTAAACATGCACAAACCGCATCCAAAATTATCGTCTACTGAATAATCCAGATACACGCCGAACCGTTCGCTTGTATAATTTTCTAAATCAAATTCAAAAAATCCATCCTTTGAAAAATCAAACGTCTCTGTACACACAAATGTAGCCGGATCATTATTACCTCCTATTCCGGTCAAATTCATCTTCCCGTCTATGACCTCCATACGGGTAACGGTGTCAGCAGCGCGGAGCCCTTCTTCCCAGTCGCCGTCAAGGACAAATACATACGGCTCCATTGCCTCTCTTGCCTCTGTCAATGCAGCGATTGCCTCTAAAATAAGATCTGGGTTCGTGAACTGCTCGTTTTCGCCGCCCGGCAGATATTTCCTGGCTTCTGCTAACGCCGTTTGGTACGCCGTCCAGGATTCGGCTTGATAATCGCTTTGCACAAGCCCTGCATATTCGTCGATTACTTTCTTCAAAGCCGTTTCTGCATCTTTTACTTCCTGCGGCTTTAGAAGCACCTGTAAAGCCGCAAGCAAATCAGTCTTACCAGCTTTTAACTCTGAAATCTCTGCATCCTCGTCATTTAAAAGAATATCCGCTTCTGACATCTTCGTCTGCAGCCTCTCCCATGCCGCCTCGCTATAATCGCTTTCCTCAAGGCTTTCTATACGCCTGCGGACGTCTGTGAGCGTTGTCCTAAGCTCTTCTCTTGTCATCTGCCAATCGGTCAAAATGGAATCCAACGCTTTTTTCGCATTTGCAAGCGCCTCTTCTACATTTTCTAAAGTCTCTTCCTGGCTAATCGAAAGCCATCCCTCTGCAATCGCCCGTTTTAACTCCTGTCTTTGCTCTTTACGATAATCTGCAGAATCTTTATAATCCGATAACTCCTGCTTTGCTTCTTCCTTTTTCTGCCGCAGTTCTTCTGCCTTTTGATCCATGATATCCGCAATCGCATCCAGCTTTTCTTTTGCTTCTTTTAAAGCGGCTTCAATCCCGGAAACATTCATTGCCGCGTCAATTGCCTCGCATCCAGCGTTAATTTCTGCTGTCAGCAAAACCTTGCCCTCAGCGTTGTATTGACCGGCATCTTTATATCCGCTAAGCTCTCTCTTCTTTGCGGACTGAATCGTCTTGATTGCCTGGATAACCTCTTCTAAGGTATTTCCTACATATACGCTGCATTCCAAAGGATCCTTATCGCCAGTCTGCTCACGAATCACCGTATTTCCTTTCGCAGCCGCTGTAATGATTCCATTTTCATCTACTGCTGCGACTGCACTGTTTAAAGAATTCCACTCCGTCAGCCCTACTACCGACGAATTTAAAGACATATTTGCAGACACTGCGCCTGTATCGCCTTTTACCATATAGATATTTTTCTTGTGATCCTGATTACCAAATTTCGCGTTAGAAAGCACAGCCTTTCCGCCAGAGACTTCAAACCTCAGTTTCCGAATTCCCGAAACTTCTAGTGCAAACTCCTCTTCCGTATCTCTGTCTGTTTTTTCAAACTGATACAAAAGTTTTGATCCTTCGCCCTCCCCGTTATAAATCTTAAAGCTATCGCCCACATTTGCTTCTGCAAGCGAAACTTTAGCCGTAAACGTATCAAATTCCTTTCCGATAAAATCCGCCGTAACTTCCCTGCCGCCCAACAGCGTAACAGTCTTATTCTTTTTATCCGGCTGGGCGTTTGATCCCATTCCAAGCTCCAGATCTGACAAATAGCTTGTCGCCGGCTTCCTTTCATGCTTCTCATAAAGCCATAAATGCTTAGCGCTCATAAACTTGCCATTCCCAGAGTCGTCTTTGGCTCCTGCCGTAGTCAGGGCGGTAATCCGTATCCGCCTTGCATTTTGGGCTTCGAAATCCACGCTCTTCCTGCTTCCGTCATTTGCCCACGCAGGCAGACGAGAAGCTTTCACCGGCTGGAAATTATCGCCTGTTTCTGTCGTGCTGTACTCCAGCTTATAAGTTAGGATACGGCCGTTCTCTCCATCTTTCGGCTCATATTCCAGTCTGCTGACATTTCTTGGTTCTGCCAGCGTAATTGTGTAAGTATTTTTTTTATCAGTAATACAATTACCGCCATACGACGTATGCCACGCAGTATCGTCCTTTCCATCCAGAGCCTTTTCCGGTCCCTCACCGCCCTGTGAACTGTCTGCCGTACCCGTCAAAAGAGACAAGTCAATCTTGTCATACTCATTCAAAACCTGCTCATGGCCAAGCAGGCGTCCATACAAACGGTCGTATTCTTCCTTTGCCGCGTCGTCCAGCTTATTATAAGCAATTCGAATTGGCTGTTTTAAATTATTAAGCCTTCCCTCATTTGCAATATCGCTCTCCGTCATTACGTTCTCTATCAGATAATCCGAATAGGAACATAACAGAGAAAAATATGCCTCTTTCCTCTGAGCCTCACTAAACCACTCTGGCATCAGCCCATACTCTGTCATTACATAAGTATATGTCTTGCTAACGTTATCCGCCTTAAAAAACAGATTTCTAAGATCCTTCTTTGTATATTTGCTGTCAAACTGCAGCTTATTCTCATGGTGATAAATGATTAACTTGGAACCAACCGGAAAATCAAATTCATTGTCCATACGCTCATTTTTCACTGTTCCTGCCATCGTACGGTCCCACAATTCATTTCCATCCGGGTCTTGGACTGTAATCTGAATATAACGCGCCTCATCTACGCCGCTATGAGGCGTTCCCTCATTGAGCCTGCAGTTTAGTTTACCTTCTTCTGTATCCAAGATAAAGTCAACGACATGCCATGAAAATCCATTTAACCAAAATGATACGTCTTCAACAAGCGGATCCCCGGTGATTTTCGTATAGGAAAGTTCCTTTTCCACAAAAGTCCCGGCGTAATCGCCAATATTGGCCGCAGCAACCAGGTATTCCTTTTCATACCGATAACCTGCCTCCCTTGGCGCCGGAAGCTCAACTTCGTAAATTCCCACCGGAATCTCGATATTGTATTCCGTCTTGCCCGCCTCAATTGGAACTCTTGCCGCTATTTTTTCCCCATTCTTAATTAGAATGTTTTTACTAACAATATTTGACAAATCGTCAATAGATACAGAAAGCTTTACATTGCTTTTGTAATTTTCTTCAAGACCTGCAATATCGTCTGTGCAGACTAAACTGTAAATACCGTTTAACTTCTCTTTGCCCTCTGCAATCCTTTTTTCAGATAATTTTTGGCGTGCTGCTTCTGCCGCTTCGTCATCTGGGATAAGGTTCCTAAGATAATAAAGCATTGGCAAATCCTCGTCATAGATTTCCTCTATCAGCTCTTCCGCCGCGGTAATATGCCAGCCGTCAAAATAAGGCACCATATTATAACCGCCCGCATGGCTAAAACTGTCCAGTATCACGTAACCCGAAGACGGACGCACATTATTCTCATAATAATGTCTACGGAACTGCGAATGCATAGCCGCCGTCGTCTTTTCCGGGCCTAATGCGTCCAGCGCGTTTGTAAACATAAAGAGCCTGTTCCTGTGGTCAATTACCGGGCCGGACGTATCCTTGCCCGGCTCGTCAAACGACGATACGCTGTTCCTTAACTCCTCTGACTGCTTCCCAAGCTTTCTGTATTCCTCAACCCATTGCGCCTCGTCGCCCTTTGCGCCCCCTAACAGCCATCCAAAATCTGTTTTGGGACGATAAGTCAGCTCATAGTAAAAACCCATGATATTATTTGTACTTTCTACAAAGGAATACTCCTGCCCGGCAATATTCCCTTCATATCCATGGCCAAATTCATGCAGGGAAACCCAGTTTTTACACAGATAATCGCCAAGGTTATCGTCATTGTTCGCGCTGTGATCCCCGCCGTAATAGGCCAGACCCACGCCGTTTTGGTTCGCCTTAATGAAAAACTTTGCCCTCACGTTCTGACAGGAAGGATCGTCCGTATAAAAATCCAGCCCCGAAAACGCATCGTACTGTGTAACAAATCCCGCATACCACTCCAGCATACCGTCGATCGTATGGAAGGAATACGCACTGTCCTTTCCCTGCTTATCAATGATATTGTTTCTGTCTTTCATTGGAATTAAAAATGTAGCCGCCTGTCCCTCGATAATCGCATACGGCGATTTCCTTGTATCCCAATCGTTAAAAAATGACTCCTCATCGTCGCCATAGCGGTAATAGGGAATAGATTGAAACGCATCGTTCCACTTAATCTCTATGATCGGCTGCACAGGCGTCTTTTTGGGCGTATAAATAAATGGGACGCTGTCTACATAGTGAAACTGATCCGTTTTTCTATGTACATACTTCCCCTGAGAATCGTCATATACTGTTTCCCAGATTTTGCATTTGTTTTTGACCGTAACCCATTCTCCGGTTTTTGGAATTTTGACACTGTTCACATTATCACTATATTCGCCTTCTGATCCATCCTCTGACACAGTAATCAAATTCTCGCTCCATGAATCATGATTCAGAAGCTGAATCTTAGGCTCCAGCTCGTCGGAAAAATCTTCGTGGTTGACAAGCCGCACCGTAAGAGTCTCTCCCGCCGGCAGCCAAAACCCAAGGTTCTGGCGATCATGCCCATATCCTCTGTTAAATCCAATATTTGTCAAATGAGACGCATCCGGCAGCGTATACAGTATCCGCTTCATGTTTTTCTTTGCGTCATCCTCGCTGTCCTTTGCCAGAACTGTCACTGTCGTCTCAAGAGTGCTCTTATTACCATCGGAATCCGTAACTTCGTATATAACGGTCTGATCCCCTAATTCTGCCGTATCTACGAAACCTTTCTGTATGATACTCTTCGTCAGGTCACCGTCTTCCTGATCATCTGCAAATACCTGGTTTTTGCTGTTTTCGTAGTCAAACTCCTCTCCCTGATATACCCAAGTCTGTATTGGGCCGGATAGAGACGGAGCACGGTAAGCGTCAAAATCACTTTCCACCACTTCTTTAGCAGTTTTCTCCGCTTCTTCCGCTGCTTGGGCCGACATACCCGGCAGCAGTCCCAGAACCATTGTAGATGCGAGGAATGCTGCGCATCCCCTTTTTAAAATTCCCATAACTAAGATTACCTCCTATTCTTCTTTTTTGCCGATTGTATACTTTTGTATTTTATATTATAGATTCATTTGAAGAAATTGGCAAGTTATTCTACATAAATTCTTTCTTATTTTATGTGTATTCGAGCAGGCCTTTTTGAACGGATACAACAGTCTAAAATCCTGTTCATTTTTCACCAGAATAAAAAAGGGGGTTCACAAAAACGTCCAATGAGGTATAATAAACTAGAAACAAATTTCCCATAAAGCAGAAAATGTTTTTAAAGCATCTGTCTGAGAAAGGAACAACACTATGTTTGCGATTTCAACATCTTCTCTTTCCAAATATTACACCTCAAAAAAATTCTCTATAAACCGCAAAAAATCAAGGGGCATCCTTGATTTGAATTTAACTGTTTCTGAGGGGGATTTCTTTGGATTTATCGGTCCGAACGGCGCTGGCAAAAGTACTACAATACGTACGCTTTTAGGACTGATTTCTCCTACCAGCGGTACGGCTGAAATTTTCGGAAAAGATATTACAAGACAAAAATCTGAAATTCTTCCTTTGATTGGCTACATGCCTTCAGAAGCTTTCTTTTACAACAGCCAAAAAGTAAAGGACATCCTAAAACTCTCTGCAGATTTACGAAAAAAAGACTGTGCTGCGCAGGCAGTCCGGCTTTGTGAAAGGCTGTCGCTTGATACAGAAAAGAAAATCTCAGAACTTTCACTTGGAAACCGCAAAAAGGTATCCATCGTCTGCGCCCTGCAGCATATGCCGAAGCTGTGTATTTTAGATGAACCAACCAGCGGGCTCGACCCATTGGTACAACGGGAATTTTACGCTATTTTAGAAGAACACAACCAGAAGGGAAGCACAATATTTCTTTCTTCTCATGTATTATCTGAAGTGCAGCGGTATTGTAAACATGCTGCAATTATACGCGAAGGAAAAATTTTAGTTTCTGAAAGCGTAAAACATTTGGGACATACAAATACAAAACGGGTAACTGTCAGGGGCATTTCAAAACTGCCTTCTCTCCCACATATCAAAGACATCCAACAAAACGGCGATTCCTTCCGTTTTTTATACAGCGGCAAACCGGATTTACTTTTAAACGCCCTTGCACAACTTCCACTGACGGATATTTCCATAACCGAACCAGATTTAGAAGAAATCTTTCTGCACTATTATGAAAAGGAGACTGCCTGATATGACATTACTCAAACACGAACTTTCCGAAGGAAAACAAATGCTATTCATTTGGACGGCAATCATTGCCGGTATGTTTGGCGTTTGTATCTTCGTCTATCCGGAGATGAAAACGCAAATGGAAGACATAAGCGGCATGTTTTCCAATCTCGGAAGCTTTTCTGCCGCATTTGGCATGGATAAAATCAATTTTGGTGAATTTCTGGGGTTTTTCAGTGTAGAATGTGGCAATATCCTTGGGCTTGGAGGCTCTTTTTTCGCCGCTCTTATTGGTATCTCCTCCCTTGCAAAAGAAGAAAAAGAACAGACGGCAGAATTTTTACTTACCCATCCCATCAAACGAAGCAGCATTGTCCTGCAAAAATTCTGCGCTCTGCTCTTACAGATTTTTTCTCTGAATATTGTTGTGATTCTGGTTACACTACTCTCCATATCTGCCATTGGCGAAACACCGGATGCCAAAACGTTATCCCTGATGTTTCTTGCCTATTTTATACTGCAAATTGAAACAGCCTCCGTCTGTTTTTGCTGTTCCTCATTCTTAAACAGAAAAG
>OFFJ01001670.1_pt1 | contig 15715 bp, 16 predicted proteins | sample 1521261 | NCBI WGS metagenome assembly OFFJ01 (sample SAMEA3504122, study PRJEB24116) | mouse gut metagenome | biome: mouse gut; feature: mouse-associated habitat; material: faeces | place: Denmark | collected 2011 | reverse complement strand
GGCTGTATGCCCGCCCCAAAATAATTTGTACTACAATTTGTGTGCCGTCTTTGTGCTCCGTCAACGCTGCCAGCCCGGCCCGGATAACTGCTTCTGTGATGTCGGTTTTGAGGGAAAGTGTCGGATGGCTGATCTTAAGCTGCCGGGCAACGGTAATGGCTGCGCGTTTTTCTGTACCGGCTTCATGGAACTGGATGTTGCCGTGTGCTTTAATGGCTTCTTCGATATTTCTGATGTACCTTGCGGCGGCTCCAATGAGGTAACTTACTTTGCCGTTTTGGCTGCGTACCTCCCAAACGGCTCCTCGCGGCGACAATGCCGCGAGATGCGAGAGCATCTCCCACACAGTTTCCGTTTTGTAAGGCCTCGTCCATATCAGCTCCCGCCAGACGAGATCTTCTATTTGATGTTTAGTCAAGTATGCCCACTCCTTCCTACTGTATTTTTTTCTACCATCGTCCCAAATCATGCTTGTGTTTCCTGATGCGGTAAATGATAATAATGACCATAACAACGATGGCGACGGCAAGCAGTATCGGCCAGATTTCTAACAGCCAATAGGCGGCTACTCTTATGAGATATACGCTTAAGGCCAGCATAAAGGCGGTTTCTAAAATCTTGGTAATTAAGCGTTTTGGCTGTTCCAATCATTATTCCTCCTCCCTGAGTGCTTTAGCGCTGTACTTCGGTACAGGATAGCCCTGTATTATTACATCACTGTCGATTTCGTTGCCCCAGACATCCCAACCGGGCTGTCGGCGGCGGGCGAAAAGTTCAAGATAAGGCCCCGGACTGACTCGTTCCACGATTTTATGAAATTCTTCAGGCTTGTGCGAGTGGTCCTGCACGGGAAAGACGCCAAAATTTATCTGGTTTTTACATAATACCGGAGCTTTTCCACGGGTTCCCAGAATGGCGTGTTCCGTACAATTTCTCAGGTAATTGCCCAGCCCCATTCGAAGCTTGATCCATGTAAACACGGATCGTGGCGTGAAACCCCATGTCTCCAATACATCAAAACCACACCTTAAAGTGCTATTTGTTACCCATAACCAGCAGTGACTGTTTTCTTTTGCCAAATCCTTTATGGGCATGGCCTTAATCTGCTCTAAGCTCATTAAATTATAATGATTAATTGCACCGTAATTTCCCAACTGGTTAATGTTCCAAGGAGGATCGACAATCAGGGTAGAGTAATGTTTGCGTTTGCTATTTGTGTTTTTTGTATTGGCAATAAATTGTTCCATATAATCATCCTTTCTTCGTTTGGCGTGGCTTGACGGTATTTAAGCTCAAAACCACGCCGATTAAAAAGTTAAGCACAATGAGTTTTCGGAGCGATTCGACACCCATTAACAGAGGTAAAATGTCAATTAGAGCGCAATAAGGAACGATATTGTAATATTGTCAAGCATATGTTGACAATGGTATGCTTACACCTTTTTGTTGTACCTTTTGCAGTAGTGAGCGGGTCTTGATGGCTATGTTTTACCTAGGCGTCAGTCTTCCTCACGGAAAGCTGCTTTGGCATTTTCCTGACAAGCTTTTTGAATCATTTTCCTGCGCGCCTCCATATACTCCCGTTCCATAAAAAACTGATCTTCCATGAAGCGCCAGATTAGCCTGCGCATGGCAATTTTTCTGTAGCAGCACTTATAAAGCAGATGAAGCAGCCAGCCAACGATAGTAGCCGTAGCCATTGCTGTCGCGATTATTTCTGATAACATAGGCTCTACCACCTTTCTAGCCGCTCTAGTGAGCCCTTTAAATATGTGGCCATGATTGCCTGACAGCAGGCGTTTACATTTGGTCCCATGCACGAAAGCTGCTCAGCCGTCATACTGAGACTACCGATATTCTGCATTGAGGTTCTGGCGAGCTGCGCGGCAAGCTTGTCCTGCCCGGAATCCAGCATCCCCTGCTCGACCATGGCGTTGGCGGTCAATTTTGCCCGCAGGCTAAAATGCCGCGGCATCGGGTTGGTGTTTGTGGCGGTTTCTATGGCTATGTCGTCGTAACCGCCCGGGTAGATGGTTTCTGATTTCATGGATATGTCCTCCTTTGATTTTTGTTTTGTTATCATGTCGGGCGGCGTAATTTACCGCCCGACCAATGAAAAAGTATCCTTTTTACGGACTATGCCTCATATAAAATCTTTTATTTGGGGATGATTACCGATATGAAGATCCCTCTCGATCCCCCCGCAACCGAAGCACTTGGGTGCATGAATAGCTTCCAATTGGCTTAGCCAGATATACCCCCATTCCCACTCGTAAATATGACAGTATCCAAATAACTGCCAATCTCCGTTTTCCAATTTTTCACCTTCTATGATCAGCCATGTTCCGCGTCCATACGGATAGAAGTATTTAACTATGACCTCAGCATCAAGGTCCTTTTGTTCCTGACTTCCGAATGGATACCTGCTCAGTTTTTGCTCAATTTCTTTTGTCATTAACTTCATGATACGCGCCTCCTTATCTAATCTTCGAGGGCTATATTTGTCTGACAGCAAATTTGTTGCCAGACAAATATGCCCCATTGCAACATAAAAAACTTTTCCATCTTGAAGTTGCTCATTTTCTAAATCTGCCGGCATTTTAATTAAGCAACCACTGATATGATTTGGATGAATTTATCAAGTTGAGTTTTGCCCGTGTTATCACCGCCCCTTCTTGAGTTATTAAGCAGAGCCCTTGCTTGATTATAAGTTTAAAGCATGAAGATGTCGTTTCCAATATGGGTGAAGAATAGTGAGGAACAGTGAGGAATTGTGAAAAATATTTGGTTATAATTGCTATATTTATTTAAAAATAGTTGATTTTATTGTATAAAATATACAAAAGCTATTGACAAAAACAAACATCTGTGCTATATATAAAAATATAAGTTTAACAGCTTACGCACATTAGTAATATATCGTGTTCATTATTATCTTCCGGATGATTGTGCAATTCGCTGGTACTCATATGTGAGGACGGGCGATAGCACAATTATCAAAGGAGGATGATAATATGAGAGAAATGAAACAATTAGTTTTACTGGATGCCGATGATGGCTATTTGATTACGGTCCCCGAGGGTCAGACCGGTGAAATAGAAATTAAACTAATTGAAGCGACTCGGGCAGAAAAATGCAAAACCGGCAAGGGCAGTGCGATTGTTTGTGCGACACTGGATGAGTTTATTAAACCAGCTACTTTTAACGAAGACACTGACCCTGTCTTACTGAAGAAATATAGAAATTTTTTTCGCGGAGAATGGGATGGTAAATGTGGCAAGCGTGGTAAATGGCGCATTTCACACATTAGGATCAAACCAAGACGGATTTTAATTGATGTTGAAAATAATTCGTCACATAAAATTGAAGTCTTTAATATTATGCTTATAACACCTCAATCTTATCTCAAGTTTGCTATTAATGCTCCAAACCGTAATAACGAGATAGAAACATATATTGTAGAAATGTCAGTACATAAATATTCGGGCGGATATAACTATTTCCTAAAGGTTACAGAACCACAGAACATCGATGGTGTATGCGAAATTGTATTAGAAAATGGTGCATTACTGAAGTCAGGAGCGCAACGCGTAGTCGATGATTGGATTCCTGTTTATGTAATAAACTACCGTTAGGCATATTGAACACGATTCGCAAGTTATCCTGCGGAGGTTTCCGCAGGATATTTAGTCTACCAAGTATGAAATAAAACAATGAAGACATCTTTTTTTTTGGGGGGGGAGGATATGCGATGGCACGCGCTGTATTAAAACCAAAGTCTGGGACAGATCTAGATAAGCTCTCAAAGACATTAAGGGAATTAAGAGAAACACAATCGGAAACAAGACAAGCTCTGTATGATAATATTTTTTATTACTTGAACGTTAGTGAGAAAAAAGATACATATATAGCAGAGGCTTTCCTAATAAAAACAGCTAATAGGCTATTCGGAGAATTTACTACCGATGCTGATACTGCGCTTATGGCTCTGGGTTTATTAGAAGGATATGACTATAACTCTGCAAAAAATTGTAAACAGCGCAGGATAAAATTCTTGAAAGAATCTATGTATCTTGCCAAAAAGGGTAAGACGCCTTATCTTGAAGCAGATGAGGAACTTCAGTCTCATTATGAAGATTCGCTCCGAGCAACAGATGAACCAGACTTACTTTTAGAAATGGCAAATTTTATGCTTAAACCGGAGAACCATTCTCAAGGCTTCATAAGTGACATTAATAAATATATTGATGACGGAGTTGCTGTTTTCCCAATTCCAGGTTATATAAAAAGAAAACCACTGAAAAACAGAATAAAGAAGGCAGTAATAACATTTTCTAGGTCGAAAGGAGAGCTTTTTACAGCCAGCAGTGACATAGTAATAAATAAAGATGGTGATTATGAAATGGCCATTGACCTCCCTACGGATGTTGACTTTCATAAGAAAAGGAAAATAAGTACGCCAACTGCTGTTATTGTCGTGCTACTTTTTACTTCATTGTCCATAACTACAATATCTTACACGCATAAAGATATGTCAGTTAGAACCCAAGAAACAGATACGGAATATCAAACAAGAGATGATATCATAGAGATTTACGAAAGGGCTAATAAAAAATTGAATGCTAAACCCGCTGCAGACTCATTTACCGAAAATAATTATTCCGTAGCGTCGTTTTAATAGTATTAAACAGCAAAAAAGAAAATAATCGTAAAATGGGCAGTAGATTTGATACGGCCTCAATAGCATAGGAGATTATTTTATGAAGACATACGTTAGAATTGTTATGTTTGTAACAATATTTGTAATTCTGATTATGAACATGTCCCTGCATTCCGTAGTTGTTTTCGCTTGGGGTGATAGCACCTACCTAGAAACTGGTGTGGCAAATAGCCATCGTCAGTTCTATACCCTAGATCAGATCAATAATGGTGATCTAGGCAATACTATTACTTTTAACTCAATTACCAACGCTTCGATCGGCGATGAACGTTACTTCGTCTCGGCACAGAAGGCTGCCCCAGATGGCCTTGCAGTTGATTCGCACGGTATTTGGGAAGGCGGCAATATTACTGCCGAAGATGGTAAAGAATACGTGATCCGTCTTTTTGTTCACAATAATAATCCAGGTGGCAAAGCTAATATATCAACTGGAACCAAGGTTGCGGTTAGCGGTATTAGCCAAAGCACAATTAATAAAGACGGCCAGCAAGAAGTTGAAGTAAACGGCTTTATTGAGTCGGACAACGCAATCCCGAAAGAATACTGGGACTGCATACGGTTCCGCAGCAGCACCTCGTTCCATTTAGATTATGTCTATGGTTCGGCAATGATTTATAACCGTGGCGCTATCGGTACGACTGATCCGATTTCAAGCGCAGATATGCCATATAAAACGGAAGTTGAGCTTGCAAACCAGAAGATTACTGGTAAGCCACTTGGCGATGATATCGTTCTGAAGACGAAAGCTAATGGTGAGTTGGACGGCCAGTTAATCGGTTTTGATGCGTTAGACGGTAATGTGCCTGGTTGTTACCAATACTCGAGCTATATTACAATCCGGGTGAAGGCGGTGTTCAACAATAATTTTGCAGTCAAAGCAACAGCTCGACTCGCTGGCGAGAAAAACTGGAGCGAATGTATTGATGCAAAAGTTGGCGATAAGATCGAGTTCCAAATTGAGTACACTAATACGAGCAGTGAACGACAAGATGGCGTGGCCATTAAAGATATCTTGCCAGCCAATTTACGCTATATTGAAGGTTCGACCAAAATTAAGAACGCAAATTATCCGAATGGTAAAACTATAAGTGAAGGCTACCTAATTACAGACGGGCTGGAAATTGGCAGCTACAATCCGGACAGTAATGCCTATCTTATGTTTACCGCAGAAGTGGTTGATGATGATTTATCCGAAGGCTTAAATACGATAGAAAACATAGTATCGGGTGGTATAGAAAATGTTATCATAGAAGATTCCGTTAAAATAAATATTCAAAACAACAAAGGATACGATACTATAATCACTGTCCATGTTGTTTTAATTGCTATTTGTTTTTGTGTTTTTATTATTATGTTATTGCTTAAAATTTTTAGGCGTAGTCAAAAACAAGAATCTTAAACGCACACGATACTATGGAAAAATATTTTTATAATTTCTCCAAAAAGTTGAAGAGCTAGACTTTTCCAATTTCTAGCAGTTACAATATGCCTGCAGAGTACTATATACCCTCCTTCCCGACACAGCGGAGTGCGCGACCGCGGCCGCGGTAGCTGAAGTCCTGCGGGGAAACATTGTTGCTATTGAAGTACAGGGTGCGAGCGTTCGCATCCGAGTGCGCGGTACGAGACCAGAAGTAGCCGTTCGAAGTATCGAGCAACGAGCCACTCGTAAAGTAGTAGCCCGTGTAGCCAAAGTCGAGAGGGCTTATCTTCCTTTACCCCTCCCGTACTACGCAGCGGATGGCGTAACCGTGACCACGGTAGAGACTATTTTGAGGATCGATACGCTTCGGAGTCGTGTGCAGAAAATGAGCAATATACACGGCAGACCAGCTAGTGTTCGACCACCAGTAACCATCATATACGCGATCGCTTAGAAATCCGCTAAAACTATCGTTTCGATAATATCCCGTACGGAGAAAGTTGAAGCTTGTAAGAACGAGCGGCAAGAAGGTGTTCTGTTTTTCATCCAAAGCGATGCCTGAGGAGAGCAGAAAGTTCTTTTTACGAGAGGTCAGGTGTTCTTATCACGATTGGATACTTTCTCACAATTCTTGGTGTGTGCGGTGACAGCAATAATACGCATTCTGCGCATAAGGCTGCTTGCCAGTAACACTTATCAAAGTCTTCATTTTTTACATCACCAAACAGAGCGTAGAGATTATTTATCTGCGCTCTTCGTATTTTAGAATCATTTGTTCTTGCCACATAAACTCTTGGTGGCATCAGCTAAAACAACTCTAGCCCAAGATAAGCCTCGTCCCGCTCATCCTGCGTAATGCCAAGATACCGCTTCGTGATCTCATAGCTGCTGTGGTTATAAATATCTACAACTACCGCGAGCGATACCGATCCGCTCTTTACGGCGTGGTAGCCCCAGGTCTTACGTAAAGAATGGCAGGCGATTTTACCCATAATCCCTAGCTCTACTACCGCAGCATGGATAATCCGCCACGCCTGCACCCGGCTGATGGATTTCGGGTTTTTACGGTTGTTGGAAAAGATATATTCCCCTCGGCGGTGGAGGTAACATTGTTTCAGGGCGCATAGCACCTGCGGGTTTAGGGCGATCGTGCGCTCTTTTTTGGTTTTCTTCTCTATAATCGTAATATGCGTACGAAATGCCTGCCGCTCCTCGTCATACACGTCTGACCATTTGAGCTGGAGCAGGTCGCTGATTCTCAGCACCGTATATGTCCCCATCAGCACCAGTGTATAGTTACGCAGTTGCCCCTTGCTTAAGAAATAATCCGCTAATTTCTTTAACTCATTCTTATCTCTGATTGGTTCTGTTGCTGCCATAATAAATAAAGCCCCCTTGTCGTAAGATACGGCTGATTATAGCGTATCTCCACGCAAGGAGGCTGATGTAACACTTTGATTAAACTGATACCATTTTAACATCTAAACCACGTATATTCAAGGGGTAGTTATATTAAAAAGAAGAAAATCCGTACATAATATCATAATAAACGGCATTTTTATGGCATATCGGCGGCTCGTGAGGCGTAAAAGATGTAACATACTAATCAAAGTGTTACATCTTGTTAGCGGTTCAGGAGCCGCTTTTTTGTGAGGACTGGGTCGTCAGCTTTAGAACGGCCTGTTCTATGGGAAGGAGAGGACCAAATATTGAAGAAAAAATCTAAATTATGGAAATAATGCATGGCAATTATAATTGGCTTTGTCATATTTTAGGCGGAATAGACTAAGGAAAAATTTACAGAAAAAAGATTGGAGGAAAAACAAAATGATGAAGACAAAAAGATGGTTAACAGGGTTATTGATACTGCTAGTAACAGTGGTAAGCATTCCATTATACGGAATCAAAACGCAAGCCGCAGAGAATCTATTAGAAGGCGACTGGCAATATAGCGTAAATAACGATGACGAAACGGTAACAGTTACGAAATATTTCGGAGAAGGAGGAAGTGTAGCAGTTCCGGCAATAATCGCCGGGAAAAAAGTAACGGGTATTGGAGACCAGGCATTCAGCGGCTGCACAGGATTGACCGATATTGTGCTCCCTGACGGTATAAGAAGCATATATTCCGAGGCATTCTTAGATTGTCGTAGTCTTACTAATATCACCATCCCAGACAGCGTTAGCGTTATTGGCGATGGGGCATTCGAGAACTGTTCTAGCCTGACAGATATCACCATTCCAAACCATGTTAACGGAATTAACGTTGGAACATTTACAGGCTGTGTTAGCCTAACTGATATTACAATTCCAAATAATGTCACTAGAATTATGCATTTTGCCTTTGAAAATTGTAATAAACTGGCTCACATCACTATCCCAGACAGCGTTACCTTTATTGGATCATATGCATTCAAAGGCTGTAAACGTCTAGCTGAAATCACTATTCCGGATAGCATCACAGCTATCTCACAAGGGGCATTTGAGGGATGTAGCAATTTAGTCAGCATTGCAATTCCGGCTAACATTACTAAAATCTACCAATACGCATTCTCTGGGTGCTGTAGTCTGACTGATGTGTATTATGCGAGCGATAAAACTAGTTGGCAAGATATAATCGTTGAAATTCCTAATGACTACCTTGCTGCTGCTAATATTCATTTTGACTGTACGGCCTCAGGTTATGATCCTCTTAAATATAAGGTTTATACTAGCAAAGATACTTTTTCACCTTTCGTCTACGAAGGATTTGACCGCCCCTTGGAAGTATGTATAAAAAAGACGGATTATAAGCCTGGTATTATTTATATAGGTGATAATCCTAATTATAATCCGCAGTTGGCACATATGCTGATCGCCATGTGCAATTCCGTTTACAACGAAACCAGTATGAAAGCTACATTTAGTAGTTTTGGTTTTAAAGATTCTGATTCGGTTACAGACCACAATATGTGGGACGGTATATTCATTGGCTACGGAATGGCAAAAAAAGAACTGAAAAATGGGAAAAAGCTAGTATTAATTGTGGGTCGAGGCACCGAAGAAAATGTGGAGTGGATCAGCAATTTAAATGCTAAAGTCGATATTGCCACTGGCCAGCATCGTGGTTTTTCTAAGGCAGCAAATGGCCTCTATTCTAAGATGATAAATTTTCTTGGGACAAGAGATTTTTCGAATACGCAATTTATAATCACTGGTTTTAGCCGAGGGGCGGCAGTAGCGAATATTTTAGCTGGGCGACTAGCAGATAATGGTGTTCCACAGCGCGACATTTATGCTTATACTTTTGCCTGCCCTGATGTTGGATTGTTTTCCAATGAGAAGGTAAATTCCTATGAATGTATTTTTAATATAGCCGATGCCGAAGACATTGTGTCATGGGTGCCGCGTACAATTTTAGGTAATATATGGAATAAGTTTGGTAAAAGCTATTGGTACAGTAACATTTGGAATGATTATGAAGGTTTAGAAATGTGTACAGATGCCCATAACCAAGTAGCCTATCTGGAGTATTTACGCCACGAAAAGGATATATCTACCTACAAATCGCGGGATGGAGCAAAAGCAGCCTTAGACGATGCTGCAAATTGGCGACGAACTAAATTCTTTAGTGATGTCAAGAAAACTATTTTAGGGTTTGCAGGCATCCACTGCCCCGTGAATGTAGAAATTTATGATTCTAGGGGGCAGCTCGCGGGTAAAATTACAAATAACGTTATAGATTATATTAATGATGATAAAATTCATATTTCCATAATCGATGACCAGAAAGACATTTATTTATTGGATAATGATGCGTATACATTTAATATGACTGCTATTGGTGATGGTACAATGGAGTATGTGGCGCAGAATATCAGAGTAAGTGATCTGTCCGTGGTTGACAGCAAAACATTTCTTAATGTTAATCTTACAGAGGGTAAGAAGATGACTAGCTCGATCCAGTCCCAAAATAATCTTTCGGAAGATACGGGTATTCAAACCTCTAAAGTACGATTGCTTGTTCTGGATGATAATGGAGATGCCAAAACAGAAGTAATAGCAGATGGAAATGGGACAGAAATACCCGTTGAGGATAAAATAGAAAACCCCGATAATTCAGGAGGAGCTACAGGCGATCCTGAGAAGAACAAGCCAAATTTAGGCAATTCCGGCAACCAGACGAAGCCAACTGTCAAAGTGGAGAAAATCACGCTCACTGGTATCTCCCACAAAATAGCCGTTGGAAAGAAAGTTACTCTGCAAGCTACGGTAATACCATCCAACGCTGCGGATAAATCGATCGTCTGGAAATCCAGCAATACGAAGTATGCGACAGTTAACAGCAGGGGCGTTGTTTCTATAAAGAAAGCCGGTGCTGGTAAAACCGTTACAATTACCGCAACTGCTGGAGACGGAAGTAGAAAAGCGGCTTCTTACAAAATCAAGTGCATGAAAGGCATCGTCAAGAAAGTTGCTATTTCTGGACAAAAGAACCTCAGCCTGAAACCCGGCAAGTCTATCAAGCTTAAAGCAAAGATCACGGCATCAAAAGGCGCAAACAAAACTTTGCAGTGGACGAGCAGCAACCCCAAATATGCCACTGTAACTAGCAAAGGCAAAGTCACGGCCAAGAAATCTGGCAAAGGCAAAACCGTCAAAATCACCGCTATGGCCATGGACGGGAGTGGCAAGAAGGCGAGCGTAAAGATTAGGATAAAATAAGGAATTGATTGTAAAAATTATCCGGATTATAAAAAAGTGATTATACTATTAAACATCTCAGAATAAATCGTATCTATGTTTTAAATATAAGGAACCGATATGCGGAGTATATCGGTTCCTTATACTGATAAGTATTGAAAAATGATACTACAAAAATTTGATGCAAAGTTATAGAAAAAATAAATTAAGATACTGTAATTACAAAAAGATCATTACCGCAGCCAATAGAGTTGGAAATAAACACAGAATGTCACCTATGATGCCCAGCACAATCATAGTGGTGCTCATGGCCTCATGATGCTCTCTAATATAAAGTACTAATGACACAGATATGGCTAAACCCAGCGGAACGGCAAGAAGTATCAAGAAAGGAAAGAATACCAGCGCCGGAGCATTGGCTTCGGGCCCCGATGCCGATAAAAACCTAACTGCGAGAATCGCTGTGATTACATCAAGAACCAAACCTACAACTATGCTTAGTCCGCAGGTGAGGACTTGATGGTTAGCACTTTTTTTAGAATCAGCAATATTCTTATTATTGCTCATGGATACCTCCTTTTATGAATATTAATTTTGGCATCCCTACAAAAAGGACACCGCTACGGTGTCTAAAACGTGTAACCCGCACAACGAATTTACGCTATGCTTGGCGGTGTCCTGCCTTGCGCATAAAAACGTTAGCAGTACGGATTACACATTTTAGACATTTTAATTATAGCACATTATGAAGCGCATTTCCCTCCTTCCCGACACAGCGGAGTGGGAAACCGTGGCCGCGAAGGTTGCCGTACTGCGGGCTAACATTGCTGCTACTGAAGGCCGGGTAGCGAGCGTGGTCAGCAGAGCCCGCCGTACATGACCAGAAGTAGCCACCTGAAGTAGTACCGTCCAACAAGCCAGAACTATAATTGTAGAGGCCCGTGTAGCCAAAGTCGCTATATCTTCCTTTACCCCTCCCGTACTACACAGCGGATGGCGAAGCCGTAACCACGATGAATACTGCTCTGAAATTGCGTGGACCATGGATCGTTGAATAGACGATACGATCTAATATTAGAAGCACTACTATTGGACCACCAATAGCCAGCAGAAATGGCATAAAAAGTATACCCAGTGACAAGATCGTAATATCCCGTCCGGAGAAAGTTGAAGCTTGTAGGAGCGAGCGGCAAGAAGGTGTTCTGATTTTCTTATCCGAGGCGACACCCGCGGAGAGTAAAAAGGAATTCTTCGCGAGAGACTCGCGCGATCTAACCGTGTATGAATCGTGTAAAATCAGTAGTAGGTATGATGCATAAACATAGCCCTAATGGGTGCAACGTGTAAAATTACTCTATGGAAGCCAGCATCCGTCATATGAATATTTTTGATTCAATTCGTATTCTTTTAACATTAGCAGTTGCTAGATAAGGCGTTCACCCCTATAAATCGGGGCGAACGCCTTATCTATTTTGTATCAAACGTGTTGTCTTCACTTGGGGCATCGGCAGGGAGCTGTATTCCGCGCCGTTTATCTGGGTGCCGGCTTCCAGGGTGAACATACAGAAAAAGGGCGATAAATGTTACTGCAATGAACGGTTCTCGGTTGCCTTTATCGCATATAATGCCGCGCGTGAAATAGAGGAGCTTGTGATTGCCGACTGCAAGGGGGAGGCTGTCTACTCATGGAAGGGCAACAGGGCGGCGCATGCCGGGAACTCTGCGCAGAGATTATCGGAGCAGAAAATGGCTTCTTTGGAAGAAGAATTGCGGCGCACCGGGGTAGGCATGGAGGCGGTTCAGGAAAGATACCATATTAAGGATCCGGAGAGCATTACGGAGGAGCTTTATGAAAAGGTGATGCACGCGCTTGCAAAAACGAAGTCCGTCAAGGCGGCATAGGAAAAAAGCAGAGGGACAAGAAGGGAAGAATGAAAATGGAATTTGAGAGCTTTGTAAAAGAGATTATGGAAATGCTTCAGAAAAGGCTTGGCGATGGGCATTTGCTGGTGAGGCGGACAGCGGACGGCATAAACGGAACAAAAAAGAATTCATTGATTGTGATAGATAAAAGACGCGATACGGATATTTACCCCTGCATCCGGCTGGACGATCATTACAGGGAGTTTGCATCCGGCGCGGACATGGATTGGCTGCTGGATAAAATTGCTTTTGCCTGCCGGAAAGACGACGGCATGACGGATATAGACATTGCTGGATTTGGCAAGTGGGACAGGATTCGGGACAGCATTTTCGGAAAGCTGGTGAATACGGAGAAAAACAAACGCTTTTTAAAAGGGGTTCCCCATAGGGAATATCTGGATCTGTCCATTGTATATTATGCGAGGCTGAACGGGGGCGATGAGAAGAATTTCGGGGTGATCCAAATACAGAAAGAGCATATGGGGCATTGGGGCGTGAAGGAAGAAGATCTTTACGCAAAAGCAATGAAAAACATGGAAGGGGATTCAGAATTTGACAGCATCGGCAACATCATCAGCCGGCTTGCCGGGGAAGCGGCAGGAGCTTTGATGACGGAGAGCGAGGAATTTCCAATGTTTGTCTTAAGCAACAGATACGGAGTAAACGGGGCGGCTCAGATATGCAACGCAAAGGCGATGAAAAGGGTTTCAGGATATTTTGGCGGCGACTTCTTTATACTGCCGTCTTCGATCCATGAAGTCATACTGATCCCTTCCCGGTGGTGCGGACAGAGGGAAAAAGAGTTTGCAGAGATTGTTAGGGATGTGAATGACGGGCAGCTTGAGCCGCAGGAAATTCTCTCTTATCATGTATACCGCTACCACGGCAAGACGGGGGAAATCACGATTGAGGCATGACGAGGGGAGCATAAGGAAAGCGAGGCATTGAAAGGAGCGCGCAATGACAGACAATGAATTTTTAGGGTGGATGCTTGAAAAAAGAGTGGATCTTTTATCAGAGAGAAAAGAGAGGCCGGGACAGGAAGAAACTTTAGATGAAATGGAACATATACTGGAAGAACGCATGAAGCCTTCGCAAAGGATCAGTATGGGAATGCTTCTGGATAAAGTGAGATGGAAGGATGAGGAGATTTACAAAGAAGGGTTTTCGGACGGGATACGGGCGGCGAGGCGCCTGTATGATATGTCGGCTTATTCAGAAATGGAGGCGGCGTAAGAAGTGATAGAAAAAATCCGCAGGATAGCGCAGAAGCTGTCTTGCGGGTTTTCTTTTTTATTCCTGCGAGCAATGAGCCAGGCAGCCGCGCTCGCGCGGATATTTGGCGAATGCCGCGAGGGTCAAATACACGCCCCCTTGGGGCGGAAAGAACAAGCCAGGTCATGCCCCGTAGCTTGCTGAGGGGTATTTGACTCAGGCTGGACAGAAAGGAGAATCTTATGAAACAAGAAAAAATTGTAACAGGCAGCGGTTGGGAATGGCGGTATTGTCCGTTTTGCTGGGGACGGCTTGGGGCAGGGGCGGTTTTTTGCCGAAGGGTCATAAAAGTCTGTAAATGTAAAAGGTGTGGAAGAAAGATAGATGAACGGTTTATCCGATAATTCGCTTTTTATGAAAATGTACGCAAAATTTAAAAATTGTATCCAAACATTCTAATAAAAACCCGGGGCAAAGTGTATGACAAAAAAACAGCCTCTGCCTGGATCAGGGAAGGACAATTCCATAGCATAGGCAAAAGGGAATGCGCTGAAAAAGAAAATTTGCGTATCTTGTTATAGAGAAATTAGAAATGCTGTATATAATTGAGCGTATTATTCTATGGTTTAGATAAAGGAATAAATTCTCATGTCTATGCTGGTTCCGGGTTAATTTTTATGCTATTTGGACAGGAGAATTATAAAATGAAAGTTAAGGTAAAGAAAAATAAGGACTGTATTGTGCAAATGAGATGTACGGAGGAGGAAAAGAAGAAGCTGAAGCAATTATCGGCTGACAGTAAGATGAGCTGTTCCGATTTTATGAGGCATAAAGTGTTTGACCAATGCCCTGCCGATAAAAAGCAGATTATATTTACGGTAGCGGCGCAAGAATTTTTAAATTGCGTCGAGGATATTTGCGGGATAAATTCTGTTCTGGAGGAAAAGGCGGATATATTATGGAATCTTTTAAACTTATAAAAATAATGGATGAATATTATTGTATGGATGATGACATAAGAAGGCTTTTAAAATACATAGCAGGAGAAGGGAAGAATAAAGACAGGGAAAAAATGCTTGGACATAGGGGCAAAGGATTGTCTTCTAATGCGGAAAAGGCGGCGGAGCATATCATTATGACGCAGCGGGCATATGGAAAAGATAATAAAAGGCGCCTGTATCATATGATTATCTCTTTTCCTGACAATATGCGGAGCAAGAACGCAATTAAGAAGATGGCGGAAAATGTGGCGGATTTGTTTTTTTCCGATTTCCAGGTTTATTATGGGATACATACGGCAAAGGAAAACTGGCATATTCATTTTGCAATAAATGCCGTAAGCTATCGGACAGGGAAGAAATGGCATCAGAACAAAAAGGAGCTGGCAGATATGAAAAAGCGCATACGCAGACTTGCTTCTGCCATATATGTGTGAAATTTTTGAGATAGGCTTGAAAGATACTGAAGAATGGGGCAAAATAGATATGATAAATGAAAATTTACATAGGAAGTCGTGTTTTTCGGCAAGGAAAAACGAAAAACACGACTTTTTATAAAGAGCTTTGAGAAAGGATGTCTTATGTGCGAGAAAGCAAAACCTTCTGAAAAGAAGGGATTTCAAGGAGGCAAATATTCTAGTGAATTGTACGCGGCCTGTAAATACATACTGGAACACCTGGAAGAATTTAAAGAGTTTAAAATATATGACGATTTGAATTCTGAATTTAGTTCATGGGGATCGGATACGGCGG
>OFFJ01001663.1_pt1 | contig 15755 bp, 10 predicted proteins | sample 1521261 | NCBI WGS metagenome assembly OFFJ01 (sample SAMEA3504122, study PRJEB24116) | mouse gut metagenome | biome: mouse gut; feature: mouse-associated habitat; material: faeces | place: Denmark | collected 2011 | reverse complement strand
CGCCCGGCAGAATCATGCCGCCGATGTAATTTTTCTTCTCGTCCACCACGCTGATGGTAGTGGCTGTTCCCATATCGATCATAATGATGGGGGCGCCGTAGTACTGCAGGCCTGCCACCGCATTGACAATCAGGTCGGCGCCCACCTGGGCGGGATTATCCATCAGGATATTCAGCCCTGTCTTTACTCCCGGTCCCACCAGGAGAGGTGTCAGACGAAACAGCTTCTCCATGGCGGTTTTTACCACATTGTTCAGCGGAGGGACCACAGAGGCAATGATGCATCCGGTGATCTCGCCCAGGCCGATCCGGTACAGTTCAAGCAGAGTCTTGAATTCCACTACGTATTCCAGCTCTGTCTTGGAAGTATCCGTGGATACCCTTTCCACGAAGTATATCTTTTCCTGTTCCATGCATCCGATTACGATATTCGTATTTCCGATATCTACTGCTAAGATCATCTCTCAATACTCCTTTCCCGGCGGGGCCGGAGGCTGCTGAAAATCAGCCGTTTATGTTGTACTTACTGCTTTGCCGCATTTACAGACTTAATGGGTTTTACCCTCAATAATGCGATTCCCACGCCTGCGGCAATAATGGCGGCAACCACCGCTTCCACTACGCCGTTGAAACTGATGATTCCCATGATCGTATCAAATACCGCCTCCCCTGCAATCCCCAGCGCCTGGGCATAAGCTTCCTTATATAAAATGAAGATACCGCTCATGACGAGCAGGGTATTGGTGAAAGCGCCTGCAAGCCCCGCATAGGCAAGAGCAATATTGGTGGATGCTTTCTTCCGCATGGAAATGGTCAGGAGCGCGAACAGGATCACACCCGCCGCTATTCCGCCTGCAATACTGACTGCGCTGCAGGAACCTGCGCTCAGCTTGTCTGACAGCATCCGGTTCAGAAATGCGGAAAAAGCCGCGCATAAAATAACGGATGCCCCCAGATTGACCACGCCGCGGCTGGCCTTGTTCCCGCTTTTCAATAAACTGCGCAGACCGATATAAACAAAATACGGAACCACGCCCACCAGAATTCTTGGCACAAAGCAGATGTAGAGGCTCTTGAAAATACCGGATACCCCCACTACATTCGCGGCAAGGACAGGCGAGAACACAAATGCCGAGGGTGTGACCGCCTTAAATGTGTTGTTGATAAAGCTTGTGAAGCCGAATACGAATCCTAAAAATGCACCTTTCTTCGGTCCGAGAAACAGCGCTCCAAGGATGACGGGGATGTGGATGATTGTCGCGTTGATCACGACAAGCGGGATATATCCCAATGGTGTGAATGCCATTATGACAATAATGGCGGTGAACAGTGCCATCAGCACCAGTTCATAGGTCTTTTCATTTTTCATGGTACGTTTCCTCCTGTTATTATTCTCTTATGAGATACAATACAGTATCATCATACCATATTGTTATTTTACTGACAATAAGATAGAAACAATTTATCGGAAAAATAGCTCCCCAAATGCCCTGTCCCACAGTCTGTTTTCCGCGGAAACTGCCGCAGGGGGACGATGCGGTTCATTATTGTTATCGGCAGTTACAGATAAAGGTTGACGTTTCTGCCTGCTATAAGGTATAATTTACCCAATTATCAAGTATGAAAATATAAGAATACAGGAGGAAGGCAGCGGAATGAGGCAGTTTTATGGTATGAGCCGGAGCGGAGACCTGAAAGAGGCGGTCCGAGGGCTAAGCAGTCCCCAATTTATTATGCTGTTGTCAAATGACGCGCAGTTTGAAGCACATGTGAAGGCGTTGGAGGCAATCTATCCCGGGATTCCCAGTATCGGGTGTATCGGGATGGGATACGACACCGGAATCGTGGAAAAGGGCGTTGCGGTGATTGCGTTTTCCGATGGGGTCAAAGCGACGGCAAACGTACTGGAGCAGGTGTCTGTCATGCCGGTGAAGTACATCAGCCGCCTGGAGCAGGACGTGGCGAAGGTAGGCGGGATGAACCGGGATACGGTGTGCATTGATTTCTGCAGCGGAAATGATGCCTGTGTGCTGACTACGGTTTACTCGGTATTGAAGAAGAACGGGATCCAGCTGGTAGGCGGGACGGGAGACGGCGGAAAGGTGTCTGCCAACGGCAGGGTTTATCAGGATGCTGCGGCCTACGGAATCATTCGGAACCAGAACGGCCGGGTTAAGACTTATAAAGAAAATATCTACCGGCAGTATGGAAGTTACCGGTTTGTCGCTTCCAACACGGACAGGGCAAGATATATGATCGGTTCTCTGAACGGGATGCCGGCAAAGCAGGTGTATAAGGATATCCTTCATGTGACGGATCAGCAGATTCTGACGCAGACCTTCAAGAATCCCTTCGGGAAGATTAACGGAGACGATACCTGTATTATTTCCATTAAAGAGGTCAGCGGAAATTCCCTGGCGTGTTTCCGGCAGGTGAACGATTCGGATGTGCTGGTTCTGTTGGAACTGGGGGACTACAAGGCCGCCGTGCAGGAGACCATACGCAGCATCTGCCGGGATTTCCCCAGGCGTTCGGCGGTTTTCTCCGTGAACTGTCTTTTCCGGTATAAGCTGTTCAGCGAAAATAATTACATGCAGTCTTATCTGAAGGAGATGGCTGCGGTGGGTTGTCATGCAGGTTTTGTGGGATATGGGGAGCATTACAACAACTGTTTCGTGAACCAGTCTATGACATGCGTGGTATTTGAATAAAATGAAGACAGCGTCTGGCGCGATTCCGTTCCGGAAATCCGCGGCGGAGGGGGCAGATGCGGAAACAGAGTGGAGGATAAAATGATGTTTTCAAAAAAGGGACGGGGAAAACCGGGACAGATATGGCATAATGAGAAGAGTCTTTATCCGATCCTGCATGTGGTGGGCAGCCTGAAGGAATACGAGAAGGAGCTTGCCAGGAAGGAAGTGGAATCATTGCTGGAACTGAGCATGGTGGGGACTTCTTTTTCCGGCGTGCTGGGCGAGACAGACCAGTTTCAGGAACAGCTGCAGGATTTCGGGCAGTCTTTTAACAATATCAATGACGCGGCGGGTCAGTTTGCCCAGGTGAGGGAGGATATTACCAAGACGGTATCCGGAGCCCAGAATATGGTGGAGGAGCTGAAGGATGTCTCCGCTCAGGTGCAGGCATCCTACGGCGCCATGGAAACTACTTTTGAGCATCTGCAGGCGGCAGTGAAAGAGATTCAGCACTGTATGGGAAGGATCGGTTCCATTGCAGACGAGACGAATATCCTGGCCATCAATGCTTCCATTGAAGCCGCCAGAGCCGGTGAGCAGGGAAAAGGCTTTGCGGTGGTGGCGGAAAAGGTCAGGGAACTGGCGAGAGAGATCAAGGAGCTGACCGACGACGTGGATACCGGCGTGCGTGATGTGGAAAACGGCGCCATACAGCTCAATGAGAGCATACAGGCATCCCAGCAGACCCTGGGAGCCGGGTTTGGCATTGTAAACGGTACATCCGAATCCTTTCATCAGATCATGGAGGCAGCGGAGGGCGCCGCTTCCGTGCAGGCGGAGATATCAAGCGTGATAGAAGATTCCCAGAGAGGCCTGCAGGTGATCTGCCAGTTCTTTGACGGGATAAAGGGCCGGTATCAGGAGGTGATAAAGCATATCGACCGGGCGAATAACTTAGGTACCACCAAAAGCGCCATGTTCGAGGATGTGGACAATATGCTGTCCCAGATCGCGCCGATCATTAAGGATACGGAGCCTGAGCAGGGCTGAAGACGGCATGGAAATGAAGGAGGCCGGGCATGAAAAAGGGCTGGCGGTGGGTCAGCCCTTTTATTTCATTATAGGAAAGTCCGGCGTAAGACAGACTTGGAATCAGTAAGGTGCCGCAGGCATTATTTTATGAAGCGGGGAGTCCGCAGACCGTTATACAACAGAATGCGGTTCCATGCGGTCCGTTTTATGTCCGGCGGATGTCCGCTTTCGGATTATTCGGAAGACCAGAAGGAAAGCAGCCAATATGCCGGCGCAGCCTGCAATCAGAAGAATCGTCCCTGCATGATTGTCCTGCGGAACTGTAATCCGGAATATACCGGGCTGTTCCAGAGTAAATTCCAGGTAGCTTCCCACCGTCTTTGCGGGGAGCTGTACATAATTTTCGCCGTTCCATAATTCTACTACAGCCTTGTCGGCAGAAATTTCCGAATCCTCATAAAGTGCGCGGACCAGCACGGGTTTTTCGTACTGTCCGGTTACTACATTTCCGTCCTCATCCGCAGACACAACAGAGAGGCGGGTTCCTTCCGGAAGTGTTTCTGTCAGAAGCCGGTTTTCAGGCAGGAATTCTCCCTGTACCAGAACCAGGGGCCTGCCATTTTGGGAAGTCTCGCTTCCCGCCAGGGTGGAGATCCATTTTTCATATTTGGCTTCCAGAACCTGGCTCCTTGTGATATATTCGCAGTTAAATTCGGGCCAGGTTCCGTAATATCCCTCTTTTTCCGGTATTTCCGGTATCAGAGATCTGTCCAGAGACTCCCCGTAACGGCACTGGAAGGAAGCCAGCTGAGCCCCGTCTGCCTGAAAACAGATGGTAAAGTCCCGGAAAGCATCGGGAACTACCTCGCTGCTGCAGAAGGTTTTGTAGTCAAGCGGCGTCGCGCCGCCTTCATAACCGATGGAATCTACACCGGGTAAAGTGCCCTGTACATAGTAATTACCGCAGAGTGTACCGTTTTCCTCCAACTGCCCGGCAATGGAGCCGGCATACTCTCCGGAGTATTCCAGTTCAGGGTAGGCATAACTGTAAAAGACATCGCTGCCTTTGCCCACAATGCCGCCTACAAAATTTTTGCCGGACAAAGAACCCATAAAATAGCAGTTCCGGATGCTGTAACCTGAGAAACCGGCAATGCCGCCTGCATAGCTTCCGCCCGAGGCGGATACGGAACCGTAGGATTCGCAGGAGATGACGGCTCCATGATCGGCTTTCCCGACGATGCCGCCCACGTAATCCTTTTTTGCGGTGATATTGCCCTGGTTCCGGCTCTCACGGATGACGGCTTTTACGGTCTGTTCCAGATTGAAGCTTTCCGTGCCGGTGAGGGTAATGTCGTCCTCCGGGTCAAAGTCGTATTCAGTGGCAATCTGGCCCGCGATGCCACCTACATTGGTATCTGCCTCAACACTTCCGGTGTTGACGCAGAGGGTGATTTTGCCCTGTTGGAAGGAGGTGGTATCGTAATATGTTTCTTCCGTCTGCTCCGTGGAAGCTGCCGCCGGCGCACCAGGGGATTCAGCAGCGGCATCCTTTCCGGAATCGCTGTCTGGAGAATCGACGTTGTTGGAGTTATCGCCCGAAGCGTTGCCGGAACTATTGGCAGGAGAAGAGCCGTCGCCCGTATCCTGGCCGGAGGGATTTTGGCTGAAAGGGACGCTGCCGGTACCATCGTCGGAGATGCCAGGGGCAGGCAGCGTGCTGGCGGCAGTCTCGTCGGAAGCATCTTCAATGGAAATTCCCTCATAACGGAACAGTTCGTCACGCAGTTCCCTGACAGAGCGGCGCAGTACTCTTGCCTGGTTCAGGAGGGCATCTATATTGACGGAGGTTTTATCATTGCCCTGTTCCAGAACATCTGCAAGCTGTTGCAGCTGGCTGCCTGCAGTGTGCAGCTCATTGTTCAGGGTATTCAGGTTGTCGTTGATGCCGCCGCTTCTGTCACTGGTGGCATTGGTGATATTGGCAATGTGAGCGCCGGCGCTTTCGCCAAACCGTCTTAGAGCGGCAATGTAGCTTTCGAGGCCTGTGTCCGGTGTTGGCCAGGAAGTGTTGCCGTTAAACGGATTATCAGGGAATGTAATTTCATTTCCATTGACGGTAATCTGCGGATGGTCTGTGTCGGTAATGTCTGCGCTGCTGTCTTCATTCTTCTCAATGTTATCAGGCATATTCCCTGTTGTGTTGTCACCGCCTGCATGGTCGCTGTCAGGCACATTCTCCGTTGCACTGTCACTGCCGGTATGAGTGTTGTCAGGTATGTTTTCTTCATTGCTGTTGCCATTCGTATTTCCGTATTGCTCGCCGGTGGGCTCTAGCTGTCCTTCCTCTGAAGAGGGGGCGTCCGACCCGGTATCAGCCTGATCCCTGTCAGCTGCGGCCTGGTCTGCGATTTCCTGGTTCAGACGGCTTAAATCATTGTTGATGCCGGTAAGCTCCTGGTTGAAGAGGTACCACAGCTCATTGCCTGTGCCCATCAGATTTCCGGCGGCTGAGGAGGCGTTGGTCAGGTGGGTACTGATCTCCCCTGCAAGGGCAGATGCTTCCCCGCCATAGCGCTGCAGGTCATCGCCTGCCGCCTCCAGAAGGTCAAAGAAGAGCTCGGCTTCCCGGTCTATTTCGCTCAGTTTATCATTCAGATATTGGATTTCCAGGAATGGCTCCATCTGGCCAACGATGCCGCCCACATCTTTTCTGCCCAGGACGCGGCCGGTGTTGGTGCAGTTCTGTATATAGCCCTGGTGCAGCCGTCCTGCGATGCCGCCTGTATTATAGCCTACATGCTGATAGCCTACCGTACCGGAGTTGGAACAATAGTATATTTTTCCCTCGGAATAGCCGGTGATGCCGCCGGTATCCGTATGGGCAGCCATGTTTTCCGTGCTGTTGAGGTCCTGCAGATTCTCCAGGGTAATATCTTCGAGCCCGTAGGCCACGTCGGTGCTGTGGGCATTGATATTGCCTGTATTGGTACAGTTGTTCAGAGTGCCTTTGTTGATGCCGCAGATGCCGCCGGTGTAATGTTCGCCTGTTACGGTGGCGGAGGAGTGGCAGCGGCGGAGCTCTCCGGAGGACTCGTTGATACCGCAAATCCCCCCTGTTTCTTCGGCTCCGGCCACTTTGCCGCTGACGCTGCAGTTCAGGATTTTACCGTAATTGACTCCGGCAAGGATTCCATAGCGGCTGCCGTTTCCCGTGGGCAGGACATTGCCGGAAACGGTGAGGCTGCGCACAGTGCCGCTGGCCTGTATATAGCGGAACAGCCCCAGGGCGGAACCGGAGGAAGTAATCTGTAAGCCGGAAATGGTGTGCCCGTTGCCTTCAAAGATGCCGCCAAAGCTAGGGATGATAACATTTGTGTTTTCGCCAAGGGTAATATCGTTTTCAAGCCGGATGTATTTGTCACGGGACCAGGAGTCCAGCTGGCAGTCCTGAGCAAGCTGAAGGAGGTCTGCCTCGGTGGAAAGGGAGACTATGGTATATCCGGCTTCCGACTCGGGCAGGTTCTGTGCATTTTCACCGGAAATATACTGGCTGTAGGGATATTCCGCCGCAGCAGCAGGGAGGGTATCCGCGGCTGCAAGGACGGCGGATAAGGCAAGGGACAGGTAAATGCCGGTTCTATTTTTTCTGTTCTTCATTGTCGTCTGCCTCCTTGTGATTTGTTATTTGGGAAGTTTCTTTTCGTTTCCGGCGAAAATGTTTTCTGCCGTCAGAGGAATTCGCCTGTTGTTCCGTTGTCTGCGGGCCTGCATGGCCGGAAATGGTCTCAGGCAGCGAGCCGCCGTCATCCATGTGGCTGTCCTGGCCGGGAACGGCCTCCGGCAGCGGAGTATTGTTTTCCGCATTGCCGTCTGCAGGCTCTTCGGGAGAACCGTCACCTGGCTTGCTGAAACGGTCCGGAGACGGGGCGGCGTCTTCAGGCTGCTGCGGTATGGCAAAAAACTGTTCCAAAGGCTCCACGGTATCTTTTGCCCGCACCACAGCCCCCATTTCCCCGTCGATGACTCCCGTGAACTCTCCGTCGATGACGCCGTTTACATATCCCTTGATATGGCCGGACATACGGACCCTGCCTCCGGAGGGAAGCGGTTTGATAGTGTCATGCTTCAGGGTAAAGGCAGTTTTTTCTATAATAATGTCCCCAATCAGCAGGGTCTGGGGCAGGGCCAGCAGAACCAGCGCGATGGAGGTCAGAGTGCCCCTTCCCAAGGCGAGGCCGATGGCCGCTACAACGGCATTGGAAGATACGTTGCTGATAATGAAGCCGGCGGCAACAAGCATGGAACCACTGGTCACGATAGTAGGGAAGGCCTGATTTAAGGTCTCCACGATGGCTTCCTTTATGGACATATAGGTTTTCAATTCCATATACCGGCTTGTGATTACAATGGCATAGTCTATTGTGGCACCCATCTGGATTGCCGATACTACCAGATAACCGAGGAAATACACCACTTCACCGGTAAGATAGGGCAGGGAGAAATTCATCCAGATACTGCCCTGGATTGTCACCACCAGCAATACAGGCAGGCCTGCGGACTGGAAGGTAAACAGCAAGATGACCATGACAAACAGTGCCGTCAGTACGGTGATAATGGTGTTGTCCGTGCTGAAGGAATCGCTTAAGTCCTTGTTGCTGGTGGAATTGCCTACAAGGTAGATGCTGTTGTAGTCGTAATGCCTGGCAACCGTACTGCGGATTTGTTCGAGGACTTTATAGGTTTCCTCCCCTTCCACAGGAACGGAAAGCTCCAGGACAAAACGGCTGTAATCTTCACCCAGAAGCTGGTTCCTTGCGATGCTGATCTGGGAGTAGGCATCTGTCAGAGTCTGTTCCAGGTCATCCTCCAGTGTGATGTTTCCACCCTCTTTCTGGTCATAGATAAACAGGAACATATCGATCAGCGGGACCTTGTAATCACTGAGTCCGCCCAGGATAGCGCCGTAATTATTGTCGGATACTGCGTAGGCGGAGTAGAGCAGGTCGGCTACTTCTATGTCCAGATCCACCAGTTCGGCAAATTCTCTGGAGGAGAGCAGCTGTGTCAGGATGTAGCCGTCCATTGCCTCAATATTTGCCAGGCCCATACAGGAGTTTACTTCAGGCATCGCGGCAAGATTCCGCAGAACCAGGGCTTCTTTCTCATAATCGCCGTTGGGAACCAGGACAGCCAGCTGGTTGATGGTCCCGAAAGTCCGATTGACCATGCTTGCCGAAAATTTATTCTCGCTCATGGACTTGGATTCCAGGGAATTGACGTCATAAACGTAATCTGCCTTGCCGGAGAGGATCATGCCCATGATGACTGCGGCAACCAGAAGCGGCGGTATCAGGAATCTGGTGTGGACACAGAATTTTCCTACGGCAGTAATCTTGGGTACAAAGCTTTTGTGGTGGGAATTGTCGATTGCGTGGGCGAAAGTGAGCAGCAGTCCCGGCATCAGGAAAAATACCGAGACGAGGCTCAGCAGGATTGCCTTTGCCAGTACGATTCCCATATCGTAGCCAATCCGGAACTGCATGAACATCATGGCTACCATGCCGGATACTGTGGTCAGGGAGCTGGAGGATATCTCCGGGATAGCCTTGCTCAGGGCGACAATCACGGCTTCTCTGGCATCTTTGTCCTCATGCTCTTCCATAAAGCGGTGGCATAAGATGATGGCGTAGTCAACTGCCAGGGCCAGCTGCAGCACCACCGCGATGGAGTCGGTGACGAAGCTGATGGTGCCGAACCAGTAATTGGTTCCTTTATTTAAAATGGCTGCCACGATAAAGGTCATTAAGAAGACAGGAATTTCAGCGTAAGTGGTGGAGGTGAACAATAATACAGCCACGATGACTACACCCGCCAGTACAAGGATGATGATCATATCATTGGCCAGGTCTGCGGCATCCCGTTCCTCTTGCCCGATATCCGAGGTATAGTACACATCATATCTGGAAAGCGCTTCCAGAACGCCGTTTAAGTATTCCTGGGAGACAGCATCCTCTGCCTCGCCCTCAAAGGTAACCTTGAAGAGGGCTTCCATGTCATGGTAATATTCATCCGTATTTTCGAAATCCAACATGCTGACGCCGGGCATTTCCTCAATGCGCTCCGCGATTTTTTCGGCTTCCTCATAGGTCACATTGCATACCATGACCCGGGCAGTGCCGTATGTAAGGAACTGCTCATCCATCAGGTCCAGTCCCTGCCTGGTTTCGGTGGTCTCCGGCAGGTAGGAGGTCAGGTCATTGTTTACCTTTACTTTATCCATGGAGACGATGCTATACAGGATCAACAGGATGAATATCAGGTAGAAGCCTTTCCGTTTGTCTACGATCAGGGTAGACAGCTTCATCATAAAAGAGGTATCTTTCTTTTCCTTTTCCATAATGATTCCTTGCCTTTCTGTGTTGTCGACAGTTTTGGAGATACCGGCTCGAGCATAGGGCCGGATTGGGTTGGATTCCCCTGCAATTATAGATACCGGTGTGATTTACTGGACAACTGTTGATTTTCTTTTAAGAAGTAATTATAATAAATATAGGGCAAAAAACAATGTACAGTTTTGCTGCATATGTATATTTATGAACATATTGCTCACAATGTGTCCATAATTTACAGAATATTTAGATATATAAACCCAAGTGCGGAACTGGAAACAGCATTCGCTGTTAAGGCATTGTATGGGAGGATGCGGAACTGGAATAGGATAATAAAAATATGGCAGAAAAAACAGACCGCAGGATCCGGAGGACGAAAGCGATTTTGTCACGGAGCCTGATACAATTGATGGAAGAAAAAGAGATCAGGGATATTTCCGTAAAGGAGCTGACAGATCTGGCAGATATCAACAGGGGTACTTTTTACCTGCACTATAACGATATCTACGACCTGCTGGCACAGATGGAAGATGAGCTTTTTGTGGAATTTAATGAAATACTGGATCGTACAATGAAAGATAGAAGCGGGGGACATTCCGCCAAAGTGGTGTTGGTGGAGATATTTTATTTTCTGGAGCGGCACCGGGAGCTGGCAAAAATGATGACAGGCCCTCACGGAGATTTTTCTTTCGTAAATCGTCTGAAAAACCTGGTGGGAAAACGTATATACGGCATCCTGTCTTCGAAGCACGGGGACTGTGAATGTCTGTATATGGAAGCATTTGTCATAGCCGGATGTGTAGGGGTCATTGAAGCCTGGCTAAAGCAGCCAAAGCCGGCTGCGCCGGAGGAAATGGCGGCTATCTGCAGCAATATACTGACGGAGGGATTGGGGCTGGAATGACTCTGAAAATATTGTCGGTTTTTATTGAGGAGTTTGCAGATATGTGCTAAGATGGGGAAAGGTTATGCAACCGGATATATATGAAGGAGAAATATGGAAATGAGCGACGAAATTTTGCAAAAGGAAGAGCCCGGACAAGCGGCGGAATCCACCGGAACAAAAGCGGAGACAAAGGACGTACAGGCTGCCGGGGAGAAGGAAGCGGTGGTAGCAGGAGTCCATAACTACAGCAGAGAGGATTCCTATGTCTGGCCCGAAGACCCCAGGGTGCTGAGAAAGCTGGAGTGGTTTCAGGACCAGAAGCTTGGGCTGATGATGCACTGGGGACCTTATTCCCAACTGGGAATCGTGGAGTCATGGGCGCTGAGCGATGCGGACGCGGAGTGGTCCCGGGACGGCATCGACTGGGAAGTGACGGGAGAGGAGTTCAAGAAGGAATACTTCGGCTTGAACAGAACCTTTAACCCGCTGCGCTTCGAACCGGAAAAATGGGCGGACCTGGCGAAGGAAGCCGGCATGAAGTATCTTCTGTTCACTACAAAGCACCATGATGGTTTCTGCATGTGGGATACACAGTATTCCGATTATAAGATTACGGCACCGGACTGTCCCTTCCATACACATAAGTATGCGGACATCTGTGCCCATCTGTTTGAATCCTTCCGAAAGAGGGGAATCGGCATTGCGGCATATTTTTCCAAGGCAGACTGGCATGTGGACAGTTACTGGAAAGAGGATACGGAGAAAGGGAAATTCAAGAGCAGGGGGCCTTCCTACAACCCGGCGGAAAACCCGGAAGAATGGGAGCGCTTCGTGACTTTTACCCACAACCAGATCAAGGAGCTTGCCACGGGGTACGGGAAGCTGGATGCCATGTGGTTTGACGCAGGCTGGGTGTGCGAGCGCGCGGGGCAGGACATCCGCCTGGGAGAGGTGATTGAGCAGGTGAGAAAGGTTCAGCCGGGAATGCTGTGCGCAGACCGCACAATAGGAGGACCTTATGAAAATTATGTGACACCGGAGCAGTGCGTGCCGGAGAAGCCGTTGTCCATTCCCTGGGAAAGCTGTATTACTCTGGGGACTTCTTTTTCATTTAAATATGAAGATACATATAAGTCGCCCAGGGAAGTAATCAATCTTTTGGTTGATATTGTGGTAAAGGGAGGTAATCTTGCCATTAATGTGGGTCCCCAGCCTGACGGGCGCCTTCCGGAGGGGGCAATCAGGACATTGAAGGGAATGGGAGCCTGGCTTGGCGTGTACGGCGAAGCAATTTACGGCACTCGTGTATGCGCGCCTTACAAAAAAGAGAATATCGGCTTTACCAGGAAGGGTGATACGGTATATGCCATTGAGTGCTTCGCAAAGGAAACGGATCCGGTGAAGGACACCGTGCTGATTCCATATGAGGGGGATATTCATGAGATTACTGCCATGGGCAGAGAAAAAGTCATATCTTTCTCAAAGGAAAACGGCGGATATCGTGTGGTATTGGAAGGACATTCCGCGGAGGGGCATTCCGGCGAAGGAGCGCCTATTGCCAGGGTTTTCTGCCTAAAATAAGCCGATGGGCAGGGGACGAAAGCCCGGCGGCGGATAATTCTTAATTTTTTTGTAATATTTTACAGAATTATGGACAAAGCCGGGCAAATAGGGATACAATGGCAAGAGAACATTCCATAAAAGAAAAAGAGAGGAAGAGCCTATGAAAAAGAAAGTACTTGTAATGATAATCGCGGCAATGGCCGTTTTATCCGGATGCGGAAAGGAAGGGGAAGAACCGTCAAGCCCCATCGTGGATATAACGCCGGTGGATTTGGCGACGGAAGTACCTTTGGAGACGGAAGAGTCGGAACAGGAATCGGAGACAGAGCCGGAACAGGAACCGGAGGAGAATCGCGAAGGCATGTACCGCAGCGAGCTTACCAATGAATGGATTGACGAGGAGCTGCGGAACCAGAGACCCGTTGCGGTTATGGTGGACAACGAAAGTGTGGCGCTTCCCCATTACGGCCTGACGGAAGCGGACATTGTGTATGAGATGATGAACAGTACGCAGAATGCCAGGATTACACGTTTTATGGCGATTGTAAAGGATTGGGGCAAGATCGAAAGATTCGGAAGCATACGAAGCACCAGGTCTACAAATGTTTATCTTGTGGGAGAATGGAATGCCGTACTTTGCCATGACGGAGGCCCGTATTTTGCCATGGATTTGGTAAAATCAGAGCCTTACTGTGAAAATCTGAGCGGATACGACTATTTCACCGAAATAGACAACGGCAAGCGGAAGGAATTCAGGGAGTATATTGTAGCCGGAGATTTGGAAGACGGATTTAAGAAAAAGAAGTACAGCACCGAATATAATGAGTATTATGAGGGACCTCATTACACATTTTCGGATAAGGATGTTGATTTGGCCGAACAGGGAAATGCGTTTGCATGTAATGAAATCCAGCTGATTCCGTTTAAGCATAACCAGTCTACACTGAAGTACAATGAAGAGACGGGTACATATGATTATTACGAGTACGGGCAGGCTCATCTTGACCCGCAGCATGATAATGCGCCGCTTACCTTTAAGAATCTGCTGATACAGAGCTGTGATTTTAATGAGCTTGGGGAAGGATACCTGGTTTATAATATCCTTGACGGCGGCGGTAACGACGGATATTATATTGTAAACGGCAAAGCAATTGAGGTAACATGGTACAATAAGTCGGCTACATCGCCTACCGTTTATTACAGCAAGACGACGGGGGAGGAGATCCAGCTTGACACGGGTAAGACCTATATTGCAATTGTACCCTCTGACACATGGGATGAGATTGTGATTAAGTAAAGTTTAGATAAGGATTCAGACGAAAAGATGGACATGAAAGCGTGTTCATCTTTTTGTCTGACAGGGATACACATGGTGGATGAATGCACAGTCCCAAAGCCGTTTGCGGGTGCTTGGAGGGATGTGCGTGGAATGGCGTAAAAGCGGGATGTTCAGGAAGACGGAGGCCGCTGTTTCTGCGGAGAGGGACAGAGAAGACAAAGGATGGGGGCAGGGATGGGGAAAAGAAGGCGTTTACGGAAAAGCAGGGCTGTGTATGTGGGGATTATGATCCTTGTGGCTGTATTGAATATTGCCGCATGGAACAGCAGGGGCTTTTCGGACTGGTATATTGCGCATATTTTTCCTGTCTGGGTAAATGTCTATGGCCGCATAACAGGGCTATTGCCATTTTCGGCAGGCGAATGGATGCTTGGGGCAGGTATCGTGCTGGCGGTGCTGGCAGGGCTTCTGGGAGTGCTGTGGACGGTTGTGGGAGTGCAGGCAGGTGTGAGGCGGATTTACTGCTGTGCCAGGCGGCATGTGCGCGGGATTCCGGAAGCAGTGTACGCTGGCAGGCTGGCCGGCAAAGCATTGGGGGAGCCGGCCGATACAGGGGAAGGTGTGGGATTGAGCGGTAAAGCGGTAAGGGAGTCGTCCGATGCCGGGGAAGGTGTGGGGCTGGGCAGTAGTTCAGCGCTGCAGACGGGCAGGACGTCGTGCAGGGCTTTCGGAAGCTTCAGGCGATTCAGCAGAAGTTTCGGGTGCTTTTTTGCATGGACAATACTGTTTGTCAGCCTGATTATGACGCTGAACTGTTTTATTTTATACCATGCATCGACTTTTTCAGAGCATTATTTCGGAGAAGATACCGGCGAATACACATTGGTGGAATTGATTGAGGTATATAATATGGTGGCGGGGCAGTGCAACAGCCTTGCCGGGGAGATAGAGCGCGGCGAGGACGGGATGGCAAAATATTCCGGCAGCGTGGGAAAGGACGGAACGCCGCTGGATATGGAAGATAAGGCAAGGGAACTGATGCGGCAGCTGGGGGAGACATATCCGCAGCTGGACGGTTATTATCCACGTCCAAAGGCAATGTTTTTTTCGGATTTTATGTGCCAGCAGTATATGCAGGGGTATTATTTCCCGTTTTCCATGGAGGCGAATTACAATGACGTTATGCATATTCTGAACTTCCCTGCGACAATGTGCCATGAACTGGCTCATCTCCGGGGCTATATTTATGAGGATGAGGCCAATTTTATCGGGTATCTGGCATGTGTGGAGTCGGAAGACGACTTTTTTCGGTATGCTGGTTATCTGAGCGTGCTGGTTTACCTGAATAATGACCTGTATAAGGCCTGGAAGGAGGAACGCGCCGCTTATGAGGAGGCGGCAGCCGTGGTCCAGCCGGTAGCTGTGGACGCGCAGGTGTGGGAAGATAATATATTTGTCACGGCAGAGGAATGGGAGCGCATCAACGGGAAAGCTTTGATAAATACAGAAATTGTGAACAAGGCAGCGGATGCGTTCATCGATGCGAACCTGAAAGTGAACGGCATAGCCGACGGAAAGATCAGCTACAGCAGGGTGGTCAGGCTGCTGCTGCAGTATTACAGACGGAAGCGGTAACGTTTCTTTTCAGTTCATATCACTTTGTAAAAAGCTCCCGTTAAGAGATGGCCGAATCGGAATCTTGCCGTTCAGGCGATAAATCAGCTGTGGAGAATGCTGAAAGTGCTACAAAAGATGCTGAAAAAATGCTGTGGAAAAAATTAAAAAAATTTCCATCAGACACTTGACAGATTGGAGATGTTGGTGTAAAATCTTTATTGTTGTGACAGAGAAATGAACGAAGTGATGTTACAGAAATGCAGGTGTGGTTCAATGGTAGAACATCAGCCTTCC
>OFFJ01001662.1_pt1 | contig 15763 bp, 12 predicted proteins | sample 1521261 | NCBI WGS metagenome assembly OFFJ01 (sample SAMEA3504122, study PRJEB24116) | mouse gut metagenome | biome: mouse gut; feature: mouse-associated habitat; material: faeces | place: Denmark | collected 2011 | reverse complement strand
AAAAACTACAAAATTTCTTCGGCGTTTTCTTACAATTTCATATCGGCGTTGACAAAGGTCTGCAATCAGCTTCGGGACAGGATGTACGCCCGCCTTCTGCGTTGGCAGGACGCTGCCCCGGATGAGCGTGATAAATTGATCCCCATGGACTACGATCAGTACGATGCCTGGAGTGAGAATGCCCGGCTGGCCCGGATGGAGTACCTGAAGGGAAAGTTGACGGCGGAGGAGTTCCTGCGGCGGATCGATACCACCCACGAGTTGGGCAGCTATGAGACAGACAGGGCAGAGCAGATTGGCCAGACGGTTTGGCAGCAACGGGTGGCGGGGGATATTTCTTTTGACCCGGAAGTGCGCTATCCAGAAACAATTCAGTGCCTTGATCTTGACTTGGGTGCAGCGGAGCCGAAGTGGGAAATTTATACGGCGGACGATCTACGGCAGCAGGAGCAACAGGGACATCAGGGTTTGCGGGGGAAGTACGGAAGAAAGTAAATGCACTGAGTAACTGCAAGAACAGGCGCTGAATCAATTTTGCATTCAGTGCCTGTTTTTTTATTGTTTACGGCGCCCCAAATTTTGATGTAAATATTCGTTGGACGCAATCTTAGCGGCTTTTGCCGTGCTTCGCTCTCAACAGCGGCACCATCCTCCTGACTGATCTGGAAAACTTCATTGTCATCAACTCCTATGCTGAAAAAATGTCATGGAAAATTTCTCTTTCGATTTATGACGTAATATGGTAGAATAAAAGTGTCTTATAATAGAGCTTTTTAAAGCGGAGGGGACAGATATGGTGACCGGGACGATCAAAATAAAAGTAGACAAGCTCTGGACTGACATTTGGGCCGGAGGGATCACCAACCCCCTAACCGTCATTGAGCAGCTCACTTACCTGATGTTTATCCGCTCTCTGGACGAAAAAGAACTTGAGACGGAGGAATTCGAGAACGTATCCGGAGAAAAGATGGGGAAGATTTTCCCACAGTCTCCAGCAGGCCAGTCCATGCGCTGGAGCAAATTCAAAAACAATGACCCGCGGCAGATTTTTGATGTGATCGCGCAGCGGGTATTCCCCGCCATCAAGAGCATGAAATACGGCCGGCTGCCCGACTTTAACGAGGACGGTGAACTGGTGGAGATCCTCGATGAGCCGGGCCGGGAGGACGAGGGCCAGACCGCTTTTGCCCGGTACATGGGCGACGCCATGTTCCTGATCCCCACGCCCCAGGTGTTGCAAAAAATTGTCACCGGGTTGGATGACCTGTACGAGCACGATATCGCGGAAGCGGATATGCAGGGCGACCTCTACGAGTATATGCTGGGCAAGCTGGCCTCCGCCGGACAGAACGGTCAATTCCGCACACCCCGCCACATCATCCAGATGATGGTGGAGCTGCTCCGTCCCACCCCGGAAGATCTTATCTGCGACCCAGCCTGCGGCACGGCAGGTTTCCTGGTGGGCGCGGCGGCGTACATCCGCGAGCACTACGAGGACACTATGACCACAGAGCAGTGGGAGCGGTTCGCCGGCCCCATGTTCACCGGCTTTGACACCGACCGCACCATGCTACGCATTTCCGCAATGAACCTGATGCTCCACTCCATCACCTGCCCTGAGGTGGATTACCGGGACAGCGTCTCCAAGCAGAACCAAACCAGCGGGAAATATACCATGTGTCTGGCCAACCCGCCGTTTAAGGGCACCGTGGACGCTGAAAGCATTAACGATGGCCTGAAAGCCGTCACCAACACGAAAAAGACCGAGCTGCTGTTCCTTGCCCTGTTCCTGCGGATGCTGAAGAAAGGCGGCCAATGCGCCTGCATTGTTCCGGACGGCGTACTGTTTGGTTCCTCCTCTGCCCACAAATCTGTCCGTCGTGAGCTGGTGGAGAACCATCAGCTCCGGGCCGTCATCTCCATGCCCAGCGGCGTGTTCAAGCCCTACGCCGGGGTGTCTACCGCCGTGCTGGTGTTCACCAAGACCGGCGCGGGTGGGACGGAAAACGTCTGGTTCTACGACATGAAGGCCGACGGGTTCAGCCTGGACGACAAGCGCACCCTTGTGGCGGACAACGACATCCCCGATATTATCCGGCGGTTCCACGACCCGGACGGCGAGACTGGCCGGGAGCGCACGGAACAGAGCTTCTTCGTTCCCAAGGCGGAAATCGTGGAGAACAGCTATGACCTGTCCATCAACAAGTATAAAAAGACGGAGTATGTGCCGGTGGAGTATCCGCCTACCAGTGAGATCCTGGATGAGTTGGATCGGCTGGAGGTGGAGATCACATCGGGACTGACGGAGTTGAAGGGGATGGTGTGATGGCGAGATTAGATGAGCTTTGCGCCCTCAACATGGGACAATCTCCCGATTCTTCATCATATAACGAAATTGGCGAAGGATTGCCTTTTTTTCAAGGGAATGCTGATTTTGGGGTATTACATCCGAAAGTCCGCGTTTGGTGTGATGCACCTACTAAAATCGCACATCCAGGAGATATTTTGATTTCAGTTCGCGCACCCATCGGGGCAATGAATATCGCGGACAGAGAATGCTGTATCGGTCGAGGGTTAGCGGCTTTGACAGTAGACGAAAACCTTTGTAGCAGAAGGTATATATGGTATGCGATCGGAAACAAGGTCGATGAGTTGAATGCAAAAGGGACAGGGAGTACATTCAAAGCAATCAGTAAAAATATTTTGGGCGCAACTGATATTCCTTTGCCCTCACATAATAAACAGTGCCATATCGCCGCCGTGCTGGACAAACTCACCCACCTGATTTCCCTCCGCAAACAGCAGCTTGCCAAACTGGATGAAGTGGTCAAAGCGAGGTTTGTGGAGATGTTTGGGGACCCGGTACAAAACACCAAAAACTTTCCACTGAGGATGGGGCAGGATATTTTCAAACTGTCGAGTGGAAAGCCAGTTCCAGAAGAAAAGCGTTTTCAAAAAGGCATCCCCGCTTATGGTGGCAATGGTATTTCTTGGTATACTGATGAAGCTCTATTTTATCAAGATACGCTGGTTATTGGGCGTGTTGGCTTTCAAAGTGGGAATGTACATTTTGTTGAAGGCCCACTGTGGGTTACAGATAATGCAATGTATGTCACCCAATATAGTACTGACGAATATAATTTGTATTTCCTATATGCGTTGATGGAGCAAATAGACTTTACGCGGTTTCAAGATGCAGGGGATTTAAAGAAGATCACTCAAAAACCATTTATGAAAACAAGTTATATTTACCCTCCATTAGACATTCAGACAGGGTTTGTGGGCTTTGTAGAACAAACAAACGAATTTCGGTTGACAATCCAGCAGAGCTTGGATAAAATGGAAATACTGAAAAAAGCGCTGATGCAGGAATATTTTGGGTAGGAGGCATGTCAAATTATTATGAACGAGAACTTTATTGATGCAATTGCAGCTCTCAGGAAGTTTGGAATTGAGAGTAGCGGATATACAAGGGATGAGAAAGAATGGGCGAAATCAGGTGTTGACTGCATATCATCTGCTTTGAAATCTATGTTATCGCAGCCCAAACAAAACATAACTGTTATGGGGCTAAATATAGAACAGATTAGAGCAATCAAAAATATGGCCGCGCAATATAATGTAACAAAAGTCGCACTTTTCCCGTGCTTGGACAATCAAAATATAGTTCCTCTCATACGTGTATATGGGGAAGATAGAGAAAAATTTTTTCACCGTCTTGGATTGACTCCGGTAAATCCGAACACTTATTCAAACTATGCGTCAGAATATGATGTTCTTGAAAAAGAATATGGCGTGATCTTATATGAAAATTTATAGGAATAATTCTCCATAAGAAAATTTGAGTGAGGTTTAGAGATGGGAGAGTTTTGGTCAAAAGTAAACAAGGTGGTACTTGGAGGAATAACCGTAGTGGTGGTATTCCTTCTGGGGTTTTTGTGGTGGCTATTTGGACCACAAGATACCGTTCCTATGTGGGCTTTCTCATTAGCAATCATTATCGGATATGGTGTATGTGTAGTAGTTTATGCCCTTGCCTCAAAAGATGCCGAAGTTACATATGTATTACCTAAGGTAAAATCAATTCGTCATGACGAAAGCAAAATTATCTTTTTATTGGAAAAAAACGAGTTGTTTATGCAGGGGGCATATGTTACGATAGCATACCAAGATGAGGATGACTTAATTGAGATTGTTTTGGGTCTTGGCTATGTTGAAACGGTTAATCTTCAAGGGAACATGCAAGTAGTATTTATAAGTGTGGCTGATGATTCTCAAGTTAAGAAAATCGTTTCCGAAATGTCAGACAAAAAGAGTTGTCGAAATGCGGTTAAAATTAAGCCTACAGTCCAGCGGAAATCTATTGAGGGGGATTTAAGCTCATGGGGAACATTTTGACAGGGCGAGTGGTCAAGGTCATTAATGAATACAGACTGGTAATTAACAAGGGAAGTGATGATGGTGTCACAGTGAATAATCAATTTCTAATTTATCATTTGGGAGACGAATTATTTGATCCTGACACCAAGGAGAGCTTAGGGGTGTTAGAACTTGTATGCGGCGAGGGAAAGCCTGAGCACATACAAGAGCATCTGACAACATTGGTAACATCAAAGACAGAAACCAAGCAATCAAGAAAAATTGTCAAACATACCTCGAATGGAGTGATTGCTATTCTCAGTGGAACTGGAAGTGGGTATACAGAAGAAAGCTATGATCCAGAGATTATTCAAGTCCCATTTGATAATGTAGATACAGATTGTTTGTTTAAACAGATTAGATGATTTTTTGTACTGAGGTGATTCCATGTCCAATTTCTCCTTCCTGACAACCCAACCCGCCTACGCCCTCTTTGCCCCGGCGGCGGTGGAGGCGGAGAAAGTATTTGCGGCCTCCCCGGCCATGTGCGCGGTGGGCTGCCGGAAGGCGCTGGAGCTGGCGGTGAAGTGGGTCTACGCCGCGGACAACACCATGCAGATGCCGTACAAGGATAACCTGCAATCGCTGCTCCATGAGCCGTCCTTCCGCTTTGCGGTGGATCGCGCCACCTGGGGCAAGCTGCCGTTTATCGTCAAGCTGGGCAACCTGGCCGTCCACACCGAGCGCAGCGTCCAGCCGGGGGACGCGCTGGCTTCCCTGTGCGGCCTGTTTGAATTTGTCCAGTGGGTGGACTACTGCTACGGCGCAGACTATGAGGAACGCTGGTTTGACGAGGGGAAGATCCCCAGGGAACAGGTGGTCGTGGACACAAAGAAGATCCGGGAGCAGGAGAGTCTGCTGGGGGAAAAGGACGCGGAGATCGAGATCCTGCGCCAGAAAATCCAGTCCATGTCCGCCCAGCTCACCGCGGCCAAGGAACAGCACAGGCGGGAGCGTGCCTTTGTGCCTGATAATACCACGGAGGCCGACACCCGGAAACGGTATATTGATGTAGACATGAAACTGGCGGGCTGGAAATTCGACGGCCCGGACGCGGACGTGCAGGAGGAGTACCCTGTGGAGGGCATGGCCGGCGTGGTGGGGAAAACGGGCTACGCGGACTATGTGCTTTTTGGCAAGGATGGCTTGCCCCTGGCGGTGGTGGAGGCCAAACGCACCGGCAAGGATCTCAACAACGGCCGGAAACAGGCGGTACTGTACGCCGACTGCCTGGAGCGCAGGTTTGGCCGGCGGCCCATGATGTTCACCACCAACGGCTTCGAGACGTACTTTTGGGACGATCAGACTGGCCCCCAGCGGGAAGTCAGCGGAATTTTCAGCAAAGACGACCTGCAAAAGCTGATGAACCGCCGGACGGAGCGGAAAGACCTGCTGACTGTTCCCATTGATGACAAGATTACTGACCGTTACTACCAAAAGGAGGCCATCCGGGCGGTATGCGGGCAGATCGTGCAGGGGTTTCGGAAGCACCTGCTGGTGATGGCCACCGGGACAGGCAAGACGCGGACGGCGTCCAGCTTGGTGGATGTACTCAGCCGTGGGGGATACGTCACAAATGTCCTGTTCTTGGCCGACCGCACGGCCTTGGTCAAGCAGGCGCGGGACGATTTTAAAAAATATCTGCCGGATATGTCCCTGTGCAATTTGTGCTCCAACAAGGACGACAGGAACGCCCGGATCGTGTTTTCGACCTACCCCACGATCCTCAATGCCATTGACGATACGAAGACCCGGGACGGGCGGCGGCTCTTTGGCCCGGCGCACTTTGACCTGATCATCATTGACGAGAGCCATCGCAGCATTTTCAAAAAATACCGGGCCATTTTCGAGTATTTTGACGCGATCATGGTGGGCCTCACCGCTACGCCCAAGACGGATGTGGACCGCAATACTTATGACTTTTTTGAGATGGAGCACGGGGTGCCGACCTATGCCTACGATTACGAGACGGCAGTGGGGCAGGATCACGTGCTGGTGCCCTATTACAACTATGAGGTCACAACCAGGTTCCTGGACGAAGGTATTGTTTACGATGACCTGTCCGATGCGGACAAGGAGCGGTACGAGTCGGATTTCGCGGAGGACGGCTTCCTGCCGGACTTCATCCCGTCGGAGAAGCTGAATAAATTTGTGTTCAACGAGGTGACAGTAGATACCGTTTTGCAGGACTTGGTGGAGCGGGGGATCAAGGCTGCGGGGGGCGACCGTATTGGCAAGACGATCATCTTTGCCCAAAACAAGCGCCACGCGGAATTTATCATCCAGCGGTTCAATGCCCTCTATCCGAACTGCAAGGGAAAATTTGCCCAGAGGGTGACCTGCGATGACGACTATGCCCAAACGGTAATCGACGATTTCAAAATTGTGGACAAGCCGCCGTACATCGCCGTTTCCGTGGATATGATGGACACAGGGATCGATGTGCCGGAGTGTGTGAATCTTGTTTTTTTCAAGAAAGTGCGTTCCAAGACCAAGTTCTGGCAGATGATCGGACGCGGAACCCGTCTGTGCCCGGGCCTGGCCTGTGTAGATTATATCAACGGGGAATATACGGATAAAAAGCGGTTTTTAATTTTCGACTACTGTGGGAATTTCGAGTTTTTCCGGCAGCATAAAGACGGGTATGAATCCAAAGAGATCAAAACTCTGTCGGAAAATATCTTTGGAAAGCGGGTCAAATTGATTGCGCTGCTGCAGGAGAGCGCTTACCGGGAGGGTGCGTTCCAGGAATGGCGCACCAAACTGGCGGACATCTGCCACGGTCAGGTGGGGGCGCTGAATTCGGATCTGATTTCGGTCAAACTGAAAATGCGGTATGTGGAAAAGTACCGGGAATCCGCCGCATTCCAGTCTCTCTGCGAAGGGGATAAACAGGAACTGCTGGAGCACATTACCCCCATTGTTACCATGGATGACCCCGACGAGTTTGCCAAGCGGTTTGATAATTTCATATATGGCCTGATGCTGGCCGCGATAGAGCGGGGGCCATCATTTAAGCGCGCAAAAAACCAGCTCTGCGATATTACGGCTTCGCTGGAACGCAAGGCGAACATCCCGCAGGTCAGCGCAAAGCTGTCGGTGATCCGAGAGATCCAGACGGATGATTTTTGGGCAGCAAATGACATCCTACTGTTCGAACAGGCGCGGAAGGAGCTCCGCGGCCTGATCCAGTTTATTGTGGATGACAGTTCTACCCGGAGCGTCATTACCCGTCTTGCGGATCCGGTTATGGAGCGAAAAGAGGGGGAGCAACTCGACGCTGCCTATGATTTTGAAGACTACCGTGCAAAGGTAAACCGCTATGTCAATGAGCACGGGGACACGCTGGCAATCTACAAGCTGACCCACAATATCCCTTTGGCATCTGGCGATTATCAGGAACTGGAGCGGGTACTGACCAGTGAACTGGGCAGCGAGGAGGATTACCGCCGGGAATTTGGGGATACTCCTTTTGGCCTGCTGATTCGGAGAATTGCGAGGCTAGATCACCAGGCGGCCATGGAGGCATTTTCTGCATTTATCAATAATGAATCCTTGAATCAGAGACAGATTGCCTTTGTCCACAAGATCATCACGCATATAGAACAAAATGGGTATATGGAAAGTACTGCGGCTTTGACAAAGCCACCCTTTGACAAGCCGCTCAGTTTCACGAAGCTGTTCGATAAGAAAATCCAGGCGGAGCTTATGGCAGCCATCAGCCGGGTCAAAGATAACGCGGTGAGGGTCATTGCGTGACCCTACTGGACTGGTTCAATGTGCTCCTGGACACGCTGTGAGGCAGTCATACTAATACTGGTTTCAAAAAAGGTTGCCTGGACAGGGATGCCTGTATTTTGTCTTGGCGCGGAATCTGTTACAGCCAGAGGTTGTCTCTTTGTTTACTGCGGCGCAAATATTGGGGGTGCGGACACCGCGTGGCAGACAGCATTGATTGTGCAAATAGCTTGTCTCGGCGATGAACTTTTGTTTAATTTGCGGATTGCAAATTTGAGAAAAGAGTGTATACTAATACTAACAGGGCCTCCCGCACCTCTCCACGGCAACGTGTGATGTGTCCCAGGGAGGACATTTTTTTGAGAGAGGCCTATGTATGGCAGAGATAAAGAAAGCGACAACATATGAGGAACAACTTGAGATCCTGAGAAACCGTGGGGCCGTAATTGTTGATGATGTGTTTTGCAGGCAGAAATTGGCCGAAATCAATTACTATCGCCTGACTGCATATTTTCTCCCATTCCGTCAGGGAAATGGGAGCTATATGGAGGGTACAAGCTTTCATACAGTATACCGAATCTATGAATTTGATCGGAAATTGCGGAGGATACTTTTTACTGCGGTCGAAGAAGTGGAAATTTATCTGAGGGCCAAATTGGCGTATTTCCATGCACAGAAATATGGGCCTCTCGGATATTTGGACGCAGGGAATTTCTCACCGCGGCATCAAGGCGATAAATTTAGTGAAAATATCGAGCGTGAGATTCAAAACAACAGTAAAGCTCTGTTTGTAAAACATCACCTCACGAAATACAACGGTAAATTCCCCGTTTGGGTTATTGTAGAGCTGTTTACGCTGGGAATGCTTTCCCGTTTCTATGCAGATATGACTACATCAGATAGAAAAGAACTGGCAAAATCCCTCTATTCTACGACACCCAAAAATCTGATTAGCTGGCTGCGGTGTATCACGGATCTGCGAAACATCTGCGCCCATTATGGGCGGTTGTATTACCGCATTTTTACAGCAAGCCCTGCTGGTTTCAGTATGTCCGAATCATCGAAACGCAGGCTCTGGGGTACGTTACTGGCATTGAAAGAGTTATATCCAGGAAAGGAGAAGTGGAACAGCGAGACACTTGAGGCAATCAAGGCCCTTGTTGAAGAATACTGTGGCGATATTAACCTATATCACATTGCGTTTCCAGAGGATTGGAAAGATCAGTTGAAAAAGTGAGCAGACAGGGATAAGTGTCGTGGGATACCGACTAAGGCGACCTTGATAGAATGTGATTTTGTACTCGGGAAACAAAGAGCGAGTTTTACCTTCAGCAGGCCAATGCGTAGCGCCTGACCCACAACCTGACCCACAATAGGAAACGAGCGGGTGGAGGCAGTGGAGCGGAAAGCACCATTGCTTTCGCTTTTCTGGAACAAAAACGCCCCCAAAGCGCCATATGGAGGCGTTTCGAGGGTGGGCAATCAGTTGGTAAGGATGAGGTCTCCAGTTCAAATCTGGATAGCAGCTCCACATAATCCGCTGTTTTCTGCTGAAAACGGCGGATTCTTTGTTGCCATCGGCACTTTTTCTCGCGTTTGAATTTTTGCACTTTGGTTTTGACCACATAACAAGCCACAGACAGAAAAAAGTTGGCCCACCGAGTTTCCCGGTGGGCCGCAGACTTTTGTTAGCCTGCCTTGGGGGCGGCTCTCAGCCGCTTCTTCTCAGCGGCGATCTCTACTTTCATCTCGGCAATCATTTCTGCCAGAAGCCTTTCACATTCTTCCTCGCTGTGAGCGTAAATGTTGCGGGCGTGTTTTTTGCCGTCCGGCCAGACGGGGGAGTACCGCCCTTCCCAGAGCTTTTCGTTGATCTGGGTAACGCAGCCTGTACCAGCCTTGCGTCGCTGTCCCTTGTGCGCTTGGAAGGTGCTGGGGGCAGGTTTCCGGGGTGTCATTCCACTCCCTGTCGGTGGCTCAGCCTTACCAATACCTTGGTCGATTTTCACTGCCGCCGTTCGGCGCATCTCGTCGGTGACGTGGGCGTAGACGTTCAGCGTAGTGCTGCTGGAGACGTGCCCGATGATGGTAGAGAGGGTCTTGATATCCATGCCATGTTCCAAGGAAACGGTAGAAAATGTGTGTCTGAGGTCATGAAATCTGACTTTTTTGCACCCTGCCCGTTTCAGGACTGTCTGCAACCGTTTTCGAACGGCGGTAGGGTCTCTGGGTGAATCCTCACTGACTGGAGAAGGGAATATCCAGCGAGAGGCCGGTGCCCCTTTGTATGCCTTGAGGACCTCCACTACAGGGGCGGGAAGGATCACGCTCCGATTGGAGGCTTTTGTCTTGGGCAGGGAGACCAGCAGCTCTCCTTTGACCCGGTGGACCTGCCGCTCCACTCGGAGCTCCCCGGTACGGAAGTTGAGATCATTCCACTGGAGGGCACAGATCTCGCCCCGGCGCAATCCCGTGGAGAGTTCCAGCAGGAGAAGCTCAAAGCAGCCATCCTCTTTGGCTTGGATCAGCAGCCGCTGAATTTCTTCCGGGGATAGCACCTGCATCTCCCTGGCCTTGGCGGGAGGGAGACGGCAGCCGTCTGCGGGGTTGCGGAAAAGGAGCTTTTCAGAAACCGCTTTGTCCAGTGCGGCATGGAGGGTGGTATGGATGCCCCGGACGGTCTGGTCGGAGAGACCCTTGCCGTAGAGTTCAGCCCGGAGGAGCCTGCCGCCCTGTTTGAGCTTGGTGTAGAACTGCTGGATATCATTAGTTGTCAGCTTGTCCAGCTGAGTGCTGCCCAGAGCAGGAACGATGTGCTGGTAGATGCGCCGCTCATAGGACATCTGGGTGTTTGGTCGGAGGCTTGACTTTTTATAGCTGTGATACCAGAAATCCAGCCAATCGCCCAATAGAATGCCGGGTTTCGGCTGGTCAGGTGCAGGAGCTTGGATGCTGTCTTTTAGGGCCTTGAGTTTTGCCGCACACTCCGATTTGGTTTTGGCCAGGACATTTTTGGTGACGGGGAGACCTTTGTCATCGTAGCCGATGACAGCCCGTCCCTCCCAGCGCCCATCCTTTCGCAGGCTTACTCCGCCGTCGCCGCGTTTTCTGCGTTTTGCCAAGGTTTCATCTCCTCTCCAAGGTAATCAGTCAGGAAGCCGCCTACGATATCAGCGGCCCGCTTTTGCATATCGCCGGTGGTGTGGGTATAAGTGTCCAGGGTGAAGGAAGCTTTCGTGTGGCCCAGAATGCCGGACAGGGTTTTGGCATCCACACCGCTGGCCAGCGCATGGGTTGAAAATGTGTGACGTAGATCGTGGAAGCGGATATTGGGCAGGCCGGCCTCAGTCAGAAATTTTTTCAACTGCCGGTAGGCACTGTCAGGGCTGACAGGAGCCTCTGGACGAAACGAATCGTGAAAAATCCAGGGAGAGAAGGACTTTTTCTTCCGCTCCCGCAGCAACTCTGCTGTGCTGGGCGGCAGGACGATCTTTCGCGTCCCGGCATAGGTCTTGGTGTCGCCCGCCACCAGCCTGCCGCCCTTTTCCCGGTGGAGGGTGCGGCTGACTTTGAGAATACCGCCGCGTTCGTCAAAGTCAGACCACATGAGGCCGCAGATTTCACCCCGACGCAGGCCGGTGGTGAGCTCGGTGTAGAAGAAGTCATGCCAGATCAGGTCTGCCTTGATGGTTTCCATGAAAGCGTCCAGCTGTTCCTCATTCAGAATATTCATGGGTTGACGGTCAACCTTGGGCGATTCTACTTCGTTGGCAGGGTTGACCGGGATCAATCCCTGTTCCACCGCCGCTCTAAGTGCGTGGTGGAGCGTGGTATGGATGCCATGAACTGTGGTGCTGGAGAGCCCGCTTTGGTCAGGCCGTGGATTCACACGGCCATTTTTTTGCAGCTTGTCATAGAGCTTCCTCAGGTCTGCGGCTGTGATTTGGGTGAGCATTTTCTGGCCCAGATAGGGTATAACGTGGTTTGCCATGTCTCTCTGGTAGCTCTCCAAGGTGCCGGGCCGAAGCGTGGATGACATTTGTCCCAACCATTGCTCCACCCACTCCGCCAGGGTCATCCTGCTCTGCTCCGTCAGATCGATGCCCTGGTAAATGTCGATGTTCTGGCGGAGCTTCGCAGTCAGTTCCTTTTGGGTATCAGCGTAGATGTAGCGGAAGATGGAATCGCCGTTCGCCTTGTGGCCCACCACGATACGGCCCTCCCAGCGGCCATCGTCCCGTTTGCGCACCATGCCGTCTCCGGATGGCCTGCGCTTTGCCATTTGCTATGCACCTCCATTTCGAATGTCGCCGTCATTTTCATCCATGCATTCGGCCATTATCCTGATGCCCAGCCGGAAGCCCAGAATGAAGTGCTCCAGCGCTGTGATGCTGTCGATCTCATGCTGTGATTCGACGAGTTTTGCCAGCACCGTCTGTCCGGCCTCGTCCAGCTGCTCTGTGAGTTGGTTTTCGAAGCGGGCGACACGATCCACCGCCCGCTTCAGCTCTGAATTAGGCGCCATATCCTGCTTATTGGGTGTGATGTTGCCATAGTAGAAATCTTCCAAAGTTTTTCTCATTGCTCTCGCCTCCTGTAGCGACACACCATACCACAGGCTGGCGGGGATATCCACGGCAAACAGGAAGAATTATCAATCCAGACATATCTTTTTTGCCTGCGGAGGCCGTCCTTCTCTTTGAAGACAGTGGTGCAATCCATACCCGGTCACGGCGGCGCACACAGGGGCCGATACCGCGTTTTGTCCGCTGGGAGGGATACGGATGCCACTCACCCCGCAGGATGTGCACAAATCGCTTCACAGCGGCCAACATTGGGGAAACAACTGGGGTGGCGTTCCTGCCGGCAAATCCTCTTTTGTTTCTGGCGACGCAAATTCTGGGCAGGGTCACATGGCTGGACCAATGTAACCCTGCTCCTCATGGTCATCGGGTTTGTGGCCCATGGCGATTTTCTTTTCCTGGATTCTGCGCCGGAGCTTTCGGTCTGTATGCTGGCTTTGGGCACCGTCCATAATCCGGGCGTTGTCCTGGAAGATCCGCCCTATCGAATGGAGCAGGCTGTTGACCGCCAGAATGGCGGAGGGCAGAGAGGAAGTGTCCTGACGTTCCAGCAGGATTTGCGCATGGGTATGGCCCTGTGCCGCCGCTTGGGTCAGCCAGTAGACAGCCTGTTCCGTATCCTGTGGAATATACTTCCCCTCCCAGTACAGTTTGCCCAACAGGTATTCGGCGCAGGGATTGCCTGCCTCCGCCGATATTGTGAGCCAGGACAGGGCTTCCGCAGCGTTCCCGATTTTGAGCAACTCCTTTCCCAAGCGATACGCGGCACACTCATTGCCATGCTCAGCGGCCTGGGTCAACCAGCGGAGGCCCTGTTCCCGGTCATGGACTTCAACGTCATCGGTCAGCAGAAGTTTTCCCAGTGCATACTGTGCATCCGGCAGACTTTGTGCCGCCTGTTCGAACCAGTATCGCGCTTCCACCCAGTCTGGCGTGAGCAGAGGGCCGTCCCGATACATCATGCCCAGCAGGAGTTGGGCATGATGATTGCCATCCTTGGCTTTCGAACGAAGGCGAGCAACCCCTTCGTCACGCAAATCCAGCGGAAAGCTATCATCGCGAATCACTGTCCATAGTTGCTGAAATGTGGCATTGCCCCAAATCACATCATCCAGTGCATCATTTTCTTCCATGCCCTTGTCCTCGAAGGTGAGCTGTCCCATCTGAACTGCTGCCTGAACAACAGCATTGTGGATGGCCCGGAATTCTTTCTGCTGGGACAGCGGTGTGCACTCTATTGGTTTGTCTGAGTAGAACCCGTTTACCTCCTGCTGGAGTTCCAGCCACTTCTCGTAGCACTTTTTTACAGAGGACAGCCGAGCCATCTGATCCACGATTTCGTCCACCAGTTTTTTCACACGCTTGGGCAGGTATCCGTATTGCTTTTTACCTTTTAAATGTTTCAGTTCCTGGGCCAGCGTCAGCATCAGCTGCTCCGCCTCCGGGTGTTCGCAAATGCTATGCTTCATTTGGTCAGCCAGCTCCAGCATAGTGCGGCGGGCTTCTGCCACCAGTTCATCCCTGGACTGACTTTTCTGCTCATAAACATGGAGCATTTCCTGCCGGAAGATATCGTTGGACAGCGCGGACTTGATATCCCGAATACCCACCTTGCTGAGATACCCCGGCGCATCCCCGGCAGACCACGCCATCATGTGGATGTGGGGATGATCTCCCTCGTCATGGAACGCAGCATACCAGCGGAAGTCATTGGGTGGAATGTTCATCGCGGCGGCGATATCGTTGCGGTGTGTGCGAAGCAAATTCCGCCATGATTTAGCATTGTTGTATTCCAGCCGCACAGCATCCTCCCGCTTGAGCGAGACGATGTGCGTCCACACATTTTTCTCGCAGTTCTGCAACTCCGTCGTCACATTTTTCAGATCCACATAGTCCTCATCGCCGAACAGACCGTGGCTACCAAAGCGTTCCACTCGAGGACGGGTAGCGATGTACTCTGCATAGATATCGCTCTGCTGAGCGTCAGACCAGTTATCCTCCAGAGCTTGTGCGATGAACGTGGAGGCGTTGACCTTGGTAGGGCTGTTATGGTACTCGCTGTACTCCGAGAGCTTTTTTACACCAGGAAAATCTTTCACCAGACTGGCGATGAGCTGCTCCTGCTTTTTCGTGGCAGGACGTCCATCAGGGACAAGTTCCACCCGTTCACGTGTGCCGATGTACTTTGCGTAATTGACTGCCCGTGCGCCGCCCTTGATGTACGGACTTTTGAGGATCAGTCGGGCCATTCGTCCTCCGTCTCATCTGCCGAGCGAACCTTTTGTTCGAAGGACAGCCGTCCATTTGTGCCCTTGACGTTGCGTACACTGTCCGCCCTGCGGCGGCGCATTTCTTCTTCGGTGAGTTCATAGGCGTCCGCCAGAAGGCCCATGACCATGTCCAATTCCACCGAGTGCTTGTACAGCAGGGAGGCAAGCCTGTCCTCAAACATTCCCAGCCTGCCGTCCAGGGATGAGAGCACCGCCCTGGGCAGAGTACCGCTGTCATCTTGGACGGCCAAGTGATCCACGTAGAAATTCACTGTCAACGCCAATCTGAAATTGTAAGAAAACGCCGAAGAAATTTTGTAGTTTTTCGGCGGGGGGGTAACAAAACTAAGCGTTTCCTTGCTCAAAAAGAGTGTTCACGATTTGCTGTTTCTGACGCATAAATTCCTTGCGTTCTTTCAGACGGTAAGACTCGCCCTTGATGTTAATGACAGTGCAGTGATGCAGGACACGATCCAGGATGGCGGAGGCGATGGTGACGTCGGCAAAGACCTCGTTCCATTGGGAGAAGGTCTTGTTAGAGGTAAAGACGGTAGATGCTTTCTCATACCGTCTGGCAATGAGCTGGAAGAACAGATTTGCACCCTGGATGTCCATAGGGAGATAGCCGATCTCGTCGATGATGAGCATCCTGTACTTGGCCAGAACCTTGAGCTTATCCGGCAGGCGGTTCTCAAAGTGAGCCTTCTTGAGCTGCTCAATGAGCTGGTGGCAGTTGATGTAGTAGGTGGAGAA
>OFFJ01001658.1_pt1 | contig 15780 bp, 11 predicted proteins | sample 1521261 | NCBI WGS metagenome assembly OFFJ01 (sample SAMEA3504122, study PRJEB24116) | mouse gut metagenome | biome: mouse gut; feature: mouse-associated habitat; material: faeces | place: Denmark | collected 2011 | reverse complement strand
CCTGCGGCTGAACCGGGAGCGGGGCCTGACCATTCTGGTCAGCTCTCACATCCTGGGGGAGCTGAGCAAGATCGCCACCCGGTACGGCATCATCCAGGAGGGCCGGATGGTGGAGCAGATCACCGCCGCCGAGCTGGAGCAGAAATGCGCCGACTATTTCCAGATAGAAGTGAACGATGTAAAGCATGCTTTGCCGTTAATCACAGAGAATATGCCGGAAGTACGGACAGAAGTCTGCGATAATACAAACATCCGGCTGTATGGGCTAAAAGAAGGCTCCGGTTTAAACCATCTTCTCATTGAAAACGGTGTGCAGGTTTATTCTTCCGGTTTCCACCACATGGACCTGGAAGATTATTTCCTGGCACACATGGACAGCACTCATAAATAAAGAAGAAGAAAACAGCATCTGTCCGGCTAATAGCAAACGTCATAATTCCCCTACGAAATTGTCGGAAAATAACTGACAAAGCTTGTTTCGGAAAAAGCCTGGAAATACAATAAAAAATGCTATAAGCTTGCACTTCAGACAGACATTGCGCTGCCATGCATGGTATCGGACAGGACAGATACAGAAATTAAATCAGCATGTACCTGCCCAAATGCCTGGAACAAATTGGAGGCATGCACCCGGATAGAAATTGTTCTGCCATACATTGGCACTTGGCGGAGACACATGCAGAACGAAAATAGGAGAATAAAAATATGTTTAATTTATTGCGAATGGATTTATACCGGCTGGTCAGAAGCAAATCTGTCTATATCTGCCTGGCTTCTCTGATGGCAGCATCGCTTTTATGTTTCTGGATGGTCTGGCTGATAGATACCCCGGAAGGGCAGGAAACGGCTGCCAGGCTTGGAATGACCGCCGAAATTGCGGACACAGAAGACGAAGGCTTCCATGTGGCGATATCAGGAGAAAAAGTCTCCCTGCTGGAGGGTTATAATACTCTGCTTATGTTCCGCGAAATCGGAATGGACGGCGGTGCATATGTCTTTATTTTCGGAATCGTCATCGTCCTTTTCTTCTGCTCGGATTACAGCAGCGGCTTTATGAAAAATATCATATCCCTGCACCGACGGAGATGGATGTATATCGCCAGCAAGCTCATTGCAGCAGCAATCCTGGATCTCTGTTACCTGGCAATATGCCTCGGCTTCTGCCTGCTGCTGAATGTACTGTTTCATAACCTGGTGCCCGCTGCCCCTGCCGCGGATTTCCTTTTCTACCTGGGACATATATTTGTCATCACCATGGGCTTTGCAGCATTGTTCCTCCTGATCTGCACTTTCACCCGAAGCACTGCCGCAGGCGTTCTGGCCGCTTCGGTGTTAAGCATCGGAATCCTGGTAACTCTTTTCGGCTACATCACCGGACTGTTCGGGCTGAACCAATGGGTTTCCTATACGCTTTACTATAATCAGACTTACGCGCCGTCCGCCTACAGCGGAATGGCAGATCTGAAGGGCTACGCCGTAGGAGCCATTTTCCTGGCACTGTACGCCGCCGCGTCAGCCGCCGTCCTTACCAGGAAGGACATTTAACGGCAGTTCCTGATATATCCGCAAATCGCCGGATATTACGATACGTCTTTTCGGCAGCATTGTTTCCGAACCGGAAAACTGTCACAGAGAGGAGCGAAACCAACATGCACATCCTGCCAATCCTGCTGTCCATCGCCTGTATCATCCTGGCCATAACCCTGGCAGGGCTCTGCGCGGATATCCGCTCCCTCTGCCGTCAGCTGGAGGAAATCGAACGGGGCAGCCATATGGAACTGACTACGGGCACCCGGCAGAAATCCCTGCTGCGGTTATGCCGAAGCCTGAACCGAATCCTCGCCGCCAAAGACCGGAGCCATATCCAGTATGAGCGGGAGGAAAAGCAGCTGAAACAGAATATCACGAACCTGGCTCACGATATCCGCACACCTCTCACCGGAGCCTCCGGCTATCTGCAGCTTGCCCGGGAATGCGACGATGCCGGCAAAAGAGACCACTATCTGTCAGTCGCTGGCCGCAGACTGGAGGAACTGGCAGATATGCTGGAAAAACTGTTTCTGTATACAAAGCTTTCAAATGAGAATTTCGCTTTTTCCGATGAGAATATGAAACAGATACAGGTACTGCCATTGCTGAGCGACTGCCTGCTGAGTCTCTACACAAAATTTGAGGAGCAGAATATAGAGCCTGAGGTACGGTTCGAATCCGAAAGCTTCCGGGTTCCGGCAGACGAGGATGCTTTGCGGCGTATTTTCCTGAATCTGCTGCAGAATGCGCTGATCCACGGCACAGGCAATCTGACGATCACTCAACGGATCATCTATAGTGAGCCAGAGCCGCAAAAAGAGAAGCCCTGCCGGAACACCGCACCAGATAAAGCCATGCCCCGGGAAGCCGGAGCGCATGGGTGCCTGATCTTCGAAAATTCCGTGCCGGAAAACAGCACACCGGATCCGGAGCAGATGTTCGATCTGTTTTATAAAGCCGACACCGCCCGAAGGAAAGCTTCCTCCGGGCTGGGGCTGTTTATTGTAAAAGAACTCATGAAGAGGATGGGCGGCAATGCCTCGGCAAAACTTGACGGCAATACATTACGGATATTCCTTTATTTTCCGTCTGACACGCAAGACCTTAATCAATAACAGCATCAAACAGGGATGCTATATGTTCATACATGTTTCGGCTCCGTCCTGCGCTCATCAACCATTTCCTGCACATATCATTTCGGTTCCGGCTTGTCCGGGTCAGGAATTGCTGAAGATTACCTTGTGCATTTTGGACGTAATCCCCTGTCACGTGCGGATATCGCAGTTTCTATTTTCTCTGTGCCAGCAGCCATGCCATAATATGAACCGCCTGCTGGAATTTGCCCCGGGATATCATCTCCTCAATCTGCGCCCGGGTATATTTCCTGACATTCAGAAATTCTGTCTCGTCCAGCTTCTGGCCGCCCGACTTGCGGCAATTCTCCGCCGCAAAAATGTAGGCGTAATTGTCTGCTATGGTGGCATTGGAAGGCACGGTAATCAGATGCCGCCACTGCTCCGACTCGTAGCCTGTCTCTTCCAGCAGTTCTCTCTTCGCCGCCTCCAGCGAGTCCTCCGCTCCTGCCTGACCGCGCTCCGTACCATATTCTCTGCCGTCTGTGCGTTCTATGCCGCCTGCCGGGAATTCCGTGGTCACTTCCTTTATCCCCTGGCGGAACTGCCTGACGCAGAGGTAGTTACCCTCTTCGTCCGTCGCAACTACAACCACGTAGTCTCTCCGGCTGTAGCTGTAATATGGCTCAAATACGCTCCCGTCCGGGAATCTGTAGGCTGAGCGCCTGAAATCAATCCATTCGTCCCGGACAATGTGCTCCGTGCTGATTTCTTCCCAGGCCAGGCTTTCTTCATCGCCGGTTTCTGACTCTGCCGCCCCGGCTACTTCCTTCTGTACCTGGTTTCCTGCTTTGTTTCCAGCTGTATTCCGATGTTGTGCCTCACCTGGCCGGGCTTTTTCATTTTGCGTTTCTTTTACTGCAGTTTCCAGTTCCTGCCCCTCACCCGGCCGGGTATTTTCATCCTGTGTCCCTTTTACCGCAGCTTCCTCCTCTGCTCCGTTACCGCTGTATCCGAAACTGTGGCTCTCACACCACTCTATTGCAGTTTTACGATGCAGGGCATCCTCAAAAGCATACCAGTCCTCTTCAATGCCCAATCTGTGTACGCCATCCTTAAACCTGCGGAATGCGCCTTTTCCACGGATTGCACCTTCCAGGGTATCCTGCGCCCTTCCCTCGGGAAGGCTCCAGACGAATTCCTCCATAATATGGTACTCATCGATATCGAACCTGGACGGCAGCCGGAAAAAACGGGTCAGCCACCCCTCCTCTATCAAATCCGCCAGTTCCTGATCCTCCGCATCGTATTCTCCCCCAAAAGGATATTCCGGAAGACTGACTACTTCCATCTCCTCAATATCAAGATACTGCTGCCACTCATCATTTGCCATATCTATGGCATCACAAATCAGCTCTAATGGTACCACAACTTTTCTTTTCTGATCATCTGTGTCTGAATTCATAACTCATGTCCTCCCTGTTCCTTTTCTCCCCGTTCCTTTTCTCCGGTTCTTTCCCCTGACCTGACTGCTTCACAGAGAAATTCAGATTTGGAAGTCAAACGCTCAAACTCCTCTATACTCCCGGAACGCGCCGCCAGTTTGTACCACTTACGCAATATTTCCAGATCTTTCTGCCCCCAAAGCCGCTTCTCCAGATTCTCCGATCATGCCGATTTCTTTCAGCAACTCCACAATATCCTCTATCTTTCCTTCTGCTTTTCCTTCCGCCTTTCCCTCTGCTCTTTCTCCCGAATACGTTTCTCGGCTTCATAAGCTTTCATATACGCCAGCCCCACTTCCCTGTCTGATTTGATATTCATCACCATCTCATGCAGCCTTGCCAGCTCTTCAGACTTTACATTTTCCGCTGTAGAGTGTTCCATATACCGCGCAAGCTGCCGCAGCGCCTCCGGCGGTCTTCCTTCCGTTTGTATACAGAAATATTGTCCTGGCTCCGTCCTCATATAGCAGATCCGGCTCCTCCACGCAGTCATACAGCAAACTCCTGCCTTGCAAATATGATTAAGGGTGTCAAAGCATAGAGTTTCTGAATGAGATTTAGATGGATTGAATTTCATATCACTGTGTTCAAGAAAATAATATGCTTTATGCATACAGTATAACACGCTTTCCTGCATTGTCAAGAACTTTATAAGACAGCAGACCGGGAGAAATGCAATTCCGGGAAAAGGGAAATTGATTTGCTTCATCTCCCTCATCGTCTGCAGGTACCTGGAGAGGAAGCCGGACAACCGCTGCACCGTCGGCCAGCTCATAGACACGCTGCAGGAAATGAACTTCCAGGCATAAGATTTCCCTCGATTCCTGTCTTTCGCATTACGATTCTCTCGCTTATGATTTCCTCTGCCTGGCCTCTACGATTGCTTTCAAAACACATTGTATCACCACAAAAATCAGCGCTGCCACCGGCCATACCATCCCGGCTGTCTTCCAGGAATCCCCGCGAAATCCCCATGCCAGAAATACAGCCACCACCAGGCACCAGTACGCCCCCGGGAAAAAGGAAGTTTTCCGTTCAACCGCCTTTTTCTCCGCTGTATAATCTCCTTCCTGAAGCAGTTTATCGTAGCTTCCCCTTATGCAGCCTGCCCACACGAACATAAGGACTGCCACGGAAACCACCGCAAGCAGAATACACACGCCATATATATAGACGATATCCGCCACGGAAAACGCCGCCATCATCATCAACGGCACCACTCCCAAAATACAGAGCACGGTCCCGGATGTAATGCACAGATTATAAATTCCTGAAAATTCCTCCTTCTTCTTCGATGCCATTCCTTTCACACCGTATTGAAGCGTAATGATTTCTTTTTCTATATATTCATACTTTTCCAAACGGTTTTCCGAAAACACCAACACTGCCACACCGATTGCCACAAGAATAAGCAAGACCGTTACACCCACGCCCCCTGCCATATCCTCCGTGATTGCCATATTTCCGAACTCACTTATCCCGCTCAGCAAAATCAGCGGGATGGGCGAAAGGACGCAGAGCGCCGTGGCCAAAGCCCTGGGGATTGCCAGCTTTCTTTCCAGGTCGATAAAGCGCCCCGCTTCTTCCATGGAGACCACCTTCACATCCGCTTCCTCATATTCTTCCTCCCGGGGAACCACCTCGGCCTCTTCCTCATCCTTCAGCAGCCAGTCCGTAGTGACGCCAAAGATATGGCTCAGCTGGATAATTTTATCAATGTCCGGGAGAGACGACGCGCTCTCCCATTTTGAGACGGACTGCCTGGATATGTCCAGCTTCTCCGCCAGTTCTTCCTGGGACCAGCCCTTCTTTTTCCTCAGTGTCATGATTTTTTCCGATAGCATCATATCTTTTCCCTGCCGCCCTTATTTCATATCACTTCCCATCATGCCGGATGGTTTCACAGGCACGGCTTGCCCTTTCTGCGCTTCTGCGCCTTTTATGACATAATTGTCATGTACTATGACACACACGTCACAATGCAATACCCGCATTACCATGTCTTCTGTCGGAAACGAAAAAATTGCTTCCGATAAGGCATCTTGTAATGTTCCGCTCAGTCCGCTGGCTTGCAACGCCATGTCATTTCACATGCTAATCATAACAGAAATGCCGGTTGACAACCAGCAATTGCGCTTGGAAATTTGTCAACCGGCAGTTGCAGGTTCTTTTTTGGAAGAGCAGGAAATCTCCCACAGCACCTCAGACATATCAGTCAGGTTCGCATGCTATACCAGCATAAACTCCCCCTCTACATAAAACACACCGTCTGCAAAAGGCTGGCCTTTCGGATTCTCCAGTCTCCCCCGGCGTATCAGCTCCTCCGCCACATGCCCGATCAACTCCCCGCAATAGACAGATATCCACTGATTAATCTGCCCATGAAGGCGCGCGGGCACGAAGCTTTCAAAGCTTTTCCTCACGGAAAGAATCCATTCGCAGAGCATGGCATCCAGTTTCTCATCCTCCGCTTTGTACGGGGCACAGAAATCTTCAAACTGCTTCCGGGTAAAGCAGGCAAAATTCAGCACATACCCTCCGTCCGCTTTCCTGACCAGGTGATTTTGCACCAGCCGCGCCATATCCTCTTCGGCAATCAGTCCCTCCGGTACGGTGCCGCCCGGACATTTCTGCGGGATTCCCTGTTCTGCAAGCCATGCGGTCCCGCCGCTGCGGTACACCCGGCGGTCATAAAAGCGATTGACCCAGTAAAAATACATATGTCCTTCCCCGGTGCCGTTGGCATTGCAGCCGGTACTGTACTTTCCCGGCTCCTCATTTGCATCCGAGGACTCCGTAACGATAAACCACCCATGCCCGCCGTCCTTTCTGGGCGGAAAGTTTCCGCTGGAAAGATGCAGGCGGTGATTCTTCAGCGCTTCCAGCTTCTGTCTGATCAGATAAGGAATCAGAATATACCCCAGCCTCTCCATTCCGAAATCCCATCCGTAAAAACCGATTTCCCCAAGATCCCTCTCCTGCCAGAGCAGTCTCTCATAGTGATCGGCAATGGCCCTCACCACCGGCTCCTGCACTGCCTCGGTATCGGCACGGTCCTTCAGCCGGAAAACAATGAAATCTGTCGCATATTTATTTCCGTTTTTCCGAATAGCATCTCCATATTCAAGTTCCGGGAGCACGTCCTCAATATAAATCGTGGGAATTCCCGTACACATGCTGATTTCTTCCACTGTCAGCGGCTTCTCATAAGCTGCCTTGCAGATGGCCCTGGCAATCTGGCTGTGCAGATACCGATGGGAATCCATGGAGCCATTGCACCCGTACGTATTCCAGTTAATCCTCTGATACACTTTATCCATTTGATCTGTCCCTATCCTTTCCCGAATTCTGCTGCGCCCTACGTTCAGGCGCCATTTGATTGTGGTTTCCGGCAGGGCATATTTCTGTGCCAGCTGTTTTACCGACATTTCCCCGATATAATAATCCACAAAAATATCCCTGTACTCAGAAGAAAGGGTATGGAGGCAGCGGAATACCGGCTCATATTCCTCTTCCACGGACGGCTCTTCCACCTGCAGGCATTCCTCCGCAACCTCGTACAGCTCCTGTCCGGAGAGAATGGACTGCCGCTTATTCCTGGCGTTGATAAATCGGGCATAGCGGTTGTGCGCAATCCGCCACACCCAGGCTTCCAGCGATTCAATCTGGTATTTTCCGATGCCGTCCAGTATATGCAGCAAAATCTCTCCCGCCAGATCCTCGGCGTCATGCCAGTTGTCCAGGCGATGGTGGCAGAACCGGAAAACCGGTTCTATATAGCGAATAACGCCCTTCTCGTCCATACACTTTTCTCCCGTCTCATATAACCGCCGTAATAAATCCCCGCTTTGTTCACAAGCCGTAAGCGAGCAATTTATTTCCGGCAAATACGCTTTTTATACTTCCAACTATAATACCGCAATCATGATTACACTATGAAAGTGCCCGCAAATTTAATATGGATAGGTGAATCTTTTCATTGTTTTACGTTACTTTTTTTCGAAAAATAGCAAATGCTTGTTTTCAGAAGCTGAATAGAATGATATAATAGATTTGTTACCGCCCCGATACTGGTAACAGGAAGGGGGGAGTTGAATATGGAAATGCTGATAGCTTTTCTTATTGCTGTCGTGGCAGGAGTGGTTACCCACATAATCTGCAAATGGCTGGACGGCAAACAAAAATAGCGGTAACTGGCCTGGTTTCGCCCAACCCTAAAGGGCAATAGCACTAAAAAGCCAGAGAGCAGCACCTCTCTGGCTTTTCATTTGGGTTGAACTGGAAATGCTGTTTTTCTGTTCGCCAGTGTTTATTGTAACATATAAATCCGACAATTTCAAGTATAACCAAACTTTTTTAAAATATACTTTTTTAAATAAACCTTACAGACCTTTTAGAATAAACCATATCTCTGTCATCAAATATGCAAATCAATGTCCTCGCAGCCAAACCTCCGCACCACAATCCGCTCATAGGGCTTCTCATACCCGGCATGGACGATTTCTCCGGCTACCGTGCCGTCCTCCTTAACCGTAAAGCGGTACTGATGATACTTCCCGTCCCTGTAGGCAAAGTCCGCCCCGTTGTCCAGATAGTGCTCGCTGCTTCCCTCCCCTGGATAAACCTCCAGAATCAATGTATCCAGCGGCTTCTCTCCCACATAGGACTGAGGTTCCATGGTCGGGATGATACTTCCGGCCTTCACATAAACAGGGCAGGTATCCAACGGCGCTTCTCTCATAATCCAGGCAGGCCCGATAACTTTTTCTCCGTTCCAGTAATCATACCATACCCCTTCCGGCAGGTACACCATGCGTCTCTTCATGCCCTGAGACACCACCGGCGCCGCCAGAATCCGGCTGCCCAGCATGAACTCGTCATTACACTGTCTGGCATTCTCATCCTTCTCATAATGGAAAACCAACGGACGCATAACCGGCGCCCCGGTCTTCTCCTCTTCGTAGAACAGATCATAAAAATACGGTATCCAGTGATAGCGCAGCTTTACATACTTCCGGTAGATATCCGTAATCTCCGCTCCGAACTGCCAGGGCTCCTGCCTCCTGGTTCCCAGCGCCGCATGATTGCGGAACAGCGGCGAGAAGCATCCCACCTGTATCCACCGCGCCAGAAGCTCCGGCGTGGTATCCGAGCCGAATCCTCCGATATCGGTTCCCACGAAAGGCATGCCGGACAGTCCCAGATTGCAAAGCTGGGGAATCGCCATCTGCAGATGCGCCCAGAGGCTGTGATTGTCCCCGGTCCAGGCAGTGGCGTATTTCTGCGTCCCCGCATAACATGCCCTGGTGATGACAAAGGGCCTGCGTCCGTCCAGCTTTTTCAGGCCTTCATAGGTGGCCTTTGCCATGTAATGCCCATAGACATTGTGCATTTCCGCATGGGTGGACTGACGGTCTTCATCCGTGAATACCACATCCTCCGGCAGCGGTCCCCGGAAGCTGGCAGGCTCGTTCATATCGTTCCAGATGCCCCTGACGCCTCTGTCCAGGAGAAACTGCTGCTTATCGCCCCACCACTGCCGCACCGCCGGATTGCCGAAATCCGGAAATGCCGCGTCTCCGGGCCAGACAGCGTTAATATAGGTCTCGCCCTCGGGCGTTTTGGCAAAGAAGCCGTTCTCCACACCCTCTTCATATACGTAATAGCCTTCTTCCTTCTTCACGCCCGGGTCATTGATGGTCACTACCTTGAATCCCTTTTCCGCCAGCTGCCGCAGGAAAGCGTCCGGGTCATTGCGGTAGCGCTCCTGATTCCAGGTAAATACCTTGTAATCCTGCATGTAGTCAATGTCGAAATGGATCACATCGCAGGGAATGTCGTTTTCACGCATGCCGGACGCGATCTCCTCCACATCCTCAAGGGTCATATAGCCCCACCTGGACTGATGGTAGCCAAGCGTCCATCTCTGGGGCAGCGGACACCTTCCGGTCAGGTAAGTGTACCCTTCCAGCACCTCCGCCATGGAGCCGCCGGCGATATAGTAATAATCCAGCTTCCCGCCCTCAGCGCCGAACCAGTAGTATTCCTCCGATTCCTGTCCCATATTGAAATAACTCTTATAGGTATTGTCCATAAAAATACCGTATACATGGCTGTCCGTCAGAGTAATGAAAAAAGGGATGGACTTGTATAAAGCCTTAAAATTGTCCATCTGGGGATCCGGATTGTCCGTGTTCCACATTTCGTAATCATAATGACGTTTATCCATAAATCCGGTTTTGTCGCCCAGACCGTAAAAATGGGAGGACCGATCCATTTTTTTCACCACGTCAAAGGCGCACTCCCGCCTTCCCGTCAGAGAAGACTGATGCCCTTCCTCTTCCAGGAGCCTTAAAAATTCGTCGCTGACTCTCTGCAGCTGTCTGCGCTCCCCGCGAAAGTCTGCGCAGGTTTCCGCCCCGTCTTTATCAAAAAAATCCACATAAAAGCCGTCGCTGACTCTCACGGACACTTCCCCTGTATGAATCCACAGCCCGTCTTCTTTTTTCTCCGTGCGGATGTCCACCGGAACGGACTTCTCTCCCTCAATTGCCTTGGAGGGAATGCGTTCTTCCGGCTTTCCCTGGTATACATTGATGATGGCAGGCGTCAATACTTCCACCTGCGCTTCGCCGCCCTGGAACTCCAGGACAGCCGTCTGGTTTTTGATTTCATAATTGATGAGATTTCCTAACCGCATAATTTATTCTCCCAATTTATACACGTCAATGAAACTTGCAGCAAACTACAACGAAACTCTGGCTAACGCTCCGTCCGCGCCCTTACTTCAGGACAAGCCCTCGTATCCTACGGAAATCGCCGTCCATGACACGATAAGTAGGCTCCACCTTGCCGTATTCCTCCGGGGAAATCGCAGTGTGGATATACAGCGAGTCCATCCCCGCCTGCTTCGCCCCGGCAATATCCGCGCTCTCGTCATTGCCGATCATGATGCTCTCCGACGGCTTCAAACCGTACTGTTTCAGCAATTTTTCAAAGAATGCCGGTGACGGCTTCTTACATCTCTGTTCCGATGAGATAAAAATAGCGTCAAAATAAGGGGTAAGCCCCAGCATCTCTATCTCCGGCCTGGTGAAATCCGTCTGAGCATTGGAAAGTAAAAAAACACGCTTTCCACGTAATTTTAATTCCTCCAACAGTTCCCTGACTCCGTCGTATACCCGCAGAAATTCCCTGGACAGCGCCCGGAATGTCACTGCCGTCATCTTTGCCTGTACCGCGTCGCAGGGAATCTTTTTTTCCTCATAAAGAAGCGCAAACACCTTCGTCAGATCCGGCTCCGCATCCTCCGTACCGATCCGCTCACATTCCTGCATCTCCAGGACCCGGAACATATGCTTTAACTCCTCCGGCTCGTAAGAGGCTCCCAGAGCGGAATAAATTTCACTCATTTTCTTCCATAAATATGGATTTTCCTCGTCTGTGCGGATATCCGCCAATGTTCCGTAAAAATCGAAGACATAATTGTGATACATTTCCCCTGTTCCCTTTCCGGACCGACTCAAAGCTGTCTCTTGCAGGCCCCGAGGCTCCGCATATTGCCCAACATTAATTTATACTCACACTCAAGAAACATTTACCAGCTATAATATATAACGAGTGGAGCGCTTCTGCAAAGTCAGGGGCCTGCCGCCTACCTCTATCCATCCTCTTTTACTCTGTCTCTTCCGCCGCGGCGTCCTGCTCGTCCAGCATCCTCAAAGTATCATACACTCTCAGGATCTCCCCCACACTCCATGCCTGGGCAAAACACCCTCTGGAGGAAGTGGGATTTTCCCCGTCGTAGATCTCCGGAAGCTGTCCGATACAGCCTTCCCACAGAGCCGCCTCTATGCTTTCAAGCTGCTTTTCCACATGGCGCCGGGCTTCCTCCGAATATCCGTTCACTTTCAGATAAGCCAGATAATAACCCCCCAGAGGGAACACCCACACCGTCCCCTGGTGATACGCCAGATCCCGCTCCAGCTGGGATCCTCCGTATGTGGGATGGAACTCCTCATCCGCCGGGTCCAGGGTCCTCAGTCCGTAAGGGGTATAAAGCTTGCGGAACACCGCTTCCACAACCTGCCTCTCACGCTCCGGCTCCAGCACGGAAAAGGGAAGTGACACCGCCCAGATCTGGTTGCAGCGAATCTGGTTATCCGCCTTCGTCCCGGACAGCACATCCTTCAGGCAGCCGGCCTCCTCATTCCAGAATTTCTGTCCAAAGCTCTCTTTTACCTTCTCTGCCAGTTCCCCGTACTCCCGCTCATCCTCCGGATAAAATGCCCTAAACTCTTCCATAATGCACAGGGCATTATACCAGTAGGCATTAATTTCCACAGGCTTGCCATGCCTGGGTGTGGGCAGAATCTCTCCCACCCGCACATCCATCCAGGTGACCTGGTCATAATCGCGCCCTGCCATGATCAGGCCGTCCTCGTCCATATGAATACCGTAATCCGTACCTTTCTGATACCAGTCAATGATCTCCGACATGGTCTGATAGGCGCTTTTCACGAAAACGCTGTCCCCTGTCTTCCTATAATACTCGTAGACGGTAAGGATAAACAGCAGCGATGCGTCCACCGTATTATATCCCGGCGATTCTTTTCCTTCCGGGAACAGATTCGGCATCAGCCCCTTTTTGCAATAGGTCATAAATGTTTGAAGAATGCTCTCTGCCGTATCATACTGCTTCACCGCCAGGCAGCACCCCAGCATGGCGATCATGGTATCCCTTCCCCAGTCTTCGAAAAAGGGAAATCCCGCCAGGATAGTTTGCTTCGCCGTGGAAGCGCGATAAGAGATAAACTGGTGGGCAGATGCGGAAAGCGTCCGGGCTGTCTCATTCTGAAACCCTGCCCGTTTCCTGATCGCATTCCTGTGCTGCCGCATATCCGCCAGGATTTCCTCCATATCGGGAAGTTTTGCCTTGTTTCCGTATACTATATGGAGTGTCTCATGCCCACCCGGCGCTACCTTGCAGGAGATGCAGTGGTTGACTGCCGTGGTTCCTGTTTCTCTTCTTCCATCGCAGACATCATATGCATAATGATGGCCGTCGCAGAACACAAGCGGCCGTTCCCGAAGTGTACCATCGGTTTTCACACGCAGCCACTGCCCGTTGGACGTAATCAGTCCGTCTTCAATCGTAAATTTCTGCTCCTTGGAGAGCTGATGTCCCTTGGGAACAAACTGCAGATGCGGGTTCACCTCAAGCGTAATCTCCTCCCCGGAATAATTCCGGATCTCATAGGAGATTCCCACGGTATTTTCCCCCTGCATCAGGGCCATGGTCCGCACCACCTCCACGCCTTTGACCAGATAGGTCCACCGGGGATAATCTTCATATGTAAATGCAGTCTGATAGAGATAGCCTTCTTCCCTGAAAGAGACATCCGCATCATCCTGGCTGGAAATATGAATCGTCTCTCCGCCGATGCGGATGATCTCCTCCAGCCTGTGAATCATGTTATAACGATGGTTGGGAGAATGCAGACAGGCCATCAAAACCGCATGGTCGTTCCTGCTGCAGGAGCCAATCATGGTCAGGGACGAAAAACCCCCCAGGCCATTCGTCATCAGAAAGCAGTTCTCCTCGCCTCGCTCAAATGTCTTCCAATCCTGTTTTCCGTATACAAATTTCATCTGCGTTCCTCCATATCAACCATACTCTTAACAACCGGGCAACCCGCTGCGGCTCCCGTTTTCGGATTTTGCAGCCGCTTTCTTCTTACCGGTCTCTCCTGCTCCCGCAGCCGCCTTCTCCTTACCGGCCGCTTCTGCTCCTGTAGCAGTTTTCTCCTTACCGGCCTCTCCTGCTTTTGCAGCCGCCTTCTCCTTACCGGCCTCTCCTGCTTTTGCAGCCGCCTTCTCCTTGCCGGCCTCTCCTGCTTCTGCAGCAGCTTTCTCCTTTGACGCTTCGAGCTTCTCCTTCTCTTCCAGCGCCGCTTTCAGCCGCTTCGTCTGCTCCTCCTTCAGCCTGTTTGCCTCCTCTTCCGGAAGCCTGCTGCTGATCCGGGTGAGCCGGTAAATCTTCTCCACCATCTCCTCTGACAGCATGTCTGCATCCATACGCCATTCCCAGTTACCGCCAAGGGTGGAGGGCTTATTGATCCGCGCTTCCTTATCCAGTCCCAGATAATCCTGCAGCGGCGTAATACAGGTATTGGCGGAGCTCATCATCGCCAGGCGCACGAAATCCCAGTATTTTTCCTCATCCGGCGTACCTGCATTGTTCATGTATTCCATGGCAAAGGCTTTGCTCTCCTCATCCAGCCCCTTATACCACTGTACCAGTGTCTCATTGTCATGGGTCCCCGTGTATACAACGCAATTCCGATCATAGCTGTGCGGCAGATAGTCTGTCTCCTCCCGGGGGTCAAAGGCAAACTCCAAGACCTTCATGCCGGGATATCCGCTGTCCTCCAGAAGCTTCACCACGGTATCTGTCAGGAAGCCCAAATCCTCCGCAATGATTCCCTCTTTTCCGAAACGATTCTGAAGCACCCGGAACAGCTCCATCCCGGGACCTTTCTCCCAATGGCCGTTTACGGCAGTCTCCGCCCCGTAGGGAATGCTGTAATATTCATCGAAACCGCGGAAATGGTCAATCCGCACTACATCGTACAGCCTGAAGCAGTGCTCCAGGCGCTGGCACCACCACCGGAAACTGGTCTGCCGGTGATAATCCCATTTATAGAGCGGATTCCCCCACAGCTGCCCTGTGGCCGAGAACGCATCCGGCGGGCACCCGGCCACAGCCGTAGGCCTGGAATCCGCGTCAAACTGGAACATCTCCGGACTGGCCCACGCATCCGCCGAGTCAAATGCCACATAGATGGGAATATCCCCGATAAACTCGATTCCGTTCTCATTGGCATAAGCCTTTAATTTCTTCCACTGTTCATGGAACTTGAACTGTAGATATTTATAAAACTCGATATCAAAATAGCACTCTCTTCTGTAATAATCAAGAGCATTGGACCAGCGCTTCCGGATATCCTCTGCCCATTCCTCCCAGGCAGCCCCGTCAAAACGCTTTTTCACCGCCATAAACAGCGCGTAATCCTCCAGCCAGAAGGCATTCTCCCGGGTAAAGCGGACAAAATCCGGATTCCGGGCAATATCGCTGCGCTCATAGGCCAGATGCAGCAGAGGGAAACGCTGCTCATACATTTTACCGTAGTCAACCTTCCCTGGATTGTCCCCGAAATCGCAGGCATCGCACTCGTCCTCCGTCAATACGCCCTCCTCAATCAGAGCCTCCAGGTCGATAAAGTACGGATTCCCCGCAAATGAGGAAAAGGACTGATAGGGCGAATCCCCGTAGCTGGTGGGGGATAACGGCAGAATCTGCCAGTAGCTCTGTCCCGCCTCCTTCAGTCTGTCAATAAAATCATATGCTTCTTTGGAGAAGCACCCAATGCCGTACTTTGACGGCAGGCTTGCAATGGGAAGCAGTATCCCGCTTGCTCTCTTCATACCGATACCCCCTGTTTCCTGTAGTTTTTTACATTTTTTAAGTTCCGTCCATGCGTTTACAGTCTGCTTTCCATGGCAAAGACCTCTCTGCCGCCTCCTATACTGCAGACCACCAGGATTTACAGTGATGCCTCCGGGAAAATACCCGGCTGGCGGTCTGCAGTCGGGTTATACTGCAACTTCAA
>OFFJ01001657.1_pt1 | contig 15784 bp, 20 predicted proteins | sample 1521261 | NCBI WGS metagenome assembly OFFJ01 (sample SAMEA3504122, study PRJEB24116) | mouse gut metagenome | biome: mouse gut; feature: mouse-associated habitat; material: faeces | place: Denmark | collected 2011 | reverse complement strand
GGGGGAGGCCCCCGCCGCAACCAGGAGGCTGCTGGAGACCATGGACAGCATGGAGGTGGTGGACGGCGTGCTTATCCCCGCGCTGGACAAGGTGGGGGCCGGTTTTGAAGCGGGGCGGGTATTTCTGCCCCAGCTCATCCAGGCCGCCGGAGCCGCCCAGGCAGCCTTTGAGGTTATCCGGGAGGTGCTGTCCGCCCAGCCTGGTGCGGACAGCGCCCCTAAGGCCCCCATTGTGCTGGCTACCGTCAAGGGGGACATTCACGACATCGGTAAGAACATCGTCAAGGTACTGTTGGAGAACTACGGCTATCCGGTGATCGACCTGGGCAAGGACGTGGAGCCCGCTGCCGTGGCGGAGGCGGCAAAAAAACACGCGGCCCCCCTGGTGGGGCTGTCCGCCCTGATGACCACCACCCTGGGCAGCATGGAGGAGACCATCCGCCTGCTGCGCGCGGAGCAGGTTGCCTGTAAGGTGGTGGTGGGAGGCGCGGTGCTCACGGCGGATTACGCCAAAAAAATCGGCGCCGACTTCTACGCCAAGGACGCCAAGGAGAGCGTGGATGTGGCCCGGCGGGTCATCGGATAAACGGAAGGGGCGGCTTTTGCCGGGTAAATGTCAAGAAGAATTTAGACAGGTAAAGGTTTGAGCTTTACAAGGGCGTGTAACACAGAGGACGTCGCCGGCGAGCTGCCAGAATGACCGAAGCGTGTTACAAACTCTTTCCGGCAATCGCCAGCGGGCGGGATGGAGGAATGATGAGGAGTCCCCCATGCGGGGGACGGTACACCGGACATGTTTAAACAGCGTCAAGACCAAAAAAGTTTTCCTGGGTTGCGAAGAGCCCAGGAAAATTTTTTTGCAAGTGGCCCGTTGGGCCAGTCTTGACCCTGTATAAACGCCCGGTGTGTTGTGTTGACACACAGCTCGCGAGCGAGCTGCTGTCAGCCGACTTTTTATTCTGGGAGCCGGGCGCTGGCCCGGAGAAAGGAGCTATCTATGATCGTAACTGTGATGTTTAACGGGAAGCCGTTCGGTAGTCCCATGGACGGCCTGCGGGATGATGACCTGCTGTGGTTTATCAAGTCTCAGCTGGAGCTGGGACGGACTGTGCAAATCACTCCGGAGGAGCAAGACATATTTGACGAGAGAGGGGATGTGTAACACATCTCAGGCGCTGCAGCGGCGGAGATCAGCGCCATGGTGAGGGAAGATTGTGTTACAACGAGCTGACCTAACGGCTTGACGGGGAGAAAGGAGTGGACATGGAAAGATGTCCTGATTATGTGGGGAGAGCTTGTGTGGACGGCACCTGTCCCCTCATTGACAGAGATGAAGAGGGCGAGTACATTAGACCGATTGTTGAAAGCTGTGATGAATGCGGCCTTTATAAAGGCTGTGAGGATTGCGCTTTAAAAGATACGGAACATTGCGATAGGAGGACGAAGCATGGCACAGAAGAATAACATACGGAGCATCCGGTTTTCGGACGAGCTGGCGGAGCTGATCGACCGTCAGAATGGAAGGACCTTTACCGAGAAGTTCGAGAATCTGGTCACCCTATGCGTGTGGGAGCTGCCACAGCGGGAAGAGCAACTGAAAAACATTCAAACGCAGATTGAACAGGAACGAAGAAAGTTGATTAACCTCCAGCGGGAAACCCAGCTCCTCATAGCATTGGAGGCCGACATCAAGAACATACAACGTAATTTTGAGATTGTCAAAAAACGAGCAGACCTTTTTGCTAAGGCGGCAATGGAGGATGAATTGTAATACAAAATAGCTTCAGCAATCGATGTCTAGGTTCAAAATTTGTGTTACAGGTGACAGTGTAACACAAATCGGTCCGGGCTGCCGGTGGCCAGGTTAAGAAAATGTGTTACAATAGCACCACCCACGGCTCCGGTCGTGGGTGGACTGTTTAAGGTCAAACGCTTTGACGTATTGGGAGGTACGGGGCTATGACGAAAAAACAGCACTATATGACCGAGCATGAGCGATACAAGCTAGAAGCATATCTCCAGGCTGGGATGAAAAAAAGCTGGATTGCCCGGAAACTGGGGTGTTGCCGCCAGACGATTTACAATGAGATAGAGCGGGGAGCATATTTTCATCGGGTAGATTGGGCGGATGAGAAGCGGTACTCGGCGGATAAAGGACAACAGGTTCATGAATACAACCAGACCGCCAAGGGACGGCCCTTGAAGATTGGAACGGACCGAGCCTATGCCGACTTCCTGGAGGGGAAAATGCTGGGCGTCCAGGAAAATGGGAAGGTGGACCGGAGGAAACGCTGTTCTCCTTCCGTGGCACTAGAGCTGGCCCGGAGGGAGGGGTTTGAGACATCGGTCTGTGTAGGGACGCTGTACAGCTACATAGACAAACGGGTTTTTCTGAATCTGTCCAATAAAGATTTGTGGGAAAAAGGCCAAAAGAAGCAGAAAAAACAGAAGGTACGGCGGTCGCCCCATCCGCTGCTGCCCTCCATTGCGGACAGACCGCAGATTATTAACCAGCGGTCAGAGTTGGGACACAAGGAAATTGATCTCATTGTCGGGAAGGATGGAACAAAAGCGGCGGTGCTGACCGTTACGGACCGGGTGGGCCGGTTTGAGCTGGCTTACAAGATACCGGACAAGCGGGCGGCGTCGGTACGGGCGGTGTTTGACCGGCTGGAGCGGAAGCTGGGCAAGCGGCGGTTCCGGGAGACGTTCAAGAGCATTACTACGGACAACGGGCCGGAGTTTTTAGAGTATGAGCTATTAACCCAGTCTATTTTCGGCGGGAAACGATTTGAGGTGTATTACTGCCATTCTTACTCCGCATGGGAGAAGGGGACTAACGAGAATCACAACCGGCTCATGCGGAGATTCTTCCCTAAAGGGACCGACTTCACCAGAGTGTCACAGCGGAGCATACAGGAGGCGGTGGATTTTTTGAATCATTATCCCCGGAAACTGTTGGGCTGGAAAATGCCGGTGGAGATGGTGTAACACAGTTTTGGCCGCAGCGGCGAAATGCAGGAAATCTATCTGTGTTACAAGGGGCGGGGCCCCCGCGCGGACAAGCCGCTGGCGGGGACCCCTGGAATTATTTCTTATGCTCACGGCGTCTGAGGCGCATCCAGCGTTTAGAGGGTTTGGATACGGCGTCCATGCTAATTTGCTGGGTATTCTGCTGTAGCTTAAGGATTTCGTCCTCCGTCATCATGTCTCCGGCCTTCATGGATTTCTTCAGGTTGCCCACGCAGGCCAGGGTGTCATAGGCGTTATAGTCCCGGTCCCGGACAAACCAGCAGCGGCGGCTCATGGGCGTGACCAGCTTGGTGCTGGTGGCGTTCTCCAGGTCCCAGGCATCAAAGAGCTTGAGCCTTTGGAACCTCCATAACTTCTCACAGTCTACCACGTAGCTTGTCACCTGTCTCAGGAGGGCGTCCACATGTCCGAAGCGCTGGGCGGTGTAGTACAGGGATATGTAGTAGTGGCGGCAGGTGAGGATGGTATTCAGGAAAAGAGGGTCGATGTTGGTCTTAAAGTTGCGACTGTTCATCTGGACGGAGAACTCGTCGCCCAGAACCAGCGTGACAGTGAGGGTGTCGTGCTCGTCATCATAGGCCCGGTTATTCTCAGCGGCAAGGACAATCTGCTCCAGGGACACAAAATCCTCGTAGGGGATGGACAGTGAGACGTTGGAGATCACCTTGATTCTCTGGGTGACGATCTTCTTCCTGCGGGAGCACCAGACCTTTTTCCCGTCATAGCGGCGGTAGGCGGATACCACCTTATGGACGGCGGACAGAGTTTTACCCTTGCCGAACAGGCCGGTATAGGCTACTAATTCCCCGGAACCGCACAGGTTGAAGCGGAGACGGCGGAAGTAATAGTACAGGTCCTTGGCTCCGTACCAGACCAGGGAAACAGGATGGAACACGGCGCAGCGGATACTTGGGAAAAAGGCCAGGACGACGGCCAGGGCGATGAGGACAATTAGAATCATGGGGGCCTCCTTACCAGCGGCGGAAGTCCATGACGGCCTCGGCCAGGCGGCCAATTACCCGGAAGACACCGGAGACCAGGACGACAGCCACCAGGACGGTGAGCAGATACGGGATGAGCTCGGACAGGTTGTCGGGCGGGACCATGTCCAGGCCCATAATGCCGAAGAACTCGGCTACCAGCGCAGCCATGAGAAGCCTCCTTTCAGGATACGGACGCAGGCGGCGGCGAAGGCCGCCAACAGAATGAGCAGCAGTAATCCCTCCGTGACGGTGTAGTCCTGGAAGGAGGTGGTCAGGGCGGGGTGGTTAAGGGTGTGCTGGATGGATTCGGCATAGGTCAGGAGCTTGTCCATACCGGCAATCTCCATGGGGCCGGTGTCCACCTCCATGACGGGAGCGCCGGTCTGATCGCTCCCCTCGGGCAATTGCTCAGTCTCCTCCGGAGGCGGATCCCCGGTTGTTCCCTCCTCCTGGCCGCTCTGGACAAGGCGGTCAATGAGCTCATCCACGGATACGACGGTCACGGGGTCTGCCGGTTCCGGGGTTGGTTCCGGCGGCGGAGGCTCAGGGGCCGGCGCGGGGTCTGGAGCCGGGGACGGCTCGGGCGTGGTGGTTACGATTTCTTCATCCAAGGCGGCGCACCTCTCAATCTCCAAAGAATATTTCGCCCAGGATACGGGCGACAATGCCAGCGACGGCAGAAAACAGGAAAACCTCCCACAGGGAGAAGGTAAAGCCATACAAGGTAAATTCCAGGGAAAACAGCTCCACGGTTTTGGCAAACAGGGCGGCAAGGTCGTTCATCTTCTCACCGCCTTTAGGATGCCGATGAAGGTGATGGCGATAACGCCGAAGGTCAGGATGGTGGTAACCTCCGGGGGGAGGAAGGGGAAGACAGCGCCCAGGAAGTCCAGGAAGCCGCCGAAGAGGGCGGGGACTTCATCGAAGATGGTCAGGATGGTTTCAACGACGGTCTTGATTTTGCCCAGCAGCATTTCGGCCAGCTTGGTCAGGGCGTCCAGGAGCTTTCCGGCTACTGCGCCGATGATGTCGATAAAACCGCCGCCAATGGTTCCGAAAAATTCGCCTATCTTTTCCCAAATGCTCTTTTCTCCGTCTCCACCGGAGCCGGAGCCGCCTGGGGTGCCGGGTGGGCCGGTGCCTTCGCTGTCCTTGTACTGCTCGCCGCAGACGGAGCACTTGTAGATGGTATAACCTTGCTGGACAAGATTTCCTTGTTCGTCATAGGAGGTTTGCACGGTGCGCTCTACTGTCCAGTTGTGGCCCAGGGCGGGAAGAGTCTCCGTTTTGGTCTGGCTGCACTTGGAACAGGTGAAGGTCACCTTGCCCGGCGTGCTGCATGTAGGGTCTGTCCTGCTGGTTTCCGTCCAGGTGTGGTCACAGGTGGGCGGCACATCCGGACCGGGATTCTCAGAGCCGGAGCCGTCTACCAGATAATAAATGTTGTAGATGGTGTCGCCCTCGACGATGGTGACATTCTCGTCGCCGTAGGTGATGGTAACAGTGTCGCCCGCCTCGGTGGTGACGGTGTAGCTGCGGTCCTCATAGTTGTAGGACCAATCCGTGATTGTGGTGGTCTCACCAGTGGCGGGGTTGAAATAATTGTTGTTGGTCTCGTTGACGATCTTATCGCCCTCCACCTTGATAATCTGGCCGTTGTCGCCGATAATGCCGTAGTCGCCGGTAATGCTGGTGGGGCGGGATTGTATGTTGTAGGTAATCTCAAAATTAAGGTCAGAAGAAGGACTAGGAATATACTTCAAAAGAGGTTGTTCAAAATGAGCAACAGCAGAAAAATAATTCAAATCAAGAGGAAGATAACAACGATTAGAAGAAAGATGACTTGCATAAGAAACAACCTCACCAGAATCATAATAAACAGGCGGAGAAAAATCATCCATAACAGATGAAGTCGATACAGTTCCTGTTTCACCAGATACAGTCACATAATCAATTACAACAGGGAAGAGAAGGTAGGAATAGTAACCATTATTAGGAATCGTTGCCCTTAAGCGATAAGTAAACCCAACACTGCCAAAGCCAGAACTGCCAGATTTCACCTTAAAAGACACTGAATTTAATTCACATGAATACGTATATAAAAATGCAGTTCCGGAAGAGGAAGAACCTCCACCCCCTGTAAAATTTGTATGATTAGAGCAAGAAGAAAGATACGACCAATGAGACGAAGAAGTTCGAAACATGACACAATGGTCTAGTACATGATATGGAATTAACAACCCACCATCAGAGCTATACCCCGTTGCCGGCAGCTCCGCTACCTGGGCGTCGTAGGATTGCTGGAGGTCGGATTCATAGGCCTTGAACTCAGCGCCGCAGAGGTCGCAGATACACTTATAGTAGCCAGTCAGGCCGCCCCAGCTGGCCTCGGGGCGTCGATAGCTGGATGCGTGGTGGTAGCCATCCTCAGCGCTGGGACAGGAAGCGCCTGTACTTCCTACGAGGCCATGCAAAAATTCATTCTGACCAGCTGCCCAAGTCCAAAAACTGGCCTTTTGAATATATTCTACATCTGAGCTTGAAGAAGATGCAGCACTCACAGGAGTAATCAAAAATACAGCTATCAGAAAAAAAGATACGATTTTTCGCATAGATTGACACCACCCAACAAGCTATGATAGAATTTGTACAAAGGGGGGGAGCAAAATGAAAATCAGATATCCTATTGCTGGAATAATTATCTTACTTATTGCAACAACCATTTGGGAACATATCATGGGCCCTGAATTATACAAAGCCGTGGGAGAACCGATAACATTTATTCTAGAAGCACAAAGTCCCGCAATTCCAAGGCTCAAACGGTCAAGGTGTAGGAGTAGTCAAGAAGTAAACGACTCTCCTACACCTTTTTCCGCTCTCAATTACTGTTTGCCGGCCTTGCCGATAGCCTCCATGAGCTTGTCATAACCGAACATGGCTGCATACGACACCATAAAACCCAGCACGACCGCGGCGGCCACCATATACCATACCACCGCGATAGCCTTGATCTGACAGTAGGCGAAGAACGCCACCAGCGTGAGTACCATCGAGACGGCGACCGCCAGAATGTTGGTCGGCAGCTTGTCCCAGGTGACCTTCTTCAGCACCTGGACGACGATGTTGGTCACCACCACCAGCACACCGATGACGCTGATGACCATGGACCAGTTCAGAACACTTTCCATTTTTGATTCCTCCTTATGTTATCCGACCCCATCAGGCGGAGCAGAGCCATGTTTATCCGGCCATGAATTGTTCTTGCTCAGGTTCTCGACGGCAGACTTGATGGCGTACACCAGCACCACGCCGATGATCTCGGTAAGCGCCACCTGAGATAAACTCTCGGCAATCTGCTCCTTGCCCATCCATGCGAGGATGTAGCTGCACCACACCCAGGCAATACCGTTAAGCAGGCAGACCCACACGATAATTTTCATAGTGGTCGCTTTCTTTTTGCTCGGTTCAGAGAGGTCGAGGGTTGGTTCTTCAACGACGTCCTCCGGCCAGTCCTCAGAAATATCAGCAGGCTGCTCCACAATGGGCGGGGCTTCCTTTGCTTTGATGTTCAGCATACGTCACCCTCCATCACGAAACAGGGAGCCGGAAAATCATTCCGACGGCGATGCCGATAATGGCGCTGATAACGCACCAAACAGCCTTACGCCAGTTCTCTCCGTCCTGGCCCTCCAACGTCTCCAGACGTTTTCCTTGGTTGACCTGCTCCTTCAGCATGTTTTCCATGTTCAGAGCCAGTTTTTCCACGGATGTACTGATAGCGGCAACCTGCTTGACGGTCTCCTCCAGCGCGTTCAACCGGTGATTCTGGCGGATGTTTTCATCCTCCAGACGTTGATTCTCAGCCTCCATGCTACGGCGGAACTCCTCATGCTCATGGCGAGAGATATAATCTCCGTCCATACCTGTCACCTCCTACTGTTTTTAAGCATTGTGTAGAGTTACCGCTGGGTGCTCAACATCCCGATCAGCTCGGAATACTCGGCCTCGGAAATCTTGCCGGCAGCGTAGAAAATATCCAGCTTGCTCTCGATGCCGTCAGTCTGGCCGCGCTCAATCATGCGCTTCAGAGTACGATACAACATGCTCTACATCTCCTTTCCTCAAATATCAGTCTCGGACAGGCCCAGCTCCAGCAGGGTCAGCCGGTACTCGTGGTCGATGTTGATGCCGTCGGCATCCGCCAGTTCTTTGGAGTGGTTCTCCTGGCCCTCGGCGAGAACCAGTAGGGCTTCATCCTTAGTGAGCTGGGCTTCCTCATAGACGAACACGGGGGTGGGCTCGCGGCCCTCATCCATGGGGTCGGTGCGCTGCGTCTCAACAATGTTGCGGCGCAGGTATACAGTGGTCACGCCCACCTCGATTTCCTTGGGGCGGACGGTACTTTCTGCGGTGATATAAACGGGTTCCACGGCGCTTTCCTCCTCTCGGCAAATATAACTGCACAAGCTGCTCGTACACGCGGCGGTCGTCATGCCGGTCATAACGGGAGATGTACCGCTTCATCCGCTGGAAACTGATCCTCGGCTTGATGTGCTTCAGATACATCCGGTAGGTGTCGGTACAGTCGATCCATCCCAGATACGACATCATCTGGCGGTAGTCGTGGACGGTAGGCTTGCGCCCCTGATAGGGTTTCTTGTGAATCCTGCGGGCTTTCCGGGTTGCTTTCAGCATGATGGACTTGCGAAGCACCGTCCGGTTCCGATAAAACTGGAAGCCCATGAAGTCCAGAGGCCGCCCTCGGTCTTCACCATTGACGGTGTAGGAGAAACGAAACACTTGCCAATCCCCTTTCAGCTCCAGGCCAAGATTGGCCTCAAGGTACTCAGAGATGGCCTGCCTGATTTGGTGCAGAACTTTCTTGTTTGACCCGAAGATGACCATGTCGTCCATATATCGGACATAGTAGACCGCATGAAGCTGTTCCTTGATGAAATGGTCCAGCCCCTGCAAGAACCAGTTGGAGAGCCATTGCGAGGTATAGAAGCCCAAAGGGAGGCCGATGTCCGTCACGTCGATGATCTTGAACAGCAGCTCCAGCATCCGGTCATCGTGAATCCGTTTGCGGAGCATGGCTTTCAAAACATCGTGCTGGATACTGTCAAAGAAGTGGCGGATGTCCATTTTCAGAACATACTTCACGTTCCTTGGGTCGGTGTCGATCCACTTCTCCATGACTTTCTTGGCCTTATGGGCGCCGCGTCCTGGGATGCTCGCATAGCTGTGACGATACAGTCCGCGCCAGAACATCTCACCCAAAGCCATGACAACGCAGTGCTGAACGATCAGTTCTTCAAGCGTCGGGACGATGATGACCCGCTCCTTGTGCCGGATACCGTCTTGAATGACGATTGGCGTGTGCTCCGCGTTCTCATAGTTGATAATCCAGTCATAGGACAGTGCCAGCATTGCCTCATCGGACAGATGGCGTTTTCGTATCATCTTCCTGATCCGCTTTGTGCGTTTGGCCTTTTGAATGGCCCTGCGGCGGTTTTCTTCCGATATGCAGATGTCAAACAAGTGTTTGTAGGATTTCATTACTCTCTTATCCTCTCACCCGCGTTCGCCTCTTTCAGATACTAACGGGTGCTTGCACCGAGTTAATTTTCACCAAGCGGTGAGGAAAGGGAGAAGCCGGCAAAGCTCCTCCCCTTACTGCGTTCAGCAGCGATATGTACCGCATTATAGAAATCAGGGTTTGCTCAGGTAAGAAAGGGCCGCGCCGATGTTGGTGTTCGTATTGGACGGCGAATTATAAAGATTCGCGTAGAACGGACCGCAATTCAGGTCATTGTTCCAGTTACCGCCGACATAGGCGCGAGGCGCGGTACATACCCCTAAGAATTTTTAAGGGGGGGGGAGGTATCTTTCAACCCTCCCCAATGCGTTTCCTATGGAGCTGTCTGCTCCATTTTGAATTTCGTTCTCCCGGAGACCCAAGGTTCTCCAGACCTCTCCTTTAGGCGGCTACGCCGCCGCAAGTGGTTTACAAGAGAGGGCCGCGCCGAAGCTGGCGTACGCATAGGACGGCGAAAAATAAAGAATCGCGTAGAACGGACCGCAATACAGGGCATCGCCCCAGCCACCGCCGACAAAGGCGTAATAGCCGGAACCACTGTCCGCCCACACATAGTCAGCCTCGTTGGTCGTGGAAGAACCATCCGTAGCCATCGGGAACCGGCCAAAGGGCTCGGTCTTCATCTTGCTGATGTACCCGCTCTTGGTCAGGGTCACTCCCGAGATGGTCTTGTACCCATTGCCGTCAAAGTTGTAGTCAGCGGCGGTCGTGCCGTCCTTGGTGCCTCTGGTGATCTTCACCTTCTGAACGCCGGCCGAGATACTCCATCCGGCAATACGGCGGAAAATGTTCCCCCACCAGTGCTCCATGCCAAAGACCTTGACGCCGGACGTCTTATCATTGGAGCCCCAGAACATGCCCTTGGTGTTCATCGTCCCCGGGGCAATGGCGGCGCTCGCGCTGCAAACACCGTATCCGGCCGTGGCCTGGAGGTCGGTGCTCTTGAACATCATGGTCAGCAGGTCATTGATGAGCATACGGTCCGCCAGCACCTCGGTGTACCAAATATCAGCGCCGTTGGCCTTGGCGTAGGTCACCTCGGTCTGCGCCGTCTGCGAAACCATGTTGGCCTGACCACTGATGGAGCGCAGCCGGTTGGAGCTGTCCTTGGAACCGAAGAAGATAGACGTGTAGAAGTGCGGGATCTCCTTGTTGTTCTTGTCGTAGTTGCTCCAGCACTCGTAGTCAGCGTCTACTTTCACGTCCGAACACCGGAAGTGGTACACGCCGCCGCTCTCCCACCGCTTGACATAGATCTTGGGCCACTCCATCATGGCGTTACCGCCGAAGTTGATGTTGGCCACGTCCGAAGCGGAGCCGTCCGCCTTCTTGGTCAGGTCGTTAGGGTTGAGGTAGTAGGCCACCGTCCCGTCATACTTCAGCATACAGGGGCGGGGCATGAACTTGGAGCCGGGGGTGCTGGGCCATCCGCCATAGCTGAACGCGCCGCCGAAGTTCATCACGGCCTTGGCAAAGCCGGAGTTCTCCACGTCACTGGGATAGCTGACCCGGGTGGCCGGATTGCTGTCGTTCAGGTTGATGTCGAAGCCATACAGATACTCCCGGAAGCTCGCCTTCACCGAAACGGTCTTGTTGGCAGGGGCCAGATAGTTGTCGCCTTCGGCCACCTTGACCGTGATGGTGGCGGTACCGCTGGTGTCGTTCACGCTGTTGACCACCACCTCGCCGGTGTTCTGATTGACAGAGCCGATGGTAGCGACCTTGGTATCGCTGGAGGTGGCGGTGATAGCACCGTTGCCCTTGCGGCCCACGGTGAACTTGGTGCTTTTGGTGGTCATGTTCAGCGTCAGCGACGCGGGGCTCACCGTGATGGCGTTGTCACCCTTGGCGATGCCCCAGGAGACCACCTTGGCCCCAACCGTCCCGTCCGACCACTGGTAGTTGGCAGTGGGCGTGAACGAAGCGGTGTATCCCGTCCCAGCATTGATTTGAGACTCCACGCTCAGCGTCATCTTAGCGCTGTCGTAGTTGGTGTCCCAGGTCGGGGTTTTGGGGTTACCGTCATACTTAGGCATCCCGCTCTGGGCGGGGACCTTGGCGATGGTGGCCCGGTTGATGACCCATTTCACCGTCTTGTTAGCGGTGGTGCCGTCCGACCACATGCCCTGCACCAGACTGAATACCGCAGAGTGCTCCCCGGCGTCCGTAGCCGGCGTCACCTGGACGGTGCAGTTGTCGGTGTCGAAGTTGTCCCACTGCGGCGTCTGGGCCGCCCCGGTGTAAGTGGGGATATTCTTCTGCGTCGGGATGGGCACGATGACGCTGGTGATGGTCCAGGTGGCCGTCTTCATTCCGGTGGTGCCGTCCCACCACTGATAGTTGTCCGTGGGGGTGAACTCGGCGGTGTAGTCTCCGGCCTCAGTGCCGAACCGGTCGCCGCCCAAAGTGAGCTGACCCACGATGTAGCCGTCCCAGGTGGGCGATTTGGGCGTGCCGTCGGCCGCCAGAACGTTGCTCTGGGTGGGCAGCGCCGGAATGACTGCCCGGCTGATGATCCAGTCCACCGTGGCTTCGCTGGTGCCGTTGGGGAACAAATATCCGTAGACCAACGTAAACTTGGCGGTGTAGGTGCCGGCGTTGATGCCATCGGTAGTCCCGGCTACGGCCATTTTGACGGAGTCATACCCGTTCCAGGCGGGGGACTTGGAGCCGCCGTCATAGGCGGGGGCGTCCTTCTGCGTGGGAACGGGTACCTCAATGGCCTTCACCGTCACATTCAGGCTGGTGGTCTTGGTCACGCCCTCGTAGGTGTAGTCCAAGCTGACGGCCTGCTGACCCAGAGTGGAGAATGCGGCGCTGGAGTGGGTGTATCCGGTGGCGGGAGCCGTGGAGCCGTCCGAAAAATGGGCGGTAACGACCATGCCGGCCGGGTCGAAGCCCTCCAGGTACTGATAGACGGTTTTAGTGGGCTGGGTAGTGACCTCGATGGAGACCAGGACCTTTTCCACGGTGACGGGAGTGCTGGCCGTCTTGGTGGCCCGGCCCTCCGTATAGGTGATGGTGACCTCGGTGACGCCGTCTGTCAGGACCGAGGGGGTCACGGTATATCCGGTCACTTCCGAGGTCAGGCCGAAGCCGTAGCTCGCCTCCACCACCATTCCGGTGGGGTCGAAGCTCTCCCCGGACTTATAGATCGTTTTCTTGGGCGGCTTGGTAACAGCCAGGCTCTCCAGCTTGATGGAACCGCTGCCTCCGCCGCTGCCGGTCAGGTTGAACACCTTTCCGACTTCATTGGGGTTACTCATTTCTCGACGACCTCCAGTCGAAGAATATTCACGGTCAGGTCGTTCTCCGGCGTGATCTCGCAGTGGAACGTGGCCTCACCGTTGGTTGTGATGTTGTCCGCTCGGATGCCGGTGTCTCCGCACTCGATGAAGCAGTCGGCGTCGCCGCAGACAAGATACCAGTAATTGCTGTCTGCCAGGAAAGACTCATGCTGAACCGTCTGAGCTCTGCCGCTCCAGTTGGCGGCCGGCAGAGTGACAGTAAAGCCGATCTGCGCATCTTCCAGACCGGCGGCGATCATCTCCGCCAACTCGGAGACACGGGCAGCGGAATCAGCCTTGGTCCTGAGCGCCAGCTTTTTAAGCTGGTCAATCGTGGTCAGTTTCTCTGCCATACGTTTCCGTCCTTTCAAAAGACGAACGGGGGACAGGCGTATCCCATCCCCCGCTCAGAGTATGCTTAGGGTCCAACGGGCTCCTCAGGATCGGGCTCGGTGGCCGGACCGAAGACCTCGGTCAGCATAGCCTCCACCTCAGCGTCGGTAGCGGTCTCCACAGTGACACTCCCGCCCAGGTCCTTCACAGCCAGATAGACATGGCTCTCATTGGCGTCGCCCTCAACACTGTTGATGACGAAGTCGATGTACTTGTCGCCGACCGCAGCACCCTCGTAGGGCTGATCGGCCTCGGTGACCTCCTTGACGGAGGCGGACTTCACCAGCAGGTCCTTAGGGATGTTGATCTTGTCGCCGGTGGGGGCGCCATCTTTGGTGAGCTGATAGGTGGCCAGATAGCCGTCCTCGGCAGTCTCCTGCTTGGTCAGGCCGTAGTCGGCGATCTTCCCGTCCAGAGCGGCCAGCTCGGTCTTGGTGCGCTGGGCCAGCATTTTGAGCTGGTCAATGGTAGTGTGCTTAGACATATACAAGTCCTCCTTGAAATTATTTGGTTGCGGCTATTTGCCGAAAACCTCATCGAGAATATCCGCCACTTCTTTGTCAGTGGCGGTGTTGTTGGGGATTTCCTCTCCGCCGGGGTTATCCGGCAAGATCGGAGCAGAGCCAAAAGTGTCGTCCAGCATGTCCTCGACCTCCTTATCCGTCGCCGTTCCGGCAATGTTGTTTCGGAGTTCGATGATGACCTCAGACAGGGTCTTTCCCTCGAACCCGGCGGCGCCGAGGTCGCCGATAACAGCCATGATCTGCTCATAGGCATCATCCGGCAGAACAGAGCCTCCGCCGCCATGTCCCAGGCCAAGGCTGGCCTTGTGCAGGATCATACCGGTCACGCACCATCCCGTAGAGATGCGCTGGTCGCCCTTTGTGCCGACTACAGCGACCTGGAGCCGGACTCCGGCCCGTTTCAGGCAGTCAGCGGGAATGGTACAGCAGTCGTCGGTGAGGACAACGGCAATGCTGGCCCCGCCCGCCTCGAACAAAGCGGTCTTGGCAAAACCATCCCAGACCCCGTCAAATGTAAATTCCACGGTGTAGGGTGTCTTGGAGTTCTGCACCAGGCTGGCGTCTCCTACCAATCTGGTAAACGGACCCTTGATCTCGATTTTCAAACCTCGCACCTCCTCACGAACCGTTTACCGACAGTTCCAGACGAATGACATTCACCGTCAAGTCCATCGTCGGGTCGGTGTTGTTTTTGAACGTGATAAAGCCAGTCGTGGTGATGTTCCTGGCCTGCACATTGCACTCCAGATACTCCTCACGGCTGGCTTCGTCCGCGTCGACAAGATACTTGTGGGTCGCCAGAGCCAAAAGACGGCTGTCAGCGACGGTCAGCTCCCCGTTGACCCATCCGGAAGCCGGGAGGACCAGGTCAAAGGCGATGCCCAAAACGTCGCCCGTACCCGTACCGTTCCGGCCATTGTAGACAGAAATGGTAGTGGTCGTCCCGTCTGTCATAGTCACGGTGTAAATATCCGTGGTGCCGGGAGTATGGTCGCCCTTGGTGAGTTTGATGTCCTTGATGCCGTTGCCGGTGGGGCCCACCAGGTCGCAGGCAATACCACTGTCCAGATACTTTTGCTGGTCGGCATCCCAGATCCACCAAGTCCCAGCCTGGGGCTTCGGAGGCTTGCCGCTGTACTGCTGGGCGGAGAGCGCGCTTGCGGCGGCAGCATCTTCAGATGCTTTTGCTTTACCCTTGGCGTCCTCCGCATCGTCCTTGGCCGTCTCTGCGGCAGTCTTGGCGTTCTGTGCAGCCAGTTTTGCCGCTTCCGCATCGTCCTTGGCGACCTCGGCGGCGGCCTGAGCCACAAGAGCGGTATTTTCTGAGAGCTTGGCATTCGTCTCAGCAATAGTGGCATCATCGGCGGCGGCCTCGGCGGCTTCTTTAGCGGCCTCCGCGGCATTTTTGTCCGCCGTCGCCTGGGCGCCCAGCGTCTCCACATCCGTTCGGATGGCCTTGATCCGGTCCTCAGCGGCCTTGGCCTCGGCCTCGCTCTGAGCGGCGGCGCTCTGAGAATCGGCGGCCTCCTGAGCCTTTTGCGTGGCGATGGCCTCCGAGTTGCCGGCAGCAGTCTCCGACGCCTTGGCTCCGGCGGCGGCTGTGGCGGCTTCGGCAGCCTTAGTAGCGGCGTTCGTCTCGGAGGTTTTCGCATTGTTCTCCGAGGTCTTGGCCGCCTGAGCCGAAGCAACGATTTCAGTCGCCTTTTGTTCCGCTGTTGCGGCAGAGGCCTTGGCATCCAAAGCGGATGCGGCCGCAGAGTCTTTGGCCGTCGCGGCAAATCGCATTGCCTCGGATGACTCCACGTTCATGGCCGCCAGCGCATCGTGAATAGAACCGCGCACTTCCTCGCCGTACACAGCCTCCATGATTTTTTGCAGAAATGTACTGATGTTGGCCAACGAAATCACCCCTAATCTTCCAGCATCCAATCGAGCCCCAAGATCTCCTCTCCGCTGAGACAGCCG
>OFFJ01001653.1_pt1 | contig 15797 bp, 16 predicted proteins | sample 1521261 | NCBI WGS metagenome assembly OFFJ01 (sample SAMEA3504122, study PRJEB24116) | mouse gut metagenome | biome: mouse gut; feature: mouse-associated habitat; material: faeces | place: Denmark | collected 2011 | reverse complement strand
CTGTGTGGGATGAATCGTATGTGTTCACTGGGACTATCCCAAAAGGAATTGATGGAAAGAGGCGTGTCCTTGGGGGCGGACGTACCTTACTGCATCATGAGGGGGACAGTGCTGGCGGAAGGGATTGGGGAGAAGCTGACCCCCCTTCCTCCTATGCCCAGATGTTTTGTACTGCTGGCGAAGCCCTCCATCAGTGTTTCGACGAAGATGGTGTACGAGAAGCTGGATTCCCATGAGATTGCAAAGCATCCAGACATTGACGGGATTATCGAGGGACTGAAAGGGCGGGATTTGCTTTCGGTGGCTGCCTGTATGGGAAATGTGCTGGAGAAGGTTACTGTAGAGGCCTATCCTGTGATTAACGAGATTAAGGAGGTCATGAAGAAGCAGGGGGCCTTAAATGCGATGATGAGCGGAAGCGGACCTACGGTCTTTGGCATTTTTGATGACAGGAATCTGGCTAAGACGGCCGCCCAGAGGATAAAAGAAATACAATTGGCTAAGCAGGTGTATGTAGTGAATGTACACAATGCAAGGAGGAAATGATTGTGGAACCAAACTTTAATGTCACAATGAACGAGTATCTGCCGCTTCGGGACGTCGTATTCAATACACTACGTCAGGCAATCTTAAGAGGAGAATTAAAGCCCGGCGAACGACTGATGGAGATACAGCTTGCCAATAAGCTGGGAGTCAGCCGCACCCCGATTCGAGAGGCGATCCGTAAACTGGAGCTTGAGGGGCTGGTTCTTATGATTCCGAGGAAAGGCGCCGAAGTGGCAGACATTACGGAAAAGAGCCTTAAGGATGTCCTTGAAGTAAGGAGGGCTCTGGAGGAATTGTCCGTGAAGCTTACCTGTGACCGAATTACAAAAGAGGAGATCAAAGAGCTTGAACAGGCTGCCGAGAATTTCAGAAAGACAATGAAAAGTAAAGATATTACGGAAATTGCTGAAGCAGACGTGCGTTTCCATGACGTCATCTACACGGCTACCAAAAACCAGAAGCTCATCCAGCTTCTGAATAATCTCCATGAGCAGATGTATCGGTACAGAATCGAATATCTGAAAGATGAGGAGGTATATCCCAAGCTCCTTAAGGAACATAAAGAGATCATTGAAAGAATCAACAGGGGTGAAAAAGAAGAAGCGGCCAGAATTGTGTGCGAGCACATCGATAATCAGGTAAATGCGGTTATGGATGTTATCCGGACAAAACAAAATTAAACTGAATATCATTTCCAGATTTTGTCAAGACTCCTTATATAAGTATAAGGAGGTACATAAGGGTGGAAGAAAATACGATCTGGAAAGATATGGTTCAGGAAGATATTGAAGAAGATAAAAACATAGACAAAAAAGACAGGATAAAAAAGATAATCTGTGTTATACTGGGAATCTGCATCGGAGCACTTTTGACGGGCGTATATGTCTCGCAGAGAGCTATGGAGGTAGATGCGAGGATTTCCAAAATGCAGGGAAATCTTTCAAAAGAAGTGTTCCGTTTTCATGTGTTGGCGGATAGTGACAGCGATGAGGCGCAGCGGGTTAAGCTAAAGGTCAGGGATGAAGTACTGGAATATATGAAACAGACAATGCCTGGCAATGAAGATATGGTATCGGCGAGCCAGACGAAAAAGTGGGCGAAGGAACATCTGCGCGAGATTGAGGATGTTGCCGAGCGGGTGATTCAGGAAGAAGGGTATTCTTACCGGGCGAAGGCGGAAGTGTCCGTCTGCTATTTCCCTGATAAGCGGTATGGGGATATCACATTCCCGCAGGGTTATTACGAGGCGCTTCGTATAAAACTCGGGAAGGCGAAAGGACAAAACTGGTGGTGTGTGCTGTACCCTAATCTCTGCTTTACTTCATCCACTTGTGCGGTAGTGGATGAGGAAGGAAAAGAGGAACTCAAAAGTGTGCTGACGGATGAGGAGTATGAGATGATAACAGCTACAACAGATTTTAAAATCAAAAGTTTTTTCTTTGGAGAGGGAACAGATGACAAGAGTAAATGAGTATACGATAAGAAGCAGAGTACGTTTTAGTGAGATAGACCATACGAGGAAGATGACGCTTCCGGGTATTATCAATTATTTTCAGGACTGTAGTATTTTTCAGTCGGAAGAGATCGGATATGGACTGGAATATTTGAATAAGCAGAAAAAAGCGTGGATGCTTTCTGCATGGCAGATCGTGATCGAACGGTATCCCAAACTGGGAGAGGAGATTACTGTTAGTACATGGGCCTCTGGATTTAAAGGAATCTGCGGCGACCGGAATTTTTGCATGAGAGACGAGGCGGGAGAGATAACTGCCTGTGCCAATTCTCTGTGGGTTTATATGGATCTTCAAAAAGGCAGACCAGCAAAGCCAGAGGCAGATGAGGTGGAAGCTTATGGGGTGTCAAAGCCTCTCGGGATGGAGAGGGCACCGAGAAAAATAGATATTCCGGAGAATATGACAGAACTGCAGTCATTTCCGGTACGAAGATATCATATCGACACGAATGAACATGTCAATAACTGCCAGTACGTACAGATGGCGAAAGAAGTGTATGAAGGAGAAGAGCCGATCAGGCAGGTGCGGGCAGAGTACAAAAAATCCGCAGTATACAACGATATTATAATGCCAAGAGCCGGCAGGGAAGATAACAGAACGGTTGTAGAGCTCTGCAATGTAAAAGGGCAGACTTTCGCAACGGTAGAATTCAGAGCATAGGAGAAGATTATGAAGCTACAGGAAGAATTGGGAAAAAAGAGAACTTTGATGGTTGTAAAGAAAGTAGATTTCGGAGTATATCTGGGAACGAGTGAAGAACGGGTACTGCTACCTAAAAAACAGGTTCCGGCGGGGATAGAGATTGGGGATCCGATTGAAGTATTTTTATATAAAGATTCGGATGACCGGATCATTGCGACGACTCAGATGCCGAAGATCATGATGGGAGAGCTTAAGGAGCTTAAGGTAGCTGACACCGGAAGGATTGGGGCGTTTCTTGACTGGGGGCTTCCAAAGGATCTGCTGCTTCCTTTTAAAGAACAGACCGCGAAGGTCTCGAAAGGAGATGAGGTATTAGCGGCATTATATGTGGACAAGTCCGGGAGACTCTGTGCTACGATGAAGGTATATCCACATCTCAAGACAGATTCTGTCTATCAGAAGGATGATGAAGTTAAGGGTACGGTATATGAGGTCAGTAAGAATTTTGGAGTATTTGTGGCAGTAGATGACCGATACTCGGCGCTGATTCCCAAACGGGAGGATTTTGGCAGTCTGAAGGTGGGGGATAAGATAACAGCGAGGGTTACGAAGGTTCATGAAGACGGAAAAATAGACTTAAGCGTACGAAAAAAAGCGTTTCTTCAGATGGATGAAGATGCTCAGATGTTATTAAAAAAGATGGAAATATCGGGGGGAAGATTGCCGTTTACTGACAAATCTGACGCGGAATTGATAAAAAAAGAATTTGGCCTTAGTAAAAACGCATTTAAGAGAGCCGTCGGCAGGCTGTTAAAAGAGCAGAAGATACAAATCAGTGAAAAGGGTATTGAAATTCTGCAAAAATAGGCTATACTTGATGACGTAAGAAGAAAAGTGAGTTTGAAAGGAGAGCGTAATATGAAAGTACAGAATATTACAGATGTAGAGAAGTTTTTTAGCGTAGTAGACAGTTGTAAAGGCAGAGTAGAGCTCGTAACAGGGGAAGGAGACAGACTGAACCTGAAGTCCAAGTTATCCCAGTATGTATCCCTTGCGAATATTTTTTCTAATGGAGAGATTCCGGAGCTTGAGATCGTAGCGCATGAGAAAGAAGATATCGACAGGCTGGTCAGCTTTATGATCAACGGCTAATCAGGAATTTTAATAAGAGAAAACTAAAATGGAGAAGATTCCTAAGTGCAGATATCTTCTCCATTTTTATTTGTGAAAATTAGTTTTCAGGCTTCACGGTTGTAATGATTGGTTTTCCATCTTGATCAACCAAAACGGCTACTCCGCACCCGCTTGTCATATTGGATGAGATCAACAAATAATTAACTCCTGTCTGTGTGTCAACAATAATCTTGCGAACGTTGGTGACTCCCTGCGAATAGGTTTCTACGAATCTGTTTTTCTCCATGTTCATCACTCCTTTCAAAATGATGTTTTTATTATAGTATATCTCAAACTAAATGTAAAACAATTTACATTTTTTACTGAAAATCCATGATAAAATTCATATGACATTTCAGGTGTTTCGTAGTAAAATTGTTATAAAGACAGAAGCAGAAGGAAAAGGAGTTTTAGGATGAGTTTTGCGCATTTACACGTCCATACGGAGTACAGTCTTCTGGACGGTTCTAATAAAATTAAAGAGTGTATCGCAAGAGTTAAGGAACTGGGGATGAACAGCGTGGCGATCACAGATCATGGGGTTATGTTTGGCGTCATCGACTTCTACCGTGCGGCGAGGGCGGCAGGGATCAAGCCTGTCCTTGGCTGCGAGGTATATGTGGCTCCCGGTTCCAGATTTGATAAGGAAGCAATGGGAGGAGGGGATGACAGATATTATCATCTGGTGCTTCTGGCTGAAAATGATCTGGGCTATCATAATCTGATGAAAATTGTATCCAGAGGCTTTACGGAAGGGTATTACTATAAGCCCCGTGTAGATCTTGCACTTCTTGAGCAGTATCACGAAGGGCTTATTGCGCTGAGCGCATGTCTTGCGGGAGAGGTACAGAGAAATATCTTAAGAGGAATGTACGAGGAAGGAAAAGAGGCGGCTTTCCGATATCAGGGTATCTTTGGAAAGGGCAATTTCTTTTTGGAGCTTCAGGATCATGGGATGAGCGAGCAGCGTCAGGTGAATCAAGCGTTGCTTCGCATGTCGCAGGAGACGGGGATAGAACTGGTGGCGACCAATGATATCCATTATACCTATGCAGAGGATGAGAAGCCTCATGATATGCTTCTGTGTATACAGACCGGAAAGAAGCTGTCTGACGAGAAGCGGATGCGTTATGAGGGAGGGCAGTATTATATCAAATCCGAGCAGGAGATGAGAGAGCTGTTCCCCTATGCACTTCAGGCTCTTGAGAATACGCAGAAAATCGCGGACAGATGTAATGTAGAGATTGAGTTCGGTGTTACAAAACTGCCGAAGTATGATGTGCCGGAAGGGTATACATCATGGGAGTACCTGAACAAGCTGTGTTATGAAGGTCTGGAAAGAAGATATCCGAATCCTGACGGTGCGCTTAAGGAGAGGCTTGAGTATGAGCTTTCCGTTATCAAGTCTATGGGATATGTGGATTATTTCCTGATCGTATGGGACTTTATTAAATACGCGAAAGACCATCAGATCATGGTGGGGCCGGGACGCGGCTCTGCGGCGGGAAGTATTGTGTCCTACTGTCTTGAGATTACGAGCATCGATCCGATCAAATATCAGCTTCTATTTGAGCGTTTTCTGAATCCGGAACGTGTGTCCATGCCTGATATTGATGTGGATTTTTGTTTTGAGAGACGTCAGGAGGTCATTGATTATGTTGTCAGGAAATACGGGGAGGACCGGGTGGTTCAGATCGTTACCTTTGGTACGATGGCGGCAAGAGGCGTGATTCGTGATGTGGGACGGGTGATGGATCTTCCTTATGCATATGTGGATTCTATCTCGAAGATGATCCCGAAGGAGCTGAATATTACACTGGAACGGGCACTTAAGGAAAGCCATGAGTTTAAAAAGACATATGAGGAGGATCCGCAGGCAAAGGAACTTATTGATGCCTCCATGCGTCTTGAGGGACTTCCAAGGCACACGTCCATGCATGCTGCCGGAGTGGTGATCAGCCAGAATGCGGTTGATGAGTATGTGCCATTATCTCTTGGGGCGGACAACTGTGTGACCACACAGTTTACTATGATTACTTTGGAAGAATTAGGACTTTTAAAAATGGATTTTCTGGGGCTTCGTACACTGACAGTTATTCAGGACGCGGTGAAGCTTGCCGGCGAAAGCAGCGGAAAAGAGATTGACATTAATAAGATAGATTATAATGATCATGCGGTTCTTACAGCTATCGGAACAGGAAGGAATGACGGAGTATTCCAGCTTGAGAGCGGCGGTATGAAAAGCTTTATGAAAGAACTGAAGCCAAAGAGTCTGGAAGATATCATTGCGGGAATATCACTGTACCGTCCGGGGCCGATGGATTTTATACCGCAGTATATCAGGGGGAAGAATCATCCGGAGACCATTACGTATGACTGTCCGCAGCTTGAGCCGATTCTGGCGCCTACCTATGGCTGTATCGTTTATCAGGAGCAGGTTATGCAGATCGTGCGTGATCTTGCAGGATATACCCTTGGGCGAAGCGACCTGTTAAGGCGTGCCATGTCAAAGAAAAAGGGCGATGTCATGCAGAAGGAGCGTCAGAGTTTTGTCTACGGGAATCCAAAGGAGGGAGTTCCAGGCTGTATTGCCAATGGGATAGAGGAGAGGATTGCCAATAAGATCTATGATGAAATGATAGATTTTGCAAAATATGCGTTTAATAAATCCCATGCGGCTGCATACGCGGTTGTGTCTTATCAGACGGCATGGCTGAAATACTATTATCCGGTAGAATTTATGGCAGCGCTTATGACATCCGTGATCGACAATCCGGGTAAGGTTGCGGAATACATCTACACCTGCCGCCAGATGGGGATTGATATCCTGCCGCCGGATATCAATAAGGGAGTCGGAACATTTTCGGTGGATACAGGAAATATCCGATATGCGCTTTCGGCGATCAAAAGCATCGGGCGTCCGGTCATTGACGTAATCTTAAAGGAGAGAGAAGCAGGCGGAGAATTTAAAAATCTTAAGGATTTTATTGAGCGCATGACGCCGAAGGAGCTGAATAAAAAGACGATAGAGAATTTTATCAAATCCGGTACATTTGATAGTCTTCCCGGCACAAGAAAACAGCTTATCACGGCGTATGCCGGGATTTTGGATCAGGTGAACAGGGAACGGAAGTATTCTATGACAGGTCAGATGTCGCTTTTTGATATGGTAAGTGATGAGCAGAAAACGGAATTTGAGATTCCGCTTCCTGATGTGGGGGAATATGATAAAGAGGCGAAGCTTGCCTTTGAAAAGGAAGTGCTGGGAGTATACCTGAGCGGTCATCCGATGGAAGAATATGAGGAAAAATGGAAGAAAAATATAACGAAGACAACGCTTGATTTCCAGTTGGATGAAGAAAGCGGACATACAAAAGTCCATGATGGTGCAAAAGAGACTATAGGCGGGATCATTGCGGCTAAGACGATCAAATATACAAGAAAGAATCAGACGATGGCGTTCATTACTATAGAGGATCTTATGGGAACCGTGGAGGTTATTATATTTCCTAGAGATTATGAGAAGAATCGGCTGTATCTGGAGGAAGAGAATAAGGTTTTTGTAAGAGGCCGGGTGTCGGAGGAAGACGAAGCACCGAGCCGGCTGATCTGTGAAGAAATCATTCCTTTTAAGAGAACGAAAAGGGAGCTTTGGCTTCAGTTTGACAGTAAGGAGTCTTTTCGGCAGCAGGAAAAGGAACTTTATGATATGATCAGTGTATCGGAAGGGGAAGATGCGGTTGTAATATATTGTAAGGCAGAGCGCGCAATGAAGCGTCTCGGCGCAAACAGGAATGTCCGCGCAGAGTCTGGACTATTGAGCAGGTTGACGAATTATCTTGGTGAATCTTGTGTAAAACTGATAGAAAAATCCATTGAAAATTAGTGATAATTCATGTACAATGTTGCCGAGTTAAGTTATAAATTACTAAGGTAGATTAATGGAGGGATTGACATGGGAGACAAAGTAATTCGTACGATCGGCGTTTTAACAAGCGGTGGAGATGCACCAGGAATGAATGCAGCAATCCGTGCGGTAGTGAGAACCGCATTGGGAAAAGGACTTAAGGTAAGAGGTATCCGCAGAGGATATCAGGGACTTTTAAACGAAGAGATTATTGATTTGTCCGCCAGAGATGTATCGGATACGATTCAGCGCGGAGGAACGATTCTCCAGACAGCACGCTGTCATTCTATGCGCACAGAGGAGGGCCAGCAAAAGGCTGCGGCGATCTGTAAAAAATACGGAATTGACGGACTGGTAGTAATCGGCGGAGACGGTTCTTTTGCCGGAGCACAGAGACTTGCATACTACGGAATCAATACGATTGGTATTCCGGGAACGATTGACCTTGATATTGCATGTACAGAGTATACGATTGGTTTTGATACGGCGGTTAATACGGCTATGGAAGCAATTGATAAAGTCCGTGACACATCTACCTCTCATGAGAGATGCTCCATTATTGAAGTAATGGGAAGAGACGCGGGATATCTGGCATTGTGGTGCGGTATCGCTAACGGTGCTGAACGTATCCTTATGCCGGAAGAGCACGATTATAATGAGCAGATGATCGTAGAAGACATTCAGGCGTGCAGAAAGCGCGGTAAGAAGAATTATATTATCATCAATGCAGAAGGAATCGGCGATTCTATGAATATGGCACAGAGAATTGAAGAAGCTACAGGTATGGAGACTAGGGCAACAATCATCGGGCACATGCAGCGCGGCGGAAGTCCGACATGTAAGGACAGAGTTTACGCTTCCATTATGGGTGCGATGGCAGTTGATCTTCTTGTTGAGGGCAAGACGAATCGTGTAGTTGGATATCAGCACGGAGAATTCAAGGACTTTGATATTGAAGAAGCGCTGAGTATGAAGAAAGAGATTCCGGAATATCAGTATGATATCGCACAGAGACTTGCCCTCTAATTATTCTATGTAAAGGTGGATAATATGACGAAAGAGGTATTGCTAACCATCTCGGGGCTGCATTATGATACATTCCCGGGAGAAGAATATGATGAGAATGAGCCGATAGAGGTAATTACACCGGCCACATATTATTTGAAAAATGGAAAGCATTATGTGATCTATGATGAGATGGTGGAGGGAATGCCGGGAACCATTCAGAATAAAATCCGGATTGCCGGGAATAATCTGTTAGAGATAAAAAAGAGCGGGCTTGCGAATACGAAGATGGTTTTTGAAAAAGACAAGATCAATATGACCCAGTACGAGACACCATATGGTGAGTTGATGGTTGGTATTTTTACAAAAAATATGCTGATTGATGTGACTGAGAGGAATATTGATGTCCGTGTGAACTATGAATTGGATATTAACAGTGAGAAGGTTGCAGACTGCGATATCAAGATGAATATCCGGGCGAATGCACCGGGGTAGACATAAGAAAAGGACAGGCGAAGAAAAGCCTGTCCTTTTGTAATCTCTGATAAATAATAATTATTTGGAACTTACTTGCCGGTAAGTTTTGCAAAAAAGCCTTTCTTCTTAGGCGGAGCCTCAAGAGGACCGCGGATCCCTCTGACTGCCGTAATGTAAATGCCGCTGACTGTCGCTTTTACTTCCTTCTTTACAGGAACTAACGGAAAAATGTCGGCATCGCACATAAGAGTCATAACTTTAGGGCCAACCTTTGCTTTGACAACCGGGACTTTGGATCGTCTCAGATACTTGGGTGTATTCTCAAGCACGATAGGCGGGAAACCCGCATCTTTAATCTTAAGCTTTTTTTTGTCAATGACCAGCATGGATACGGTCTGTGCCGCTGCTTCTAATTGCGCCTGCTGGTCGGCCTGCTTCTTTTCTGCTTTTTTTCCGAGAAAATATAATACAACGCATCCAATAATTAATACAATTAAAATCACCAATAATACGATTGTTACGTTACTCACTGGGAACCTCCTGTCTATCTCATCTTCACGAAATATATTGTATCATTCTTTCGATGTGAGTGCAAGCAATTTGGGGTTTTAGGGGTTACTTTTATAAAGAAAGATTATATAATGATATAAGAATGAGGTGATTAAGAATGTCTGATTTAATAAGAGACGGTATTGCAGAGAGCTACAGATGGGTGTTTGAACATCTTTTTATTATAAATATTATATTCTCTTTATTGATTATTTTTTTCCAGAGACGTAATCCGACGACAGTGTGGGCATGGTTGCTGCTTTTATATTTTCTCCCTGTTATCGGATTCGTCCTCTATCTTGTCTTAGCGCAGAATTTTCATAAAGACAGGATGTTCAAGATGAAGGAGATAGAAGGGGAATTAAAATATGCAGTCAGACGTCAGGAAGAATCCATTTTCCGAAGGAAGCTTCGCCTCAGAGATCCAGAGCTTGAAAGGTTTAAAAGGCTGATCTTATATAATCTGAATGAAAGTGAGGCTGTTTTAACAGACAACAATGACGTGCGGATCTATACAGACGGGGAAGATAAGTTCAGAGATCTGCTCTATGAGATGGAACATGCAAAAAGATATATTCATCTGCAGTATTATATTATCAGAAATGATGAGTTATGGCAGGAGATAGAAGCGGTTCTGATTCGAAAGGTCAAAGAGGGGGTGAAGGTCAGAGTACTGTTCGACAGTATGGGCTGTCGGGGAATGCGGCGGGATGACTGGAGGAAACTTCAGGCGGCAGGTGTGGAAGCGGCTGAATTTTTCCCAGCGCTTTTAGGAAAGTTTCAGTTGCGTGTTAATTACCGCAATCACAGAAAAATCGTCGTTATTGACGGGCGGCTTGGTTTTATCGGGGGGTTCAACATCGGAAGAGAATACCTTGGAAGAAACCATAAGTTTGGATATTGGAGAGACACGCATCTATGTATTGAAGGCTCGGCCGTGACATCGCTGGCAGTCAGATTTGTGCTGGACTGGAATTACGCGGCGAAGGAGAATCTGTTTTTAGACGACAGCTTGTTTGAGATTCCAAAATATGTGCGGGACGGACGAGATCCAGTGCAGATCATTACGAGCGGGCCGGATTCCAAATACCCGAAGATTCGTGACAATTATCTGCGGCTGATCCATATGGCTAGGCGAAGAATCTATGTTCAGACACCGTATTTTATACCGGATGATGATATTAAGGATGCACTGGTGATCGCGGCAAAATCCGGAATCGATGTACGGATCATGATACCGTGTAAACCGGACCATCCATTTGTATACTGGGCAACATATTCTTATATAGGTGAGATGATTGAGGCAGGCGCCAGATGTTATACTTACGATAACGGTTTTCTACACAGCAAGTGCCTCTGTATAGACGGACTGGTGAGTTGTGTGGGAACTGCCAATATGGATATCCGGAGCTTTGCTCTGAATTTTGAGGTAAATGCGGTCATTTACAGCGCTAAGACTGCACAGAAGCTGGAAGAGGAGTTTGAGAGCGATATTTTAAAAAGTACGATCATTACAAGGAAACAATATAGTCAGAGAAGCTGGCTTATCAGGGTGAAAGAGCAGTTCTGCCGTCTGCTGTCCCCGGTTCTGTAACATGCCGGCAGATCATGGAAAAGTCAACGAGAGTGTAAAAGGGTGAAATATCTGTGAAAAAGGTTTTAATGCGGGAGGGATTGTGATATACTCAATCAATGTTAAAAACATTATAAGATTAAGAGGTGTACTATGAAAAAGAAAATAGCAGTGTCAATAATAGGGATTGCCGTTTCTGCGATATTTTTAACTGCATGTGAGGCGAGCAAGGGATTGGAGACAGATGACATTAAGATTACGCAGTATAAAGGAGTTGAAGTAGATCAGGTTCAAAAGCCTGCAGAGATTACGGATGAGGATGTGGAAAAAGATATCCAGACAACGCTAGATGCGCAGGCAGAGACGAAAGAGATTACAGACCGCGGTGTTAAGGAAGGCGATATCGTTAACATTGATTTTGTCGGAAAGATAGACGGCAAAGCTTTTGACGGAGGCTCCGCCGAGAAGTATGATCTGACAATTGGTTCCGATAGCTTTATCGACGGGTTTGAGGATAGTATTGTCGGCCATCAGAAGGGCGACAAATTTGACTGGAACGGGAAATTCCCGGACAATTATGACAATACGGAATATGCTGGAAAAGATGTAGTATTCAGTATCGTGCTGAACAGTATCTCAGAACGCAAAGTTCCGGAACTTACGGATGAGCTGGTGGCGAAGTTGTCAGAGAAAGCGAAGAGCGTAAAAGAATATAAGGAAGAAGTAAAAGAACAACTGGAGACGACCGCTCAGCAAAGCTATGATGCATCGCTTGGCTCAGAAGTATGGCAGGCGGTTCTTGAGAATACTGAGGTGAAAAAGTATCCTGATGGTGAGAGGGAAAAGACGCAGGAAGCTTTGAAAAAGCGTTATGAAGAATTTGCAAAGACTTATGGCATGGAGTTTAAGGATTTTCTTGAAACGCAGATGGGCATGAGTGAAGACGACTTTAATAAGCAGGCGGCGGATGCAGCGGAGCAGACCGTAAAATCAAAGATGGTTACGAATGCGATTGCCGAGAAAGAAAAGATTACGCTTAGTGATGAGGCTTATGAAAAGGAATTACAGAAAATTGTTGACTCATATGGGTATGAAAGCGTAGATGCATTGAAAGAGCAGGTAGAAGAGGAAGAGCTTAAGATTACAGCCCTCAATAGCATTGTAGTAGAAGAACTTACAAAAAAATGTATCCAGAATGCTTCCGGCAAGTAAAAGAATCGGAAGACAGAAAGCAGCATCTGACACATATATCAATGGATTGTTTGAAGAGAAGGGCAGACTATAGCGAAAAAATTATATAACAGTCTGAAAGTGACATTTCATAGATCAGTGCACCGATGCGATTAAGAAGTTATAAAAATGGAATATGAAAATAAGCCTATGCATACATTGTAAAAACAATGAGTGCAGGGGTTTTGTATGAAAGATTATATTGAGGAGCGGGCAGTAGAAATCGCTTATTATATTATTGAGCATAAAGCGACGGTACGGCAGACGGCGAAGAAATTCGGAGTTAGCAAAAGTACGATACATATGGTGGTAACAAAATAGAACGGTTGATTTGGAGAATTAAATAGAACAAGCCACTTCTTGGTGCACGGGTGTGACCGGGAAGTGGTTTTGTTTTTTGTGATTGTGAAATAGTGAGGGATAGGGTATAATATTGAAAGCCAGTACGGTTTGAGGAAGGAATAATAATTTTAATTTTGGCATATCAAATATGAAAACCAGGGTTGGATGGAGGTGGCATGTTGAAAAAAGCATTGCCAGTTGGCGTTGAAAATTTTGAAGATCTGATAAAATCGGAATATTATTATGTAGATAAAACAATGTTTATAAAAGAAATGTTGGATTTGAGGGGAAAGGTGAACTTATTCACCAGACCCAGGCGTTTTGGAAAAACACTGAATTTAAGTATGCTTCGGTACTTTTTTGAGGATACAGGAGATAAGGTAAAAAATGAGCAGAATAAAGAACTCTTCCGGGGGATGAAGATTACGAATGCTGGAGAGAAATATACGGAGCAGATGGGAGTGTATCCTGTGATAAATCTGACATTAAAGTCAGCCAAACAGGAGGATTTTGAAAATGCCTATTATACGATGCAGGTTGAAATAGCGTCTGAGTTTGACAGACATAGAAGTGTGATTGAAACAGGCAGAGAAAAACTTACTCAAAAAGAATATGAACAATATATACGAATTGCAGATGAAGAAGCGGATGAAAAACAGGTCAGAGGTTCGTTAAAATTATTTAGCAGATGTATGTATAAAATTACAGGTAAGAATACTGTCATTCTGATTGACGAGTATGATGTGCCATTGGAGAATGCATATTTTCGGGGATTTTATGAGAAGATGGCGGCTTTTATCCGTTCACTGTTTGAGTCTGGGCTAAAAACAAATGATTATCTGCAGTTCGCTGTTATTACGGGATGCTTAAGAATCTCTAAAGAAAGTATTTTTACGGGATTAAATCATTTGAAGATTATATCCATACTTGACCAGCAATATAGTGAGCATTTTGGTTTTACGGAATCAGAGGTGCTGCAGATGATGCAGTATTATGGTGTGGAGAGCCGCTTTTCGACAATGAAGGAATGGTATGATGGCTATACATTTGGTGATACGGAAGTTTACAATCCGTGGAGTGTAATTAATTATATGAGTGATCTGAATACTAAGCTGACTGTATTTCCTCGCTCGTATTGGATCAATACCAGTTCGAATGACATTATTAAAGATCTGATCGTTCGGGCGGATCGGGAGACAAAAAGCCAGATTGAGACTCTTTTGAGAGGGGATACACTGGATATTCAGGTACATGAAGAAGTGACCTATGGGGATATGTATAGCAATAATGAAAATTTATGGAATTTTCTTTATTTTACCGGATACCTGACAAAAGAAAGAGAATATTTTAAGGAATCGATTATTTTTTTAAAGGTGCTTATTCCCAATATAGAAGTAAAGACAATTTATCAGAGTACTATTCTAAATTGGATGAAGGGAAATATCAAAAAAAAGAATTTCCATGATTTATATCGAGCAATAGAGGATGGAAATGAGGATAAGATGAGAGATATTCTGAATAGTCAGCTTTTTCAGACGATTAGTTTTTTTGATAGTGCGGAGAATTTTTATCATGGGTTTCTTACAGGGATACTAAGTCAGAGTGAGAATTATTTGGTCGAGTCTAACCGGGAATCGGGTAATGGACGATCAGATATTATGGTAAAGAGCCCATCTCTCCGGGGAAGGTCATTTGTTCTGGAATTAAAGGTATCGGATTCGATTGACAATCTGGAAGCGGATGCGAAAAGAGCATTACAGCAGATTTATGATAGGAACTATATGGAGGAACTTAAGACAGAAGGGTATCGGAAAATAGATTGCTATGGAATATCATTTTATCGAAAAGATTGCGAAGTTAGGTTTGGAAACGGACGAAAGTGATTTAATGAAAAGGATAATGACCGCATTGAGATTTTTAACAAAGCATACTGTAGATGGATATAGTGCAGAAATCGTATTGTCGGAAGAATCCAGTGGTACAAGAAAATTGTTCGAGTTACTTTTTACTTCACAAGGAATATGAAAATAAACCTCTGCATACATTGTAAAAACAATGAGTGCAGGGGTTCATATATGAAGGATTATATTGAGGAAAGGGCAGTAGAGATCGCATATTATATCATTGAGAATAAGGCAACGGTGAGGCAGACGGCGAAAGCGTTTGGAGTTAGCAAGAGTACCATACATAAAGATGTAACAGAACGTCTCGCGCAGATCAATCCCTCCCTGGCAGCGGATGCGCGTAAGATTCTGGATCTTAATAAGTCTGAGCGTCATATACGCGGTGGACTTGCTACCCGGGAGAAATATCTTCATCAGCACGTGTAGAGAAAATAGCATAAGGATATCTGACGTAAAACGGATCGTAGTGAAGGCTGCGGTCTGTTTTTTTCCACAAAATTTTACTATAATGAAAAAATATTTCCTATCAAAATAAAAAGTTCATTATAATATTGACTTTGACGTGGTAAAGTGATATACTCTAACTAAATTTTTAACAATTTATTTCCGGAAATAACCAACTTTATTGTACAAATTTGAGAAGGAGGAAACTATGAAAAAGAGATTCATTGCTTTATTACTCGTATCTGCCATGTGTGTATCGCTTAGTGCATGCGGCGGCGGGTCAGGCGACAACGGCGGAGACGGTGAGAACAAGGCATACAGAGACGAGCTTAATATTGCCGTAGATGTAGATGCGGAGACATATAATCCGATCCTGACGAATAATACAAGCGGAAACCGTGTGGGGCAGCTGATCTTCAACGGACTTGTCCGGCTGGACAATGAACTGGTTCCGCAGCCGGCGCTGGCGGAGAGCTGGGATATTTCTGAGG
>OFFJ01001644.1_pt1 | contig 15858 bp, 15 predicted proteins | sample 1521261 | NCBI WGS metagenome assembly OFFJ01 (sample SAMEA3504122, study PRJEB24116) | mouse gut metagenome | biome: mouse gut; feature: mouse-associated habitat; material: faeces | place: Denmark | collected 2011 | reverse complement strand
CGCCCACAGGTTTTTACTCCCTCTATCACCAGCTGTCGGAGCCGGAGCGGCTGCGGGCGCTGTACATCATCAAGGGTGGGCCGGGCTGCGGCAAGTCCACCCTCATGCGCCGGGTGGAGCGCCATGCCCAGGCTGCCGGGCTGGAGACGCAGCAGGTGTTGTGCTCCGGCGACCCGGATTCGCTGGACGCGCTGATTCTGCCCCAGCTGGGGGCCGCGCTGGTGGATGGAACGGCGCCCCAGGGGGTTGTGCCGGAAGTACACGATGAAGGTCAAGGGCCGTACTTTTTCTTTGAAAAGAAAAAGTACCAAAAAGAAACTTTTATTTGCGAAACTGCGTTTCGCTTGGGGTTTTCATTAAAATTTCCAGGTGATCGACACATTCTGCTGACCTGTTGATCGATGCTTTTCACCGACCTCAATCTTTTCCACCAATCCCACCACCAGCTCTCGAGGGATGGTCTCCAGCTTGAGAAGCTCCCGCGCCCGCTCCATCAGGTCAGTTTGCTGTTGGCAATCCTCCCGTTTGTCCAGCTCCTCCTCAATATGCGCCACCCGCCGCTCCAGGCGGCTTTTTTCGTCCAGAAAGGATTGATTCAGCTCCACAAACTGGCCTTCGCTGATAATCCCGGCCACCTTGTCTAAGTACAGCGTTTTCAGGGCCTGACTGCGCTTCTCCAGCTGAACGCTCAGGGTTTTTTGCGCTTGCTCCAGCGCTTCCCGCCGGGTATCTTTCTGAGGCTGGATGTCGTTGGGGTCCAGCTCATAATAGGTCTGGACATAGTATCGGATGCGCTCGGATATCAAGTCAATAAGTTGATCCAGCCGGACAGAGTGACGGGTGCATAGCTTATTCTTCCCGCTGTCGGCATACAGCTTACACCGAAGGTAACTCTGTTTCCCGTTAGAGCATTTGCTCATGGTGGAACCGCAGTCGGCGCACTTTACCAGTCCGGACAGTAAATGGGCCTCGCCAGAGCCGTCGGTTTTGGTTCGCAGGCGCAGGCCCCGCTGGACGGCGTCGAAGGTAGCCCGGTCGATGATGGCCTCATGGGTGCCCTCCACCCGGTACCACTGGTCCTCCGGGGTGTCGATGATGACCTTGGACTTGTAGCTCACCTTTTTTCTCCGCCCCTGGATCATCACTCCGGTGTACATCTCATTGGTGAGGATGCGTCCTACCGTCACCTTGTTCCACAGGCCGAAGTCGTTTTTCATCGGGTGGTTGCAGGTCCAGCCTCGCTCGGCCTTGTAGCGGGTGGGATTGGGCACGCCCTGCTGGTTGAGCAGATAGGCGATGTTCTGCCGCCCATGGCCTTCCAGGGACCATTGGAATATCTGCCGTACCATCTCGGCGGCCTCGGGGTCTGGGACGATATGGTTTTTGTCCGCCGGGTCTTTTTGGTAGCCGTAGATGGGGAACCCCCCGATGTACTTGCCCTCCCGCCGCTTCAGGTCGAACACCATGCGGACGTTTTCGGACAGGTCCTCCAAGTACCATTCGTTCACCAGGCCGTTGATCTGCCGGGCCTTTTTGTTGCCCTTGACCTCGGTGTCGGCGTTGTCCGCCACGGCGATGAAGCGGATGCCCCAGATGGGGAACAGGCCGTGGATGTACTTCTCCACCAGTTCCATATCACGGGTGAACCGGGATTGGGTCTTGCAAAGGACAATTTGAAACTTCTTTTGCTTGGCGGCCTGGATCATACGGTTGAAGTCGGGGCGGTCGCTGTCGATACCGGAGAAGTCCTCGTCGCAAAAAATCGAGTAAATGTCCCAGCCGTGGTCTATAGCGTAGTGGGTCAACAGGGATTTTTGGTTCTGGATGCTCTCGGACTCGGGCTGGTGCTTGTCCTCATCCTCCTTACTCAGTCGTGTATAGATCGCGCAAAGGATTTGTTACACCTCCATCAAGGCGTAACTGCTCATTACCATCATACCCTATGAGCAGCCGCATGGCAAGAAATTATTTGAAATGCCTTTGCCGATACAACGACAAAGGCATCATTTGTGAAGTTCTTTTGTGAGCCAGGCGGTTATGGTCTGGCGGATGGTGCTCAACAATAATTAAGATTTGATCTTTCGGAAAATCGATTCCAAAGAACTGTATGTGTCTATGCACAGGAATATGAAAGGCAGACGCGGAAGCGTCTGCCTTTCTGAATATCTGCGTTTAATAAATAACTCCTACTGAGATAGGGCTTTCGCTGTCCCAATAGGCAATATTTTTATGAAGTATCGTGATTATCGGGTTAAGTCAACATAGCCCAAGATGTTGGAAACAGCCACAGCAGCGACAAGCTTGGGGAAAAGCTGGTTGGGCCAGAAGCGGCGGTTGAAGCGGAAGCTGAACTCATCAAAGCAGCTTTGTAGATGCTTATTGCCCAGGCCATGGCAGGTTCCCAGGAGGAAGAACTTCAAATTGGAAATCAAGGTGTTGACCCAGCGCAAAGCGCCGCTGTTCTTATCAAAGACCTGATAATGGTGGACATACCCCTCACCCTCACGCAGCGCGGCACGGAAAGACCCGAGGGCATCGCTGTGGATCTCGCCGCCAGAACAAACGATGCGCTGGACAACGATACTCACTGATTCGGCATCCAATTTGGAGATTTGTATTTTGAGGAAGTGGGGATGCTTTTGCCCGGTAAGGGCACTGCTGCCAGTGCTCTGGTTTTCTCCGTTACCCGGCCTCGTTTCCCGTTTGGCTTGGGCGCGCCGAAATAAGCACCGTCCAACTCTACGATGCCGGAAAGGACATAATCCTGGTCTCTTTGCCCCATAGCCTTACGCAATCGGTGCAATAAGTACCATGCGCTGCTGTAGGCTATTTCCAGTTCACGGGAAAGCTGGGCTGCCGAGATGCCCCGCTTATCCCGGGCGACCAAATAAATCGCCCAAAACCAGACCGTCAACGGGAGATGGGTGTGGGGCAGGACCGTCCCCACTGTAACTGAGCTTTGCCCATGGCAGTGTTTGCAGACATATTCCCGGCGTCCATGCAGATGGTAACATCCAACCCCTCCACATTTGGGGCAGATAAAGCCGTCTGGCCAGCGCTGCTGAAATAGATATTTCTCACAGGCTTCCTCTGTCTGGAATCGCTGCCGGAACTCCTTGAAGCTAATTCCTTTTTGCTGGCTCATCTTTGCCGCCACCCTTCTTTTGGTGCGGCTATTCTATCATTCCTGCTGTCCCATTATCCGATACTATATCTTGGGGCTTGTTGACTTATCACGATAGCCACGTAAAGTATTACTGCACATGTGTTCCATAGCCAACAATCAACCGTCTGACCGTTCCCTTTTTTTCTGAGTTCTCAATCTCTGAACCTGATTTTCCAGTCGGCCTAATACGAGGCTCCAAAACACGATGCGTTGCTTATCATCCGAAAGCTCGTCAGCCAGCTTCATAAGGATGGACACCTTTTGAGTCCTTTGTGGATAACCCACATTCAATACAAATACAAGTTTCCTGCGTTGCGGATACAGCTGCTCCACAATATCCGAGTACATCTCTTCATCCATCGTAATCCCAAGCCCCAGCTGATAATAGGGAATGCAGGGATCCAGCCAGAGCCAATTCAAAAATGCGGCTTTCTGCGCACTGCTGGAAACCAAAAGCGTGTCGGAAAGGCGCCGCCAAAGCTCATCATAGAAATAGTTTTCCTCCGCGTCTTGGAAAATCAACTCCTGGACTAACGCTTTCTCCATTTCTCGAAGCCGTTTGCATGTTTGGCGATCCACCTTCTCTTCACTAATGGAGAGAAAATCCTGCGGTATTTCACCTGTGTCATAGAGTGGAATCTCTATCTGCGTTAGAAAGCACCGAAAAGCTTCCTGCGCATTGCTGGTATCCTGATCAAAGTATTCGATGACAGCTTCACAGATTTCATACAGATTATGGGAATGCTGGTCGCGGATGGCTTCAAGCTCTGTTTTGCAAGTATGCGTTTTGTCCATAGCTATATCTCCTTATGGGATTGGGAATGGGACTGTCGAGACTGCTTCCTGGGAACATTGTATCGTGGAATGATTGACTTTGGGATGGGCTGTCTTGGAAGCTGTTTGTATGAGACTGCTTTAAGCGGGTATGACCGCTGGGGTATCGGATAGCTGTTTTTGAAGACTAATTCAGGGGAAGAGACTAAGAATTTGTCCTGAGGCTGAGATTCCAGAATTGGGATGCTGGTGTTGGACGCCGGTTCTTCCTCCAGGTGGAGGATTTTTTTACCACCAAATTGTATGATGGAAGCAACCCGTTTCGCATCAGATAGATACTCATTGTTGTATAGGTGGATTTGGTCCGCCGGCTTGACAGATAGCGCTTCTGATGCCTTTAGCTGCTTAGCAATCTTTTCCAGCGACTCGGCCAGCGCCTCAATTTTGACGCTGGCGGTCACCTGTGCCTCGCGCTCCAATTTTTCCCGGCAGTACTTACAGGCCGCTGGTGTCAAAGTATAATGGGTGCTTCTTCCCGTTCTGGATACGGATACGGCGCCGGAGGAAATTACACGCTTCATGGCGTTAGTCAAAGCGTTGTAGGACATATCCAAGGTTCTAGCCAACGCCCCGTGCTGCATTGTTCTGCCGTTTTGATAGAGGCACAGAATGATTTGGCCTGTTTTGGGACTCTTTTCCACGGCCATGCTGATAATATCGTTTTCTTTCAATTCTTCCTCCTGCAAGGCGAGGAAAGCCCGGAGCCATCCCTCCCAAACGCCCAGCTGATAGGATATCTCATCCTCCTCGTGGATCAGCATTTTTTTTGTGCGCATGGACTTTTGCAATTTCAGGGAGAGATATGTCTGGAATTCTTCCCGAGCGCTATTGATCCACTTTTTGATCGATTCATTTTGCTGATCGATTACGAAGCATTGAATTTTGTAAGAATCCCGATCAGCGGTTGCTTGCACCAAATCGGTAATTTCATTCATATCTCAGCCCTCCAATCCTTTTGTTCTGATGTTGGTGTGGAACCAGGCCACAGGTGATCCTTGAGAAAGATTTCCGGTGCCGCGCCGGTTCTTCTGATTTCAGCGACGAACAGGCAGGGGCCATCATCCGGACCGCACTGTCCCTTGCAGCTAGGCTGAAAGAGCCGGTACTGGCGTTGCTCGGGAGACGTGGGGCCAGCGATGAGGCCGACATAGCTGGGCGGGGTTTTTTCCGGATCATGTGAGGCATCTACGCACTTAACTGCTGTTTTTTGCTGGCTGGATTGGTCTTTTTTGGGCTCGGGTGGGACGGCGGCACAGGTATTGATCCAAGCAGTGTAGCAGCCGTACGGGAGTTGTGCGGGCGCCGTAAGGGCGAAGGAAAACTTACCCGAGGAATAAGAGGGACACAGAAGAAATGTGCTTCGCAGGACCTCTACCAAAAATCTCCTGTAATCAGGTGTCAGATAGTCTTTGCAGATGGGAAGCGTGATGCGCCCCAGTTTGGGGATATGGAGCACATAAACGATGGGGCTTGCTTGACTCAGGTCCTCAAGGTAGTCCTGCCCTCCCTCTGGATAGACAAAAGGGTACTGCTTCTGCTGGACGCAGACGCATTCGCCAAAAGCGTTGAGCACATATAGTTCGTTGCGCTTATCATGCCACCATGTGGGCATGAGCAGCAGAGAAGGGCACGGGAAGCCCTGGTCTTCCGCCTCTTCTTGAAGTTGCGCAAAAAAAGCGTTGCGCGCCTCTTCGGAACCCAGTACAGAACCATCGCCCAGCATTTCTGGAAAAAGGACAATATCAGCGCGGTGCCTGGCGGCACATAGGAAAGCTGCCCGGAAACGGTTTTGGATCCGGTCCGGGTCCTGTAAGCCATCAATGGAAAAGCAACGGCGCTTATCTGGCGTTGTATAGGTGGTTGGTGGCAACAACAGTTTGCCTTGTGAAATAGGCGAGGCCGCGATCCGAAGGGCCTTTCCTATAGGCCGGCCGTTTACTATTATATGGACGACAGTATAAGCTTTATGAGCGACGAGCATCTGATCCGCTTCCATATAGTATGTGTTTCCAAGCTCCTGGTTTATTCCTCCCTTCCAGTCAAAAGCCCAAGTTTTGGAGGCGGCGTCTTTGCTGCTTGATTGGTCGAACGGATCGTTTAGGGATGGCACCCGGGGGGCGAGAAAGATACCTTCCTCCGCTGCATTGTCGTTGAGAGACTGAAAGCTGTTTTTTAAATGAACGCACAGGTAGGAGGAGCGGAGAATGCTTTCCCAATACAATGCACGGTCCAGCCGACAGGCGAGTGAGAGGATGGGGAAAAAGCTGTTATGGGCTTTGCGCCAAGCCTGTATAGCGTCGACGGCCTCCGGTGGGACGCCGTCGCGCAGCAGAATATCAGAATCTTGAAGCGCAGGGTATGCTTGGAACAGCTTGTCCGCCTCGTCATCCCAATCATGCTCGTCTTCAGACGTTCCCCGAAAGTCTTTGCTTTGATATAGGCAGGGATTTACCATTTTCAATTGGGCGATCAGTGATGCTAAGATATTAAAAGGGTTGCTATATGGGAAATGTGAGGTCATGACAGGCACCTCCTACCCGCATTTTGCGTATTCATAGGATACCTTATTTTTCTCAGTATGTCAACTATAGTTCATCAGGTGAAATAAAAGTGAAATATAGTTGAGGCGGTGGACATCTGCTTGCCGCTTTTGCTTCGCCTGTAGTCTATCGCATATAATCTATGTGGCTATCCTTTTAGTTGGCTGATCGGGAAAGGGAACAGTTGGAGTCAAATGTTCGAGCAGGGCATTACCAAAAGTGCAGCGGTCGAAGCAGAAACAGTATTCATCTCAATGGGACTAAAAGCCGGCCTAAAGCAGACCATGCTGGCGCTCAGGATGAAAACTTTGGTATGCTGATGGTGCGTGCAGTCTGTGGAGTAGGCCAGAATTGGGATTATAAAGCTTATGTTCACAGGCATAGAGGATAGACTGCCAGAAACGGGATGTGACTACAGTAGCCATCACTACAGATTTCGCTGTCTTCGGCGAAAACGACGTAGACAAATTCTTCACGGACGCTCGCCTGGTTTGGGCGTTACCTGCATTTTCAAAAAGCGGGGATTGCCGCGCTCGCCTCGGAACAACGCCACAAAACCACCGGCCTTTTTTCCAGGTGAACTAACGGGCTGATCACTTTTTATTATAATGCAATTCTGAGCCCGTGTCAATGCAACGCCTTGTTGAAAATCACCAAAAACAGGTAAGCTTTCAATAACTGCCCCAAATTATGAATTGTTTAGATTGTTGACTTGCAAAAATAGGTGATTGCACGACTGTGCTGTCAAGCAGTGTTACGATTTCTCGTGGTCGAGTCACTCTGACAAGACTATCCGCTAACTTCAAGAAACTATCGCAGTCGTAAAAGCGGCTTTTTGCCGTCCGGTATTCCCCAGCAATTCCCTTGCGCAGACGGGAGGTTCCCATGATGGGCCGTTTAGACAGACGATGAGCTCTTGTACATCCGTCAGTTTATCGGTGATGAACCACAAAATTCCTGTCGGTGCGGTCAATGCGTCGAGGTTGCTCAGATTGTCGCAGCCCGTGCAAGTGGAAAATTGGGGTCTGAGAAATGTTTCGCTTCAATTTGATAGCCTTCTTAAAGACGCAACTAATTGCTATCATCATACCCTATGGGCAGCCGCATGGCAAGAAATGATTCTAAATACCTTTGCCGATATGATGGCAAGGGCATCATTTGTGGAGTTCGTTTGTAAGCCAGGCGATAATGGTCTGGCGGATGGCTTGCTCGGAAGGTGCGGCATGAGATGGATGGTGTTCGATGATTGTAAAAGATTGAATTTTCATAAAATCATCTCCACTTAAATGGTATGTCAGTTATGACCACTGAGGACTACGACCGCTGCCTCTCGGAAAAACCCTGAGCGACACCTGCAATGTCATTAAGTTAAGGGCATCTTCCGAATTATGGGCTATCATAAAATAACAGAGAACACAAACTTTTTGCAGACCAATTTTTGGAGCTTTTGCTTAGCTTAATGACATTGGCGACACCTGTTTGTCTTTGCTCCAGGACTGCACTGGAACAGCGCTGGAGCAAACTGTCACCTGATAGGGCAGCACCACCGTGCGGGTTATCAGGAGTTATTGCTCCCACAATTAGAGGCAGACTTAATCGAGACCCCGTAGCTTTGGAACAGCTCCGCCATGTGTTCTTGTTGACGCTCGCTGCCCAGCAGACTGCGGTCTAAAATAATCAGCTGATCGATTTTTGCCCACATGGCAGAATATAGTGCGGATACCAGGCCACGCTGGAGAAAAGCAGAGCCATTTTTCGGACAAACTGAGGCTCCTATTACAATATCATTCTGAATAAGCAGAACTGTCTTTTAGCTGCTGAATCTGTTCGGTATCCGCATAAAACCCTGCTCCTTTGCTGATAATTGAGGATAAGAATAAAATATGACAGAAGTATGTGGAACATACTTCTGTCATATTGATTTTGGGCCAATTTTTTAATCTTAATACCAGATCAGGTTTCCAAGCTAATTATCTTCAAAAGCGCTTCCCGTTCATTCGGGGCTTCCCCACTCAGCACCTGTGCGAGCAGCCCATCCAATACTTGCCCAACCTTTGGTCCGGGTTCGACTCCTACGGCAATCACATCCCGTCCATCCACCGCCAGATCCTTCAGTGTGAGGCATTGCCGTTCCGCCAAAATTTGCTCCGCCTTGGCCTTGATTTCATCCAACTCCGCCAGACGGTCTTGTACCTTTTCGGGTGCCTGCCCCATATTATCCGCCCGCTTGACCTCCAGAAGCTGAAAGAACGCCTCCGGACCCAGCCGGTTGAGCCAGCGACGGATGACCTGGCTCCTGGGCGGCAACTGTGCATCGTGGCGTTCCACCAGCAACACCACCCGCTCTCGGGTCTTATTGTCAAACTTCAGCGCTCGGAGCATTTGCTCCGCCAGCTGGGCGCTCACCGCCGGGTGGCTGTAGAAATGGTCGATCCCATTCTCATCGGTAGACTTACAGGCGGGCTTACCAATGTCATGGAGCAGCATGGCCAGCCGCAGGGTCACATCGGTAGGCGCCCCCTCCACGGCGTGGATGGTGTGCTCCCAGCCACCCCAGCAATGCCAGGGGTTATTTTGTTCCAGCGTCACCAGCGGCCCCAGTTCCGGCCAGAACTGACAGAATACATCCGGGTATTGCCGCAGAACGTCCCCGGCATTTTTACCCACCAGCAACTTGCACAGCTCCGCGTTGATCCGCTCCGCCGCCACCCGGTCCAGCATGGCCCGGGTTTCATGGACAGCCTGGGCGGTGCGCGCCTCAATGGCATAGCCGAACGCGGCCGCAAACCGCAGGGCCCGCATGACCCGCAGGCCGTCCTCTTGGAAACGCCGGTCCGGTTCACCCACGCAGCGGATCAGCCCCGCCTTGATATCGTCAGCCCCGCCAAAGGGGTCTCGCAGATTGCCGGCCAGGTCCATGGCGATGGCGTTCATAGTGAAATCCCGCCGGGCCAAGTCCTGCTCCAAATCGGGCACGAACCGCACAAAATCCGGGCGGCGACTGTCGGAATAGGGCCCCTCCGTGCGGTAGGTGGTGATCTCGTAGGGCTCGCCTTCCTCCATCACCGTGACGGTGCCGTGTTTCAGGCCGGTCTCGATAACCCGCCGGGCTACAAAGCACCGCTCCGTCTCCTCCGGCAGGGCGGAGGTACAGATATCCCAGTCGTGGGGTCCCACGCCCCGTAGCAGGTCCCGGACACAACCGCCCACCAGATAAGCCTCATGGCCTGCGATGTTCAGCGTTTGCAGGATATACCGCGCCCCGTCCGGTATCTCAAAATTCATCCCGCACCACCCTTTCGTTGACCTCCATCTGGAACGCCTCAATCTGGGCCAGATCGGGCGCTTCCGGCAAGGAAGTGTTCTTTTTGGCGTAGTCCAGCCGCTTTTCCAGGTCGTTCAGCAGATCGTAAAACTCGGCGCTGAAGGTGTGATCCGCCTTCTGATAGCGCCCGTTTTGGATATCCATGAGCAGGTCATGATCCGCTGCCCGATAGGTGACAATCTCCTCCTTCTCCAGGATATCCAGGCACATCAAGTACAGCCGCACCAAGTGCATGGCGTGCTTGTTCAGGTGGGCGTCATCTTTCTTTTTGTTGCGGTGATGGATTTTGTCGTAATTCCGGGTGATCTCCACCAACTCCCCCATCATGCCGGTGAACTCCCGCAAGGGGACCCGCTCCATATTGATATCTGCCAGCACCTGGGGTTTGCCGCCTGCCTCGCCCACGGACAGCCTGATCTGCGCCGGGTCAAAGGTGCGGTAGCGCTCCGAAAAGGAGAGCATAGCGTTCTCGCAGGATCCCGTGATGTGCCGCTCCTTGGCCCAGACGGGGTAGGCGTCATGGGCCAGGGCGTTCTCCAACCGCCGGAGCTGTTGCCCCGCATAGCCGCCGAAGGAGTTAATGGCGCGCCGGGAAAGAAACATCTTGCGCTGGTCGAGAAGCTGCCGCCCGATGGGAGTGAGTACAAAATAATGCTCCGGCTTACAGCCCAGCAGTTCAATGGTGTTGGGGTTGCAGTTGATGAGCAGACCTAGCAGCTTGTTGAAGGCGTACACCGTGGTATCCGTCTCTGCGTCCACCACCTGCTCAAAATCGCCCATGCCAAGTAGGTCGGCCTTGCTGTTCAGAGTGCAGCCCCGGAAATCAATGTCGGAACCCTCCACGTTGGTGCCATAGGCGTAGCTGCCGCCGTAGGTGAGGAAGATGATATTTTGCCCCAGGTGCGGGTCGTTTTTCAAAAAGCCATATTCCGGCCTGTCCAGCAGCTCCAAGCCATTTCACCTCTTAAAATGCACAATATTGATTTATTAGACATATTTTTGCGATATGGCTTCAGCTCTCATTTTTCTGTTAGGCAGCTTCTCCAATGCTCACTTATCTTTGACCGAGATGTTTAGACCAGGATAGCTTATGTAAAAAGAAAGCGACGTCAATAGAATATCATGAAAACAATTGCTGATTATAGCTTCCTTAGGCAGTCTTCCAGAATGTCTTGCAGGCGGGCTTCCCCTTTGAAGGTGGTTTTTACTACCAGACCTCTGCTGCGGAAAAAGTAGAGATTCCCGTTCATCTGCTGGAGTACGCTGGCCATCCGCTCCACTGGGGGCAGCGATGTGTCGATGTGGATGTCTTTAATATCTGGGATAGTGGCTGGATCCACATCCCTCACGTCCATATTCCGCATGCGCTCCAAATCTATTGCTATCATGCCATTATCCTCCTGCTAAAAATATGAAATGGATGCTCTGTTTTCATAAAGCACTGATAGGAACTACTGCTTTATTGCTCCAAAATCAGGCATTCACTTAGGACAGCAAGCAGAGCAAGAGTGATTATAGCAGAATTTGGCTTTCCTTACAACCGTGTGCTGACTTCTCCACGCCTCTTTTAGAAAAACTGTGAGGCAGACATACATAGCAAATACGCGCTTTCCCCAACTATTTTAGCCAATAACCCGTTGGCAGTGATTTTGTGGGATCCAGCCAATCCCAATGCCCTTCCATCTCCGCCATGGTAAATAATTTTTCCTGCAAAGCAATGCAAAATTCCTCAAGGAGCTTGTCATCAATGGCGTGCTGGATGATGCCATACGGAGGAGGAGCGTGTTGGCATTCGGCGGCAAAGAAAATATAGGCCATAATGGAAAAATACCGCTTTTCTTGGATACCGTTGAGGATAATGGGGAAGAATTCCGGATTTTGATATTCCATATAAGATTTGAGAATACCCGCACATCTTTCGGCATTGTTTGCTACAGCCCTATGATCCCAGATTTTCTTCTCAACGTCGATTCCAGATTCAAACAGTGAATCGGTAAAATCCTCCTGATGCTCTGACAAAATGGTTTTCAGACCATAATTCAGTATACGCATTTTATAACAGCCCTTTCTACATTTTTATAGAAACGCGTCACTGATCCTAAAATCAAGAATCAGTGACGCATTTTTACAAAATATCTCAAAAGCAAGAACAAAACTGCTTTTTGCCCCGGAAAACTCTTCCTCGCAATAAATGAAATATCAGGAGCAAAATCATCCCGGTGCCGGAACCGCATGATCCCTATTCGGTTGTAAAAATTGAGCAGTTACGCCGTTCTTTAAGTAATGAACAGCTTGTCCCCCAAAAGTGTCCTTTTGGCACCACCCCCCACGTGGTAGAACCCCAATGCCCTGGCGTGGTGGAGCGCTACATAGATCTGAGCCAATATTACGACCGCGCCGGCCTCCAGCCCCTGAAGCAGAGTATTCTGGCGGCCACGGCGGAGTACCGGGGCCGCTACAAGCGGGTGTACCGATGCCTGGGGGCGGCAGGGGAGCTGCGCCGGGACATGAATGAGCTGGTAGACACCCAGGGGGTCCAAAAGAGGCTGGGAAAGCGGGCGGCGGGCATCATCAGCCGGGAGCTGAAGCGCCCCGCGCAGGGAGAGGGCCGGGCGGAGCAGCGTTTTTTGTCCGCCGTCACCCATAAGGGAATGCTCACTCTGTGGGATACGGTGACGGCCCAGGCGGAGCGGGTATATGAGCTGGCAGGGGAGTACGGCCTGGCCCACCATATGCTGGCCCCCATCCTCACTGCGGCCCTGGCCGCAGGGCATGATGCGGTGGCCTGTCCCGACCCCATGGCCCCCGAGCGGCTGGCCCACCTGATTTTCCCGGACCTGTCCCTGGCCTTTGTCACCTCCACCCAGGAGGTCCCCTGGCCCCACCGGGCCTACCGCCGGCTGCGGCTGGACGCCATGGCGGACCAGGATGCGTACCGCATCAACCGGCCCCGGCTGCGCTTTGCAAAGCGGGTGGCGGCGGCCTTGCTGGATGAGGGGGTGGCGGGTCTGGCCCAGGCCAAGGAGGCCCATGACCGGCTGGAGAAGCTCTACAATCCCTATGTGGACTTCGATGGTGTGGCCCGGACGGCGGATCAGGTGGCAGATGAGGTGCTGGCCCTGCGGGATGAATAAAAAGGGCGGGGAGAACCTTCATTCTCCCCACCCCTTTGTGGGATGCTGATATATTTAGAGCCGTCGGACAGTTTACAGCCGGTAGGACAGTACATCCATGGGACATTCAGGGGTAGGACAGTACATCCAAGGACAGTTTACAGCCAGTCGGACAAAACATCATTCAGGGCGGCGGGCGTAACGCCGTTGCGCACCAGCAGGCCGCTCAGCTCGTCAATGCGGGCGGCGCTGCATGTCACATTTGGTACGCTGGCCTGCTCGCCGCCCTGTTCTGCGATCTTGACGCCATAACTCTCGCAGGCGAAGGGGCCCACGTCCATCTCGCCGATGAGGATGGAATAGTCAAAGCGCCGGACCGCGCCGGCCTGATCGGCCAGCTCTACGGTTTGCAGGAATAATTCACGCACGTATTCGCTTCACCTCGCTTTCTCAATTCCTATTATCCGTACTTTTCGACCAATTGCAAGGAAAAGAAATCGCAGAATTCGACAAAATACGACGCGAATACAAGATGTGGAAAGGCTGGGGCATCCTGGAACACCAGCGATGGTCAGCCTACATATTTCTACCCAAATTTTCTGCTAAATTGCACAAAAACCAAAAGCGGCCTCATTTGAGGCCGCTTTTGGTTTCAGAAAAAGGCTAGGATAAAGGATCAGGCTTTGCTGGTTTTGAACGACTTGATAGCCTCGGCCAGCATGGGGCCGACCTTGAACAGGTCGCCGGTGATGCCGTAGGTGGCCGAGTCGAAAATGGGGGCGGAGCCGTTCTTGTTTACAGCGATAATGCACTCGGAGTCCTGCATACCGGCCAGGTGCTGGATGGCGCCGGAGATGCCCAGGGCCACGTAGATCTTGGGGTGGACGGTCTTGCCGGTCTGGCCCACCTGGTGGTCCACGCCGATCCAGCCGGCGTCCACCACGGCGCGGGACGCGCCCACGACGCCGCCCAGGACGTTGGCCAGCTCCTCGGCGATCTCAATGCCCCGGGTGGGGTTGGAGCTGATGCCGCGGCCCACGGCCACCACCACATCTGCGCCGATCAGATCCACCAGCTTCTTGGCGGACTTCTTGATCTCAATGAGATCCACGTGGATGTCGGAGGCGTCCAGCTTCACGTCCACGTTCTCCAGGATGGTCTGCTGGCTCTTGGCCTCGTCAAAGGCCTGGGTCTGCATCACGCCGGGGCGGACGGTGGACATCTGGGGACGGTAATCCGGGCACACGATGGTGGCCATCAGGTGGCCGCCGAAGGCCGGACGGGTCATCTTCAAGTTCTTATTGTCCTCGAAGGGGGTGTTGTCCACGTCGATGGTGGAGGTGGTCTTGAGGAAGGCTTTGTACTTCTCCACGTCCACATCCAGGTGGGTGCAGTCGGCGGTCAGGCCGGTGTGCAGCCGGGCGGCCACGCGGGGGCCCAGGTCGCGGCCGATGTTGGTGGCCCCGATGAGGAACACCTCGGGCTTCTTGTCCTCCACCAGATCGCACAGCACCTTGGTGTAGGCGTCGGTGGTGTAGTCCTTCAGCAGGGGATGGTCACAGATGTACACGCGGTCCGCGCCGTAGCCGCCCAGGGCCTTGGCATAGGTCTCGTTCACGCCGCTGCCCAGCAGCACGCCGCACAGCTCCACGCCCAGGTCGTTGGCCAGCTTGCGGCCCTCGCTGAGCAGCTGGTAGCCGGTGCCCAGGATGACGCCGTCCCGCTGCTCACAAAATACCCACACGCCCTTGAAGGCGGCGGTGTCTTTACTATTATAAGCCATATTTAAGCGCTCCCTTCCTTAAATGATATGCTTCTCGCCCAGAATGGACACCAGCTTCTCGCAGGTGGCCTTGTCGGCCCCCTCCAGCATGGTGCCCGCGCCCTTCACCGGCGGGGAGAAGGACTTGTACACCTGGGTGGGGGAGCCCTTCAGGCCCACGTTCTCCACAGCGCCGATCCACTTGCTGTCGATCAGGGCGTTGAAGTCCCACATGGTATAGGGCTTGGCGTAGCACTCCATGATGCCGGACACGCTCATGTAGCGGGGGGTGTTCAGCTCTTTGATGCAGGTGAGCACGCAGGGGGTCTGGACCTTGATGGTCATGTAGCCGTCCTCCAGCTCGCGCCGCACGGTCAGCTCGCCGTCCTTGTAGTCGATGGCGGTGACATAGGTGACCTGGGGCAGGCCCAGCTTCTCGGCGATCTGGGGGCCTACCTGGGCGGTGTCGCCGTCGATGGCCTGGCGGCCGCACATCACGATGTCGCCCTTGTCCACGCCGATCTTCTCAATGGCGGCGGTGAGTGTGTTGGAGGTGGCCCAGGTGTCGGCGCCGCCAAACTCGCGGGCGGACACCAGATAAGCCTCGTCGGCGCCCATGGCCAGGCACTCCCGGAGCATGGACTCCGTGGGCGGGGGGCCCATGGACACGACGCACACCTTTACGTCGGGGTTGGTCTCCTTGATCTGGAGGGCGGCCTCCAGGGCGTTCATATCATCGGGGTTGGAAATGGTGGCCATGGCCGCGCGGTCCATGGTGCCGTCCGCCTTGACGGCCACCACGCCGGAGGTGTCGGGCACCTGCTTGACACAGACAATGATTTTCATATATCAAACTGTCTCCTTTATACTGAATTACGGCGTTGTCACGCCCGGCGGCTGCGCAGCGCCCGGCTTCCCTCGGACTTGGGGCTTAAACATCCGGGCTGCTCCGCACGCCTCCGCGCTTCTTACTTTAAAATCGCGCCGGAAATGACCATGCGCTGGACCTCAGAGGTGCCCTCGTAGATCTCGGTGATCTTGGCGTCGCGCATCATGCGCTCCACGGGATAGTCCCGGGTGTAGCCATAGCCGCCGAAGAGCTGCACGCAGCGGCGGGG
>OFFJ01001643.1_pt1 | contig 15861 bp, 19 predicted proteins | sample 1521261 | NCBI WGS metagenome assembly OFFJ01 (sample SAMEA3504122, study PRJEB24116) | mouse gut metagenome | biome: mouse gut; feature: mouse-associated habitat; material: faeces | place: Denmark | collected 2011 | reverse complement strand
TAAACTACATTTTTTCCTCGGCGTTTTTTTACATTTTATCACTGGCGATGACACAAGGTACTGACCTATAAGGACGCTGATCTGCGCGAAAAAATTGCTCTTGAGAAAGCTAAGGCGAAAACAGTGCCGGAAGCCATAGCGGACCCAAAGAAAAGCAAAGTCTACTACGAATATATGGCAAAGCCGATGGCGGGCAGCGAAACCGACTCCGGGACTTATGTCAAAGGGATTGAGGATTATATCCCGGACAGCCAGTATGAGCGGGAACAGCACCAGAACATGGTGGTACAGGACATCCGTGACAATTGGATCACGCTGAGCCACAACGGTAAATTTCACGCAATCTTTGCGACGGCCAGTATTCCGGAGGCCATTCAATATTACCAGCTTATCAAGGACGCTATTCCGTCCTTAAAGGTGACCGTCCTGTTTGACCCCAGTATTGATAATAACGGGAACGGTATCATCAAGAAGGACGGTCTTGAAAAAATCATACTGGACTATAACAGACGCTATGGGCAGGACTTCACAATCCCCACCTTCGCCAAAATGAAGAAGGATATTTCCGCTCGCCTTGCCCACAAGAAACCCTATGAGCGTATCGAGCAGACCCCTGATCTGCAAATCGACCTTTTGATCGTGGTGGATCAGATGCTGACCGGGTTTGACTCCAAGTGGATCAACACGCTCTATATGGACAAGATTTTACGGTACGAAAACATTATACAAGCTTTTTCACGGACAAACAGACTGTTTGGCCCGGAGAAGCCTTTCGGAACGATCCGCTATTACCGGCGTCCGCATACAATGGAACGGTTGGTTGAAGCGGCAGTCAAGAGCGAATTGCGATATTTTTCCGTCATCTCTACCACCTTAAGATACTTGAAACCACCACTAATACTTCTGTTGCAGATGAAGACAATGGAAATGTGATGTTCAAAACAATATAACAATTACGTCTATTTCAATTTGTTGATCAGAATAAGAGTAGGGGACGGAATGCTGCTACTAAATAAAACACCTTATCTACCGAGTAATTCCTTATTAATCCTTAAAAATCATTGTGTATTTTAGAAAGCTATGTTATAATTCACAAAAATGGATTATGCACTGCTATGAAACGGAGGGAATCTCGTGGATTCGAGAATTGAACGATGGTGCTCAATGAAAGAGATTACCGAATATCTTGGGGTAAGTCGCGATACTGTACTCAATTGGATAGAAAAACGAAATATGCCCGCAGCAAAGATAGGGCGCCTTTGGAAATTTAAAATTACTGAGGTAGATGCCTGGATGAAATCAGGTAAGGCCGCTGAATAAAAGGCGCTTTGGTTTGCATGGAATTCTTTATGCTTGACAACCGAAGTTGGTGTAGGTATGAATGATAGAAAATACAATTTTATAGATTTGTTTGCTGGAGCTGGAGGACTGTCAGAAGGCTTTATCTCACAGGGAGACTTTGTTCCCGTCGCTCACGTGGAGATGAACAAATACGCTTCCGAAACACTGAAGACCAGAGCATGTTATTACTATTTGGTTGAGAATAATTTGCTAAATACTTATCATAGTTACTTAACTGGACAAATCAATCGTGAGCAGCTATACGCAAATGTTCCTGATGGTCTGCTTGATACCATTATTAATCAAGAAATCTCATCAGATAGCGTGAATAGAATATTTCAAATTATAGACAGAATTGTTAATGTTCATAATTTGGGAGAAATTGACTTGATTATCGGAGGCCCTCCGTGTCAAGCCTATTCACTTATGGGACGTGCAGTCGACGCAAAAAATATGCAAAAAGATCCCCGGAACTACTTGTATAAACAATATATTAAGTTCCTGACCCATTACAGGCCCAAAGCATTTGTATTTGAAAATGTTCCGGGTATAGTTACAGCCGGAAAAGGTGAGCGATTTAAACGAATAATTGGAGCTTTCCGTACAGCAGGATATAATGTTGAGTATCATATACTAGATGCGTATGATTATGGTGTTCTGCAGCAAAGAATGCGCATGATTATATTTGGATGGCGCAATGATCTTCAGTATCATTATCCATTTCCCCCAGTGATTCACCGCAAGGTCACTGTAAATGCGTTGCTTAGAGATTTGTCACCCCTCGCTCCCGGAGAGGAACAAAATAGGTATTCGCCTGGTCGTCCCTCCAGATATTTAAAAGATACAGGGATCAGAAAGCCTGGGGATGTTCTGACTTTACACATGTGTCGGATACATAACCAAAACGATCTTAATATTTATCGTCATATAATCGAAGCATGGAACAACGGTCACAATCGGTTAAAGTACTATGGCCTACCCGAAGAGTTGCGTACACGGCAAAATGAAACATCATTCGTTGATAGATATAAGATTGTTGCTGGTGATATGCCCTATTCTCATACAATGATTGCTCATATTGCAAAAGATGGGCATTATTTTATACATCCTGATATAAATCAATGCAGGTCAATTTCAGTTCGTGAAGCAGCCAGAATCCAATCATTCCCCGATGATTTCTATTTTGAGGGACCGAGATCGGCTAAGTTTACCCAAATCGGCAACGCTGTCCCGCCACTTATGGCACAGGCACTCGCACAGGAAATTGCTCAAATGCTGGCTCAGGAAGGAGACCCCTAATTATGAAAATAAGTATGCCGTTTAAACCAAAAGCGCAGATTTTATTGCAGCTTGGCGAGCAGCTAATTAAAAGTGAAAGTGTTGCTATAGTTGAATTAATTAAAAACGCATACGATGCAGATGCAAAAAGGGTATCTGTTTCCATGATGGATATTGATGATCCTCAAAACGGCTATATAGAAATAATTGATGATGGTGTTGGCATGGATTTGTGGACAGTCCAGAATATCTGGATGGAGCCTGGAAATACCCATAAGAAAAATATTGTTTCTGCGTCGGAACGCTCATCACTTAACAGGCTTCCCATTGGCGAAAAAGGTATTGGACGATTTGGCGTTCATAAACTTGGAAAAAGAATTGAAATGGTTACCCGCAGTTCCAATGATCAAGAAGTATATGTCTCTATTGATTGGAATACCTTTGCTAATGCAAAATATTTGGAAGATGTGCAGGTCGTTATTGAAGAGCGTACTCCTGAAATATTTATTGGTGACAAGACTGGCACAAAACTATATATTTCCGATCTTTCCGCCTCTTGGACCAGGGGCATGCTTAGGAGCGTCTATCGCTCTGTAACTTCTTTGAGTTCGCCATTTAACTCCATCGACGCTTTTAGAGTGAAGTTCAGAACAAACAGAAAAGAGTGGCTCGAAGGTCTATTGTCTTTTGATGATATTAAGCGATATGCATTATATACAGGAACCATGGAAATTGAAGGTAACTATATTACAAAATTTACTTATCAATTTACACCCTTCGATGCAATGACAGGACTCAAACCAAGAACCTTTGAAATTTGCACCCCAGTTCCAATGATTCAAAAGCCTAATGAAAAGCGTGGCGAAGTCCGTAAAATTGATATAAGTAAGTTCTGCATTGGTAGAGTCAAAATTAACTTGTTGGTTTTTGATAGAGACTCAGCATTCCGAGCCAGATTTATTGAGGATAAACGCACATATGGAACGTATCTCGACGAAAATGGTGGTATTCGCGTGTTCCGAGATGGGGTTCGTATCTATGACTATGGTGAGCAGGGTAATGATTGGCTTGGTCTAGATAGCAGCCGAATTAATACGCCGGGGAAATATCTGAGCAATAACCTTGTCCTTGGCGCTGTACAGCTGGAACGGGAATTCAGTGGTGACTTACAGGAAAAAGCAAATCGGGAGGGCTTTATCGAAAATGCAGCATATATGGAATTTCGTGACGCTGTAAGTTATGCAATCAATTACTTTACAGCACAGAGAAATATTGATAAAGAATCTCTCAGAGTTTATCTTAATGGGGGCAAAAAAGAGCCTGTTAAAGAAGACGTCAGCGTAATTCGGCAAAAAATTGCAGTATATATCAAAGATGAGAAAGAGCGCAAAGAAATTGACCATTATTTAAAGCGAATTGAAGATGATTTCGGGTATATTCGAAAAATGTATCTAAAGACTGCAAGCGCTGGTATGAGTTACGGGGTCGTAATTCATGAAATTGAAAAGGTAATTGCAGAACTAAATAAAGCTGTCAAGACAGAAAATACCTCTGCGCAGATAAAAGGTCTTGCAAAGCATTTATCACGTTTAGTTGATAGCTATGCGGAACTCTTACGAAATCGAACTAAAAGTCAGAACCGTCTTCGAGATATAATAAATCAAGCGGTATTTAGTCTAAAATACCGCTTGGACGCTCATAAGATTAATATGGAATGTTTTACCGATCTTGTTGAAGATGATTATGTCGAATGTGCGTCAAATTTAATTGTCGGTTCTATTATCAATATCATAGACAACTCAATTTGGTGGACCACATATGCTGAGGTTCCACAGCGCTATATCATCATCAAGGTAACGAAAGAAATCGATGGCCATTTAGCAATTGTTCTCGCTGATAATGGCTGTGGATTTACTATCGCTCCTGAAGATGCAATAAAACCTTTTGTCAGCACTAAACCAAGCGGAATGGGGCTTGGACTAAATGTTGTGAATGAGATAATGCTTTCACAAGGAGGAACGCTGACATTCCCTGATTATGGAGATGTAGAACTTCCAAACAGATATAAAAACGGAGCAATTGTTGCTCTGGTATTTAAGGAGGGTTTGTAATGTTATTTCCACGCTGTGGTAAAGTTTTGGTTATTGATGATCAAATTACAGAAGCAATGCCTTTGCTTAATCTTCTTGGGAAAAAAGGAGTACCGGCAATGTATTATTCCGGCAATTTATCTGAATTGCCGGAGACTCCCTTTGATGAGATCAGATTGGTCTTTTGTGATTTAAAATACAATGTAGCTGCTGATGCCAAGAGTGTTGCTTCTACTGTCATTTCAATATTAAAGGCTCTGATTTCTGAAAAAAACGGGCCGTATATTCTTTTGGCATGGAGTGCTCATGGTGCAGATTATTTAGAAGAACTCAAAATTACACTTGACTCAACAAAAATTAAACCGGAGTTTATTTTACAGTTGGATAAAAGTGAGTTTTTCTCTTCACAGGATAATGATACATGGTTTGATGAAATGATAGACAGTGTGTCCAGGCTTGAGTTAGACGCAGAAGACGAAGTTCAGGTGAAAAAATTAATTGAGGAAAAGGTGAACTCTTTTAGATCCTCACAAAAAATCCCCAACACTGATGCTCTGGAAAATATAGAAAAAAAGCTTGCAGAGGAACTGAAAAAAGCAAATCTGTTTCATCTTTTTGTTTTGTGGGAAAACACGATTGCTGCATCGGCCATTGAAACCGTGAACAGTATCTATGACGCCATTCCTGATAGTATACCTGTAAACAAAAAGCTCCGTGCTATGTTGTTTTATTTGGCTCGTTATAGACTTGAGCAACAAATGGAAGGGGCTGATGAGAAAGTAAAATTCCAGGCAGCGATGGATTCATTGAATGAAATTTTCGCATATTTTTATTTTGAGCAAGTTCATGCACTATCGTTTGAGCAAGTCGAACTTGATAAAATCCAAGATATTCAAGAAATCAGAGCTTTATCTGATGCCAAGTTCAATCAATGGAAAATGCTTGCTTCTGGTACCAAGGGACATCATCCTGGAAATATTTATCATGATTCAGAGAAATATTTCCAATATCATGGATTAATAAAGCCGGATGCGTTTACAAAAGCAGCAGAGTATAAAACAATAGTTGCAGAACTTGAAGGGAACACCAATATTCGATATATTTTGGTGGATGTAAGTTCTGATTGTGATATTGCACAGAAAAAGATATTTGTTTCTCGTGTCGTCCCGGGGATTATGATTCCGACAGATACTATGAAAGTTTATCAAGAGACAAAAAAACTTAAATCTGGGGCCCCGGATTATATTTTTAGTCTCTGTCCTGTCGAATTTGAAGGAAAAAGCTGGTATATAGCATTTAACGTAAATCAGATGTTTTCGCTTCAAATGGACAAGCTGACAGACGATAGTTTGATGTGTGCGCTTACTGGCACATACATAACCAGTCTAAAGCAATGTGCTGCAGCTTGCGTTTCAAAACAGGGAATTGCAGTTTTTGGTGGAAATCGTTAATTACAGAAAGTACTTATTACGAACAAATGGTATATCAAATATTTTCTCAGCAACTCAACAGACTGCCGTTCAGATTAATGAAACTGGGCATAATAATAATGAATGTGGCTCACATAAAAGCTGTGCTTGGAGAAAGACTCAGGGTGGATTATAGGTGAGCTAGTCAGAATGGGTATCTAGCAATTGGTACCTACACCGATTGTTAATTATTTTACAAACAGCACATCGTTATGATAGTCCAGATATTCTCCCATGTTTCCCCTAACAAACAGCTCAAATCGCATATCTTTGGATAGCCTGAGACGCTTAACATTTTCTACTCCGATGAAAGAGGATAAAAAAATCCTGCCCTGCCTGTCAAAGGTAATGAGACCGCTATCAAATAACCTGTCATATGTAGCACTGAGGAGAAGTCCGTTATCGACACTCAAACGTTCTTTATTGGAACTGACCGCCCAGGGCTTGATGTGGCTTGCGACAAGTAGTTTTGGATGACTGATACCTGTTATTATGCAGTGTCCGTGGTATTTTTCAAAGAGAGATTTTCTAAAGACGCCTTGCCCTGTTCGTGACTGAATGATTGATTTTCTCTCGGTTTCGGGGATTTTGTCATCCGCCTTTATCTTCTCAATATAAGCGACGTCGTCCGCGTCTTCAGTTACGGCGTTGATAAAATATCGATATTGCTTAAGTGCATTACTATACATGTGATTTCCACGAGTATTCTTTGCAATAAAATCAGGATCACCCAAGGTAAGTGCAATTGCAATATCCAACTCAAAAGGAGGCATGTTTTCAAGCGGCTTTTGTATTACGCCTTTCTGGTACATTTCCTTCGAAATTGTACTAACTGCACTGGAGTATTTTTTAATAGAACTCTCGGAAAGTTCGGTGTTCTGGGTTAGCCAATCAGAGAACGGATTGCTAGGTACTACAGATACAGGCTTATCAATGTCTTTTATCTCTACCATCAGAGGTCATCTCGCTTTCTCATTTGAATAAAAAGAATAGTCTAAACGAAGCGGCTATGTTATGATAACGGCATAGCTGTATCAAGCCAGCGTTTCCGGAAGATACAGCGCCTGTCCAAAAGAAAAGGATCGTCCCGGATAGTTTGTTTTGCCAATCTGGGGTGGGCCGTTGGTGTCTCCGCAGCTACCCGTCAGCAACATTCCCAGGTCGTGGAAACCAATATAATCCACCAAGGCAAATTTGTAGTAGGATTCTGCCTGCTGGAAGATCCAGAAAAAGGTGTCCGCCGCAGTTATCAGGAGGGCACAATCCTTCGCTGGGTACTATTCGTAGCGGCCCAACGGGGCTCCAGGTCCTCCTCTGCGATGCAGTAGAACCGTTCAATAAACACCTTGATCTGGGCCAAAAGAGTCCAGAAATACAGCGGTGCGGCAAACACGATGCAGCCCGCCGCCTTAACCTGCGAAACCAGGCCTTTAAAAACGTCCTGCTGAACGCACATCAGGGAGGCGGTCTCCACCCTATGGCTCGCAGCCTCTGTCCCACGGGTGAAAGCCGCCACAAGCTGGACGGTATTACTTTTGGGACGGCCTCCGCCCAGGACGATCAGAATTTGTTTTCCCATATTGCTTCGCTCCTGTCAGTTGAAATTTCCAGTTGTTTGAGAAATATATCGTAGTTTTCTACGGATAGCTCCGTCTGAAAGCGGTAGTCCAGCTGGTCAAATGCCCAGATATCTGCCCGCTCTGTGACGTTATTTTCCGCCAACCAGCGCACCATCTGACTCCGAGCCATTTTACACATGGTACCTTTCTCGATACTCTTGCCGTTTTTCCATTCCCCAAAGCTACAGGTAACAAATTGAACGGTTTGGGGCAGACGGGATTCCACTGCCTTGCTATACTCTTTGGAGGCCAGGTTCAGCACAAGGTCTGTCTCCGCGGCCAGCTGCCGAGCCAAGTGGTCACCTCAGAACTGATATAGCTCCCAGTAGCTGTCCACTGACAGCTTGGCCTGCATCTCCAGCTGGTAGGGAGTCACGCCGTCGAAAGTCTGCAGCAGGCAATAGAAACCGGAGAGAATACGCAGATGCTCCCGGAGGTAATCCAGGTGGGCTGTCTCTATCACACTGGGGGCCATGTAGCGGTACTGGATATGGAGAGCATGAAACAGCCCAACGCCCATGTGTTGTGCAGCAGCGTACAGAATGTGGCACTCCACCTGTATAGTTTCAAAGATGCTGCTTTCGATTACCTTTGATTAGAGAGGAGAGAAATATGGCAGATGTTCATACCCCCGCACAGCGGAGTTACAACATGTCTCGCATCCGTGGCAAGAACACAAAGCCCGAAGAAATTGTTCGTAAGTACCTTTTTTCTATGGGATTTCGGTACAGGAAAAACGACGCCAGACTTCCTGGAAAGCCGGATATTGTGTTGCCCAAATATAAGACTGTAATTTTTGTGAATGGTTGTTTCTGGCATAGACATGACGGCTGTAAGTATTTTGTCTGGCCCAAAAGCAACGAAGAATTCTGGAAGGACAAGATCCTTTCAAATGTAGAACGGGATAAGCGGACATCCCAAGCCTTGAAAGCACAGGGCTGGAATGTAATTGTTGTTTGGGAATGCGAACTAAAAAAAGGGGTGGCAATTCAAACTCTGCAGAAACTTGCTGATGAGGTGCGAGCCAATATAGCTGCATAAGCAAAGAGGGCAAATATAGTGGTTCGAATATACTGCCCTAGCAACACTGATGTACCTTTTCAAACAGGAACGAAATCGATGTTGGCTACTATAGTAACTCTTTTGGTTGATAGGATTGGTTCGACAAAACAAATTCAAACTTATTCGATTGGTCTGCTATTTTCCTGCTCAGAAACTGCATCTCCATATCCAAAGAATAACCGTTCCTCTCAAAATGTGGCGAACCGCTTCCGCATTTCCTCGTCTGACAGTTTTCCCTGCTCCGCCAAATCCAGCACCTCCTGAACCTGGGACAGAGCGGCATTCCACTCATCCCTGCTGATTTTTCCTCTCTGCTTTCTCGCCTTCAGGCGGTTGTAAACCTTCCGGTACTCCATACCCGCCGGACTTAGCCCCGTGGGATGATTCGCCTTTCTGTGTGCGCCAACCTTCCGGCAGGTACGTTCCGCCTCACCGGGCGCGACATTGTTGCAGTAACAGGTGTTGTACCCAGCGGTCAGCAGGAAATAGCGTCCACAGTTGTGGCAGCGGCGGGGCGCATTGCCTGCCATCAGACCCCGGTAGAAATCGGTGTAGAGAAAGTGGGAGAGGTAACGGAACTCCACTTTCTCCGCCAGAAGGACTTTCCCTGTCTCGGCAGAGTCTACCGTCGGGACAAAGCAAAGCTGAGCGGGAAAGCTCTGACTGAATTCCTGCTCCGGGAAAAACAGTTCCCCTGCGGCTGCCATGTCGGTAAAGTAAGCGGCGTAAGCTCCCGCATATGCGTCGGTATTGCGTCGGGAGAGGGGCTCAAAGTAGAGCTCTAGCATCCCGTCCAGCTGTCCCCTGAAGTTCCGCAAGCTCTCTGAAAAGTATTCCAGCCCAGAGAGGAACTCCTCAAACATCCGGTGACCATCTGAATCGACGTCCAGGGTCTCCGACCATTTGGCTGAATCAGACAGAAGGGCGGGGAGTAAGTTCCGGGCTGTCTCTGTGTCCAGACGCAGGCTCCGATAGACCGGCAAATCAAAAATCAAATCCCAGACAGCGTTGAGCCGTTCCTGTGCGGAACGGGCGGCGCTGTCTGTTTTTTCCTGGAGCAGCGTCCACACGGCAGACATAAAACCGTCAATGCGCCGGTTGATCTCCGTCAGTATCTCGCCGTCCAGGTTCAGAACATCCGTTGTGAGCTGACCCGGCGGGAAAGCTGCTCCATCCAGAAACACAGTGTCCCTGGTAAAGAAAACCGAGAATCGGTCAAAGGTGTTCTCTGCCATGCCGTCCCTCCTGTATCCGATAGACTTTTGGCGTTTCCCCATCCTGTGCCAAATCTATTGTACGGCTGTTAATTTTGTGTTACCCTCATCATATCAGAGCAACAAGCAGAAGTCAATCAGGTATGAAGGAGGATGTAACATGAAGGAGTCAGTCTACAAAAGCTATGACGAACTGCCGCTGTTCCTGAACGCGGAGATAGTGGCAAGGGTGCTGGGCGTCTCACCGTCCAGCGGGTACGAGCTGATGCACGAGCAGGGCTTCCCGGCACTGCGCATCGGCAGCCGCATCGTGATCCCCAAGGAGGCGTTCATCCGTTGGGTGGAAGAGCACACAGGAGGTACGGCGTGAAGAAATACGATCTCTATTCCAAGCGAGACCCCGCCAAGAATTTTTCGCCCCTGCCCAATGAGGTCTTTTACCTGGGTCTGTCCTACGGTGCCATCGCGGTCTATGGCTACCTGATGCACATCGAGGACAGGAAGACCTTCCAGTCCTACGCCGGCTACAACACTATCGGCAGAGCGGTGAAGATGAGCTCCAACACCGTCCGCAAGTACGTGCTGGAGCTGGAGGAGAAACACCTCATCCGCACGGAGCCCACCACCGTCATCACCCGAGACGGACGCAAGCGCAACGGAACACTGCGCTACCACATCCGCCCTATTCAAGAGGCAGTGGATCACTACTATGAGCGTCAACTCAGTCAGCTGGAGCTGGATACAGAACGGCAGAGAGCGCAGGCCCGATTGTCGCGGCTGTGCGCAGCGCAGGAGCCGCTCCCGGCGGCAGGGCAGCCCATGACACCTCCAACAGCAGAACGCGGCGTGTCGGGGCTGTGTGGCCCAGCGTGCGAAGTGGGTGGCCTCAACGATTTGCCAGACGGCCAGATGAACCGGGGGGTCGAAAAATGTGCAGGATAAAAGCGTGGCGCCTTTAGGGCGCCACGCCGGGTCACACCGGCCCGCAATGCGGGCCGGGAGAGGGGAAACGCCGAAGCTTGGAACCGTTTGCGGTACATTTTAAGAAAAACTGTGCAAATCGCAGAATGGCATCAAATTCCCCGGCGTGGCATTGGATATGGCATTGATAAGGGCGCAAACTCTACTGCCGCAAGGAAAATTCAGGCATTACAGGTGGCGAAAGCCCCGAAAAACACAGTTTTGGAGGATAACATCATGGCAGAAGAAAAAGTGAGATTTCAGATGAGAATTGATCCGGATACCGACCGGAAGATCAAAGCAGCGATGCCGCTAGCACACTGTCGCAGTCAAAATGAGTTCGTGGAAACTGCTCTGCGGTTCTACTGCGACTACCTGACAGCGGGAGACTGCACAGCCGTAGTGCCTATGTACATGTCCGCTATTCGCGGTACAGTGCAAGACTCGGAGAACCGCGTCTGCCGACTGCTCTTCAAGCTAGCGGTGGAGCAGGACATGGTGATGAATGTGCTGGCGGCGGGGATGGAGATTCCCGATGAGCAGCTCAAGGCGCTCCGTGGGCGGTGCGTCCAGAATGTAAAAAAGACCGGCGGCAGTGTTACGCTGGACGACGCGGTCCGCTACCAGAACGGCGGGCTGTAAAAAAGTAGTAGCTATTCCCGACGAAGTGTGGTATGTGTTGGTGTTGCAAAGGAGGTAGCAGACATGAGAACGACTCTGGAGGATCTCTACTACGGCAACATCACACCCTGTGAGCAACAGATGATACCTGGCTCAGAGCTGAAGCGGGCAGTAGACCGTGTTGCCAAGTGCGAGGCACAGCTGATGGAACTCCTCAACGAGGAGGGTCAGCAGGCCCTCACAAGGTTCACCCGCTCCCAGCATGAGATCAACAGCATCACAGCAACCGAAAATTTCATTCTGGGCTTCCGATTGGGTGTCAGGATCATGACTGAGTGCATGGATGACAACGACGGAGATATCCGGACTGGAGGTGAATAACAGATGGCAAAGCGCAGACCGTCCGGCGACGGCATGGTGCGCAAACGGGAGGACGGACGCTGGGAGGGCCGCATCGTGGTGGGCCACAAGGAGAACGGCGAGTCCATCTTCCGGTATATCTCCGCCAAGAGTCAGAAGGCGCTGATGAAAAAGCTGCACCAGAGCATCGAGGCGTACCGGGACGTCGATCTCAGTGAGGATAGCCGGATGCCGCTGGGAGAGTGGCTGGACCGCTGGCTGGAGGAGTACGTCTCGCCCGTGGTGCGTGAGTCCACGCTGAAGGGTTACCGGCAGTACATCGAGTGCTACATCAAGCCCCGGCTGGGGGACAGGCCGGTGTGCAAGGTGACTGCCGCTGACGTGCAGGCCTTGTACCGGGAGGCGCAAAAGAACGGGCGCAAGACCGAGCATCCCGAGTACGGGTACGCGCTCTCCGGCTCTACCGTCCGCAGTCTCCACGGTGTGCTCCACCAGGCCATGGACGCGGCGGTGCGGGAGCGGCTCACGGCGAGAAACCCCACGGAGGATGTCACCCTCCCCAAAAAGAAGACCGCCGCCAAGCAGATCCTCAACAACGAGCAGCTGGAGCGGTTCATGGAGGAGATCAAAAAGGACCCTGTCTGGTGCGATTTCTTCTACACTGAGCTGACCACCGGGATGCGCCGGGGTGAGATCTGCGGGCTGATGTGGTCCGACTTCGACGGGAAGAAGGGGACGCTGACAGTGCGCCGGACGCTCCACCAGCGCAAGGGCGGCGGAGTGACCACCGGCGAGACCAAGACGGGAAAGGGCCGGCGCACCATCACCCTGCCGCCCAGTACGGCCCAGCTGCTGCGGGAGCGGCAGAAGCGCTCCTGCTCCCAGTGGATCTTTCCTAACCCTCTCCGCCCGGAGGACCCGGTCAATCCCGGCAGGGCCTACAGCCGCCTGAAGACCCTGCTGAAAAGTGCCGGCCTGCCCGGCATCCGGTTCCATGACCTGCGCCACACCTTCGCCACTCATGCCCTGACCAGCGGCGTGGACGCCAAGACCCTCTCCGGTATCCTGGGACACACCAAAGCGTCATTCACCCTGGACACCTATACCCACGTCACTGGGGATATGCACCGCCGGGCGGCGGAGATCGTGGGTGGCTTTCTGGACGACATTATGGTGAGGGGATGAGAGTATGGCGAAAAAGCGGAAGAAGGGTGAGGGAACGCTCCGTCAGAGAAAGGACGGACGGTGGGAGGGCCGGGTGGTTATTGGATACGACGACGGCGGCAATCCCAAGACAAAGAATGTGCTGGCTAAGACCAAGAAAGAGTGCGCAGAGAAGCTGGAACAGCTGAAAGCGGCCCAGGGCGGTTCCGGGCCGATGAAGGTCAGGTCGGAGATGCGGTTCGGGGACTGGCTGGACTTCTGGTATCAGAGTTACTCCAAGCCGGCCTTGCGGCACACCACCCAACTGAGCTACGAGAACTGGATTTACCTCCACGCCATTCCGGGCGTGGGGGACATCCCGCTGAACAAGCTGTCTCAATCCGACCTCCAGCAGTTCTTCACCGAGATGAAGAAAGGCGGGCGGATCAACAATGTGGAGCGTCATGGGGCGGGAATGGCGGACCGCTCGGTACACAGCTGCCATGCGGTGTGCCAGATGGCGCTGGATCGGGCGGTGAAGGAGGGGCTCATCCGGGTGAACCCAGCCATCGGCTGTAAGCTGCCGCCCCTGCGGGAGCGAGAGATGAGGATTCTGACCAAGGAGGAAATCCAGCGGTTCCTGATCCAGGCCAAGGCGGAGGGGATGTACGAGCTGTTCCTCCTGGAGCTGACCACGGGGATGAGCCGGGGCGAGCTGCTGGCCCTGCAATGGTCTGACCTGGATTTCAAGACAGGCCGGCTCCGTATCAGCAGACAGGTGTACTCGGTCAACGGAAAACTGGAAGTCAATGAGCCCAAGACAAAGGCCGCTGTCCGTACGATCATCCTGCCTCCCGCCATGGTGGAACTGCTGGCGGAGTACAAGGCGCAGGTATTCTCAGAGTGGATGTTCCCCTCCCGCATCAAGCCGGAGCAGCCTGTAGACCCAGGCTATGTCCGCAAGCGTCTGCAAGTCATTCTGGAGCGGGCCGGGTGCAAAAGGGTGAGGTTTCATGATCTCCGTCATACCTTCGCTACCATGTCCCTGGAGAACGGTATGGATGTGAAAACCCTGTCCACCATCATCGGGCATGTCTCCTCCGCCACCACGCTGAACATCTATACCCATATCACCGGCGAGATGCAGCGGAACGCGGCCCGAAATATTGACCAGGGCATCGCCGGGGTGGAGGTACAGGAGCAGGGCGAAGTGGAACAGGAGGAAGCCGTTCCTCCTGTGGAGTTTACGCCGTACCGTCCCCCTCACCGCAGACCGGGGACGGGCTGCATCAGCCAAATCAATGACCACCTGTGGGAGGGCCGCTACTCGCCCAAGTGGATCGACGGCAAAAAACACGCCCGCAACATCTACGCCCATACCCGTGAGGAGTGCGAGGAGAAGCTGGCGGCGCTGATCGTCCAGATGAAGCGGGAACTGGCGGAGTTGAAAGCGGCACAGGAGGCAGGGGCGCCCTCCAGACATTGAGCCGCCAAATACAAAGATAGGACAGTGAACCGAAAACGATTCGCTGTCCTCCTATAAAAGGAGCTTATGCAGACAATTCTAACAGAGCACAGAGAGATTTTGATTCTGTCATTATAATTTTATTTTCCTATTTTCTCTTCTGAAATTATGGTGTATACTAAGAGGCAGAAGGGAGTGCTGGTATGCCTCAAAGCTTAACGGATATACAAATGGTGCTTGCGCCTGTTTTCGCCGCTTATGGCATCTCGCGCGCCGTCCTGTTCGGTTCTGTAGCCAAAGGAACTGCTACAGAGAAGAGCGACCTGGACTTATTGGTGGACAGCAAATTACAGGGGCTGAAGTTTGTGGGCTTTATGGAGGCCGTCCGGCAAGCGGTGGGGATGCCTGTGGACATTTTTGATGTGCGGCATATTGAGAAGGACTCAAAAATCGACCGTGAGATTTGTTCTACTGGGGTAACAATTTATGAGAAATGAAGTCATCCTCCAAAAGCTGTATAGTTATTCCGAAAAGCTGATGAACTATTGCCAGGGCTATACCTATGAGAGCTTTTCTGAGGATACAAAGCTGGTGGAGGCCTGTGTTTTTAATCTCAGTCAGATGGGAGAATTGTGCCGGATTGTGGATGCTGCTTTTACAGAGTGTCGTCCTGAAATACCCTGGCGTGAAATGAACGGCCTTCGAAATCGCATCGTCCACGATTATGAGGGAGTAAACCTTCGGCTTGTGTGGGAGATTATCAGTGGAGATATTCCGGGTCTGAGGAACATCTTGAAGGCATTGCTGTAAGATGTGAAAGCAAGCAATTTGCTAGACCGCATATCTCATTTTTTGACTGGAGGAATGAGGTCTTGCAGGAACAACGGTTTACAAAACGGGATTGGACACTTTTCCGAAGTAAAATTGGCGACTGGCAGGAGGCCTACATGGGCAGACTATGCGGTGAATACATAGAACTGCTGAGCGGCGATGGGGATCCGTCAGAAAAATTCTGGCAGCTTGATAAGCGGATAAGGAGTGACAAAAGAAATCCAGGCGTCCAGCTGGAGATGACCCGAACAAACTTTATCTACAACATCATTGCGCTTATCAATAATGACGTAATCAGCATAGAGGATCTGGAAGATTTCAGCGATGAACTGAAGGGAACTGTAAACGCCTTTCTTGAGCGGCAGAACTGGAACTGCTCGGATGAAGATTGATATCAGGCAGGTAGCG
>OFFJ01001637.1_pt1 | contig 15928 bp, 14 predicted proteins | sample 1521261 | NCBI WGS metagenome assembly OFFJ01 (sample SAMEA3504122, study PRJEB24116) | mouse gut metagenome | biome: mouse gut; feature: mouse-associated habitat; material: faeces | place: Denmark | collected 2011 | reverse complement strand
TAGCAAATGACTATACAAGATAAAAATACCGCAACCGGAGAATTGTCCTATTTTGAGACAACTCTCCTCCTTTATTTAAAGGAAAGCCATCCCCACATGTCCGGGGATAGGGAATTTATCAGGTCAAGGGCCGACGAAGCGGCAGATGCCTATGAATGTTCCATACGCAACGGATTGTCCGTCACACAAGCGTTGGAACAGTCGGACGCAGTTCTTTACCGCAACCTGCACTTTTCCGGATTTGATACTGTTTTTGAAGTCGTATCGGAATGGTTTCCGGAGGTCCCCCCTGAAAAACGGGCCGATTTCTGTTTGAAAATGCTATCGCCCGCAGAAGTCGTATTTAATAAATATCCCATAGACGACCGGTTTGAGGATTCCCCGTCTTACCGTACCCTTACCATTGAACTGACAGGTTTCATCCAATATTATATAGAGCAATATGGCATATAACAAACGACAACATTTAGCGGACAATATAGCCGCACTTGAATTTATGTTCATGCGCCCGGAGTTTTGTCTCACGGAAGAAGGGCGCAGGGTATTGAACGGCTACTCCGGTTTTGGAGGATTGAAATGTATCCTCAATCCGGCGGAAAAGGACACGGACATAGAAAAATGAACGACGGACAGAGAACTGTTTCCCCAAGTCCGACTGCTGCATGAACTGTTGCGTGAGTATTCCAAAGACGAGACAGAATACAAGGCATACGTCCAAAGCCTGAAAAAATCCGCACTTACAGCCTTTTACACACCGGAGCCGCTGGTAGCGGCCATGCAGGAATCATTGCAGGTATCGGGAAGCCATCCGGGACGTTTTCTTGACCCTTCCGCCGGAACGGGCATGTTTATCAGCCGGTTGAAAGATGTTCCCGAAATTCATTGTTTCGAGAAAGACAAGCTCACGGGAAAAATCCTCTCATCCCTCTATCCGGAAAGTAGAGTGATCATAGACGGTTTCCAGTCCATACAGCCCTATTATAACAACTACTTCGATATGGTTTCATCCAATATCCCGTTTGGAAATACCAGAGTTTATGACCGGGATTTTGACCGGAGCGAAGACGTCGTGCGTAAATCCTCACTTGCTGCCGTACACAACTATTTCTTTCTCAAAGGTATGGACACGTTACACGAAGGCGGGATACTGGCCTATATCACGACTTCGGGCGTCATGGACTCGCCACAGAACCGACCTGTCAGGGAGTGGCTGGTGAACCATGCCAATCTTGTTTCAGCCATACGTCTGCCGGACAACCTGTTTGTTGATGCGGGTACGGAAGTGAGTAGTGACCTGATCGTATTGCAGAAGAATACTCGAAAATCGGAACTTACCGAAAAGGAACGGAACTTTATTGAAACCCGCCTTATATCCGGCAGCATCAATATCAACAACAGCTATGTCGATTTAGACCATATCGTCCATACTTCCGTATCTATGGGTAAAAACATGTACGGACAACCGGCCATGAATTTTATTCATGAAGGAGGTGTCGGCGCCATTTCCGAACATCTCAGGCAGTTATTGGCGCAAGATGTGGAGAACCATCTTGACCGGAAACTTTATGATGACAATCTATCCCGCTCAAACGGCTCCACCATCCTCAAAACAGAGTTTGAGACACTATTGGAAACAGCAGGAGAGACAGAACGGCAAGAGGTACAGGAAGAAAGCCCCGCACAGCCCTATGAACCCATGCTCAACCTGTTTGCCGCCTATGCGGATGAAGAGCAAGCGGAGGTGCAAGTGGTAGAAAGCAGACTTTCACCAAGCCGGGCACCGTCGGCATCCCGCAAAAAGAAAGGGGATGAACCGGAAATGTTCAATCTCTTCTCCCAAGAGAACATGTACGATGAAGCCGCCACGCAGGAAGACATGACCGGGGAACGGGCGGCAGCGGAAGCAAAATGGCAGGAGCGCAGACAAAAATTCGAGGAAGAGCGGAAGAAAGAAATGGAACCACGACCGTTTACCGGAGAGACACGTCCCGAATACAAGAACGGTTCCATCGTGAAATCGGGTGAGCAATACGGATATTTAAGAGGGGTGGGGACTCCCGAAGTACAATTCCATCCGCTTAAACTGACAGTCACCCAACAATACCGGGCCGCCTACTATATCCCACTCCGTGAAGCCTACCACAATCTCTACAATAAGGAAGCCGAAACGGAAACGGAACAGCCGGAACTACGGGAAGAACTGGTCAAGCGGTATGACAGTTTTTACCGTATGTTCAGGGAGTTGAACGGAAAAGATAACGCCAAATTCCTGCTGATAGATGCCGGAGGACGGGAAATACTTTCATTGGAACGTTCCGTTAACGGCAAGATACAGAAGGCGGATATATTTTCTGTTCCCGTATCGTTCAATGCCAATGAAGTGACACATGTGGATACACCACAGGAAGCACTTGCGGCATCCCTGAACAAGTTCGGGGAAGTCAATCTGGAATATATGGAAAATCTCAGTGAAATAGGCGGGCAGGAACTGCTCACACAACTGGAAAACCGTATCTTCTACAATCCTATGATGAAGAACTATGAAATCAAAGACCGTTTCATAGCGGGCAATGTGGTGGCCAAAGTCGAATGGATAGAGAACTACTTGAAAGACTATCCCGATGACGATGCAAGCAAGAAATCATTGGAAGCCTTGCAGAAAGCCATACCGGAGCCGATCAGTTTCGAACTGCTTGATTTTAATCTGGGAGAAAGGTGGATACCCGTGTCCGTATATGAAGAGTTTGCCGGTTACCTTTTTGAGGCAAAAGCCCATATCCACTATACGGAATCCATCGACGAGTTCAGTGTGAGTTTTGAAGAAACGAACGCAAACATCACCGACAGATATTATGTGAAAGGGGAAAAAAGAGGTTATTACGGAAACGACCTGCTGAAACATGCGCTGCACAACACGGTGCCCGACATAACCAAAACCGTGCAGGATGAAGAAGGAAATGATATAAAGGTACGGGATGCCGAGGCCATCCAGCTTGCCGATGCCAAAATCAATGAAATAAGGTCTGCTTTCACAGGCTGGCTGAATGAACAGCTCCCCGAATTTAAACAGCACCTTGCGGACATGTACAACCGCAAGTTCAACTGCTATGTACGCCCGGATTATGACGGTTCCCTGCAAAGTTTCCCGTTCCTTGATCTAAAAGGGCTGGGCATACCGTCCTTGTACGACAGCCAGAAAAATGCCGTATGGATGCTGAAGATGAACGGCGGCGGTATAATCGACCATCAGGTAGGTACGGGCAAAACCCTTATCATGTGCGTGGCCGCCTTTGAAATGAAACGTCTCGGACTGGCGAACAAGCCGATGATTATCGGACTCAAAAGCAATGTGCATGACATAGCCGACACGTTCAAGAGGGCCTATCCGAATGCCAGAGTGCTGTATCCGGGCAAGGAGGACTTTACTCCGGAGAAGCGTGTCGGAATATTCCATGACATCAAAAATAATAACTGGGACTGTATCATCCTGACACACGACCAGTTCGGGAAAATACCCCAGTCCCCCGAAATACAGCAGGAAATATATACGCAGGAAATAGACAGCATCGAAGAGAATCTCGCCGTATTCGAGCAGCAGGGCAATGAAGTGAGCGGCTGGATAAAGAAGGGGCTGGAAAAAAGAAAGGAAAACCTTGAGGCCAAACTTGAAAAGCTGGAACAGGATATAAAAGACCGGACAGATGACGTGACCGATTTCAGGCAAATGGGCATCGACCACCTCTTCGTTGACGAATCGCACAATTTCAAGAACCTGATGTTCAATACACGCCATGCAAGAGTTTCCGGTCTGGGCAACCCCGAAGGAAGCATGAAGGCCATGAACATGCTTTTCGCCATCCGTACCATACAGGAGCGCACAGGCAGGGATTTGGGGGCCACTTTCTTGTCCGGTACGACCATTTCCAACAGCCTGACGGAACTCTATCTCCTTTTCAAATATCTCCGTCCGAAGGAAATGGAGCGGCAGGGTATTACCTGTTTTGACGGTTGGGCGGCCGTCTATGCGAAGAAAAGCACGGACTTTGAATTTTCCGTGACCAACCAGGTCGTGCAGAAAGAGCGTTTCCGCTATTTTATCAAAGTGCCGGAACTCGCCAATTTTTATGCGGAGATAACCGATTACAAAACGGCCGAAGACGTAGGGGTTGACAGACCGGAACTCAACGAGCAACTCTATCACATACCGCCCACTCCCCAGCAGGAGATTTTCATTCAGAAACTGATAAAGTTCGCTGAAACTGGGGATGCAGCCTACATAGACAGGGAACCTTTGTCCAAGGCGGAGGAAAAGGCACAGATGCTGATCGCCACCAACTACTCGAACAAGATGTCGCTTGACATGCGGCTGATAGACCCTGAATACGGTGATAATCCGGGAAACAAGGCGTCCCATTGTGCGGCAAAAGTTGCGGAATATTACTATAAATATCTCGACCAGAAAGGCACACAGTTCATCTTTTCAGACTTGAGTACCTATAAGCCCGACCAGTGGAACATCTATAGCGAGATAAGGCGCAAACTTGTGGAAGACCATAATATCCCGGAAAAGCAGATAAAGTTCATTCAGGAGGCAAATAGCGACAACGCACGCAAGGAACTGTTCAGCGATATGAACTCCGGCCGCATCCGTTTTCTGTTCGGCTCCACCCAAAAATTGGGAACGGGAGTTAATGCGCAGCAACGCGCGGTGGCTATCCATCATTTAGACATACCCTGAAGGCCGTCCGATCTGGAACAGCGTAACGGACGGGCGGTAAGAAAGGGCAATATCATCGCCAAACAATACGCAGACAATAAAGTGGACTGTTACATCTATGCGGTGGAAAAGTCTCTGGACAGTTACAAGTTCAACCTGCTGCAAAACAAGCAGGTGTTCATCAACCAGCTTAAAAGCCGCAATCTGGCCGCCCGCACCATTGACGAAGGGGCGATAGACGAAAACGGCGGAGGCAATTTCAGTGAATACGTGGCTATTCTTTCAGGCAACGACGATTTGTTGGAAAAGGCAAAACTGGACAAGAAACTGGCAGTCCTTGAAAGTGAAAGGCAGGCGTATCACCGTAATAAAGGAAACGCGAAAGGAAAGCTGAATGAAAAGACCGCCGGAATAGAGAAGAACAACATTTTTATCGGACGCTTTACCAGAGATTGGGAATACCTCAATAAAGTGGCTCCGGTAGATGCGGAAACCGGGCTTCGTCCCAATCCCCTGAAACTGGACGGTGTGGACTCGGACAATATCGAGATACTCGGCAACCGGCTTGCCGCAATCAATCAGAAGGCCCGAACGGAAGACGATTACATGAAAATCGGAACCCTGTTCGATTTTCGTATCCTTGTCCGTACCGAAAAGACTTGTGACGGAGACACGCAAGCCTTGCATAACAAATTCATGGTCGAGGGACTGGATGGTATCAAATATACCTATCATAACGGTTACATTGCCAAAGACCCGAAACTGGCCGTAATGTATTTCATCAATGCGCTGGAACGTATTCCCGGCATGATTGAGAAACGGGAAAAGGAAAATGCGGAGTTGTCAAAAGATATTCCGGTCTTGCAGGAAATAGTGGCAGCCACATGGCCCAAAGAGGGAGAAATCAAAAAGTTGGGTGAAGAGCTTGCCACATTGAGCCGGAAGATACAGCTTACCCTTAAACCGGTAGGACGACATGAAAATGTAGAAGGCAAAGAGACGGTAGTAGAAGAGCAGAAACTTGTCAGTGGCAGTGACGTAATCCCTGATTTACCACGGCAGGCTAAACATGTACCGGCAAGGGATACTATCATCCCGGCAAGGGAGCTGAAAAAAATATCCTAATGTTTCCTGCGGCACATTGCTGTAACCCCGGAAGCTCCGCAGGCTCCACTTCCGCAGGTTACAGCAAAGAGCCGCTTCTCAGGAAAGGACAAAGGCACGGCGGGCACCCGGATAAATCCGACCTTGCCGGCCGTGCCCTTGTCTGTCAGCCGTAAATTACATCATTCCTCTTCCTCAAAGGAAAGGCTTTCCACCTGTTTGTTGATTACTTTCCAGTCAATCGAATCTTTCAGGTTGATAATATCCACAATCGAATAATGTTTTGTCCCGTTCTCTTCTTCCGCAAAACGTAACCGTCCGCTCAAACGCTGCTTCTCAATCTCTGCCGGATCGAGATTTATCAGTTCGCAGACTTCATCGGGCAGCATGGAAAGCGCCACGTCATTTTCCTGACAGATATGTTGCAGGACGGCCAGCATGTTCAACGACTTCTTATAACTTCTCACGAGTGCAGCGAATGAACCGCTTTCAATTTTAATCATCTTCTTCATAACGCTTATTTTTTAGAGTGTTCTTCTTTTTCCAGCAACATGGCACGGAGTACATCCGAACGACGGTAATATATTTTCCCCTTGTCTCTATGAAAGGGGAGTGTCCCATCATTGCGTCGTCTTAAAAGTGTCCTGTCCGACATCTTGGTAAGCAGGCGTACACCTTTTGAATCTAGTATCTCGCTGTCCGGCAAATTATGTACGGCAGGAGCCAATAACTTTTCAATGTTGGTAACTTTAGCAAGTATGGCACTAAGCATGTGGATTGTCTGTCCACCCGGTGCAGTTCTTCTGTTATTCATAATGACCTTATTTTTATTGTTTATGGTACAATATTACGGAGATATTATAAGGCCATTGGTTACTCAACCGTTGAGCAACCGCCAAAAAAAGACAGAAAACGCCAATTTGAGACAAAAAAATAGCCGGGAGGCACTGTCCCCAGCTATTCTATAACAAGTAGGCATCAATAAGTTATGCCTTAAATCATTAATATGTTAATAATCAGATTTATATAAAAAAATAAATGGCAGTATATTTTGCTATATTCTAAATATTGCCTACATTTGTATATGAGTTATTTGAAACTATGCAAAGCAGTGTAACCCGAAGCAAGACTTCCATCACCAAATCGTTACCCGCATCTTTTAAACTCTCTATATTTGCTTTATATTCAGAGAGTTATAGCAAAATACATTGTTTCGTACCTGGAAACTACTGTTTCATTAGGATGAAACACTTTTAACAATGTAGCGTAGTTAATGTTTTTTGTAGACTACTTTCGGCCTTATATATAAAAGAAATACATTTTCTCCATCAACTTTGTTATAAAAACCTCTTTTCTCCGACTATATAATAAAGTTCAAACAAATGAAGTCAAACCAGAAAGAATTTCTAAAGATATTGTCTGCTTACCAAGGAATTATCCATAAGGTGAATCAGATATATTTTAAGTCGAAAATAGACAAAGAGGATAATTTCCAGGAAGTCGTCTATCAGCTTTGGCGTTCTTTCCCATCGTTACAAAACAAAGAGAAACCAGCTTCATGGATTTATGCAGTAGCCATAAACACTTCTATTTCAAAGATCAGACAGGATAGCCGGATTGAGTTTTGCGATGCTTCTGATTCTGCGCTCGATATGGAAATGGCCACTCCCAATGAGCAACAAGAACAGAGCGAGAACTACCAAAGGCTTATAAACGCTCTGTATAAACTGAATGAAATAGATAAATCGATCATGTTGCTTTATATGGAAGATTATAGTTATGAGGAAATAGCTGAAATAGTCGGAATGAGTAGTTCCAACATCGGAATGAAAATTCACAGGCTAAAGAACCGATTACAAAAACAATTAAAAAAGTAAACCCTATGGAAACAAATGACATTAAAGATATTTGGAAAACAGAAGCTGTAAAGGATTTGAAACCATATTCCGAGGAAGAGCTAAACGATATAGTGGTTAAATCTGTAAGAAAGTCAATCAAGGCAATATATCCCGGAACTATTCTTCGACTCGTCATCATCACTGTGATTGTATATCTCATCGCAACATTGTTTTTAAGAAAGCAGAGTATGGAAGGAATGCTCTTAGATGTCAGTGCTTTAGTTATATTATCTGTTTCTTATCTGCTTTGGGAACACTCTGCTTACAAAATGCGGAAATATACCAATAGCAAGCCTGTAAAAGAATGGCTGGAATATCGAATAAAGGAATTTGAGAACAAGATAAGATTTAACACCAAATATAATTTGGTCATATATACATGTTCTTTTCTGTTTTCAATAGGTTTCTATGTTTTTTATCAAATAACGGCAAATGTTACTCCCGGCATTTTGACTGTCATTATTATTCCGCTCGGACTTATCATTTACCTTTTGATAGTAAGACGTTCCCTAAACCGAAATTATCAGAAAGCTCTTCATGAACTAAAAGAGCTCTATAAACAATTGGAAGATTCAAACAAATAAAATATACGTATGAAACAAGTTATTATCAGCCTATTCCTATTTTTGCTAAGCAGCAGCACTTTTGCATTTATTCCGGAAATCAAAACAATCCCGTTAAATGACGGAGAAATAATTGAAGCTCGACTCTGCCTGCCAGAGAATGAAGTAAAAACAATTATATTTTGTATTTCTGGTACGGGACCTACTACTTATCTGACCAAAAGACCAACATTCAATTTTTTCGATGAGCTTGCAAATAGCTTTTGCAATGAAGGAATGGCGTTTTTTACTTATAACCGTCGAGGGTGTAAAACTGGCGAAATATCACCTTTATTTGTAGAAGTAGATTCTGCCAAATATGCGAAATATACGCCTGTTCAGGAAGCAGAAGATATAGAAGCTATGATTTCTTTTCTCCAAAAAGACCAACGCTTTACAGCATGCAAAATTATCCTTTATGGAATGAGTGAGGGTACTATTATTGCCTCGCTCGTTGCAGAACGAAAAGTCGTGCATATAGACGCTCTGTTACTACACGGATATGCCCATGAAAATATGTATGATATCATCTTATGGCAAAATAAAGGACATGGAGTAATGATAATGGCAAACTCCGTTTTCGACAAAGATGGAGACGGAATGATCGGTAAAGAAGAATATGAAGCAAAAGAGGAAAAAGTTGTCCAATACAAAACCTATATATTTCAGAATATGCCATTTGATTCACTGGATATAGTAAAAAACGGCGTCATCGATATACATGACATTGAAAAAATGCGCATGCCGTTCCATGGAGAATTAATAAAAAGAGTAACCAACAATGATTGGCTGTGGATTAGAAGTAATTACTTTAATATAACTCCCCAATGGTTTAAAAGCCATTTTAAACTTGAACCGAACAAAACAAGATTGTTACGACTAAATATACCTATACATATTTTTCATGGTAAGGAAGATGTAAATGTGCCGGTAGAAGGTGTTTATGACTTACAGGAACGATTCGAAGTTTGTAATAAAACAAACCTGAACATACATGTTTTAGAAAAACACAATCACGATTTGAACTTTCAAGATTGGTTGATTCATAAAAAATGGTCTGAAGGATTTAGGCAACTCTTTAGTGTGGCAAAAGAATTATCTCTTTAAGTCCCCTCTTTAATCGGTCCAGACCGTCTATCAGCATCTGACGGGGGCAAGCTATATTCAGACGGATAAAACCTTCACCCGCCTCACCATACATGCTTCCTTCATTTACCCAAAGCTTTTCTTCTTTCAGAAGTATTTCCACTATCTCCTTCGAGCGCCGTTTCAGTATCGAGCAATCCACCCATACCAGGTATGTGCCTTCCAGTATCACCACAGGGAATTCCGGGAGGTACTCATTGAAGTAGGCTTTCAGATAATTGTAATTCATCGCCAGATAATGTTTTAATTCTTCCAGCCATTCCTCCCCGTCGTTGTAAGCGGCCATCAGTGCTTCCACTCCGAACGGATTCACATCACAAACTTCGTTGATATTGATGGCTTTGTTTATTTTCATACGCATATATTCATCTGCCGAGATAATATTGGCGATCTGCAGTCCTGCCAGATTGAACGCCTTGCTTGGAGATGTGCATGTGACGGAATGCATCAGGAATTCTTTCGAGATAGAAGCGAAAGGAGTATAGGTATGTCCCGGATAAACCAGCTCACAATGAATTTCATCCGCTATAACAATCACATCGTTGCGGAGACAGATCTCACCGATACGTGTCAGTTCCTGCCGGGTCCAGACTCTCCCTGCCGGATTATGGGGATTACATAGTAAGAATAGCTTTACTTTCGGGTCGGCAACTTTTTGCTCCAGATCGGCGAAATCAATCAGGTACGTTTCGTTTATATAAAGAAGAGGATTCTCCATTACTTCGCAACCATTATTGCGGATGGAAGAAAAGAAACAATTATAAACCGGCGTCTGCACCAGGATACAGTCTCCCGGAACGGTGAGTGCCTTGATAACGGCTGACAATGCCGGTACGACGCCCGAAGTATAAATAATCCAGTCTTTTTCAATCTGCCAGTCGTGCCGCCGGGCAAACCAATCCGTTATTGCCTCATAATAAGCCGGAGGCACTTTTGTGTAACCGAAGATACCGTGTTCCACCCGTTTGCGCAGAGCCTCCACCACAGCGGGAGCCGTACGGAAATCCATATCGGCAACCCACATCGGCAGAACATCATCGTCGTGTGCCGTATCCCATTTGTAGGAGTTGGTAGCACGCCGGGGAGTTATTTTATCGAAAACATATTTCATGCGCTGAAGCAAGTTCTGTTGTCCCATAATTTCAGTTCGCAGTCGGCAGGAGCTTTGATATTTCTATCGATAATGATCTCGCCGTAACTCTCTGCCAGAATAATACCGGCACGCGGATTCTTCACGCTATGAACAGGACTGTTGATAGTGGCATCCACACTGCTATATTCAAAACACAGGTCGGCATCATCGCCCATTATGCAATCCTCCATAATGAGATTATGGGCGTAACAGAGCGGTTGCGTGCCTGAAATCTTACAATTCACCAGCCGAAGATTGCGTGAATGCCAACCTAGATACTCTCCATTCAGTTCAGAATCGTATACCGTTACATTTTCCGTGTTCCAGAATGCATCTTTCGAGTTGATAACAGCGTTGCGGATTTCCACATTTTTGCAGTACTGGAAAGAATAATTCCCATTCTGACTATAGTTCTCGATACGGATATCCTCACTGTGCATGAATAGATAATCGGCTTTGTCTATCTGTACATTTTTCAGTGCCACGTTGCGGCAATGCCATAGGGTTTCCAAAGCATTGGGAAGTTGTACATTTTCCAACCTGATTCCGTCCATTTCACGGAACATCTTCGGGGCCTCTACTACCGTATCCGTCATTTGGAGATTTTGGGAATACCACAGGGCCGCCCGTGCTCCCTCCGTAAAAAGACAATTCTTTACAATAAAGCCATTGGTATGCCAGAAAGGATATTTACCTTCAAACCGGCAGTTCACTGCAATGATATTACTGCATTCTTTCAGTGCGGACTCGCCTGTATGAATGGTTACATTTTCCAGTTGCAAGTCGTGTGTAGCGAATAGAGGACGTTCGCCTCCGAATTCTTTGTTTTTAATTATTTCCATGATATGATATTTAATTGTTTCGTTATTCATTTTATAATTCCAGTCCCATTTTAGAGGGATTATCTAACTATGTTGTTTCTACATTGCAAAATTACGAGAAGAAAAAGACTTCCTTTGTAGATAAATTACAGACATCATTACCTCAATTACTGATTATCTCTTTAATTATAGCCATAACTGTTGCATTCATTTAATCTGGGTAAGAAAAAGTATGTGTACCCGAAATTACAACAAGGACAGACACTCGAAAATCTGTAATTTAGCCAAAAGAGGGTTGTATCCCTACGGTATCTCCTCCCTTTTACGTATCTTTGTTTAGGAAAAGGAGGTTATACGGAACGTAAAATCATACATATAGATATGGATGCATTCTATGCATCGGTTGAACAACGGGATAATCCGGAGCTGCGGGGAAAAGCGCTGGCGGTCGGTTATTCGGAAGAGCGTGGTGTGGTTGCCGCGGCCAGTTATGAGGCACGTAAATACGGTGTCCGTTCCGCCATGTCGTCACAAAAAGCCAAGCGTTTATGCCCTCACCTGATTTTTGTACCGGGCAGAATGAGCCTATATAAAGAAGTTTCTTCACAAATCCACGAGATTTTCCATGAGTATACGGATATCATCGAACCGCTTTCGCTAGATGAAGCCTTCCTCGATGTGACGGAAAATAAAAAGCAAATTCCCCTGGCTGTCGACATTGCCAAAGAAATCAAGCAACGGATAAGGCAAGAACTGCATCTGGTCGCCTCCGCCGGTATTTCATACAATAAATTCCTGGCTAAAATCGCCTCCGATTACCGTAAGCCGGACGGCCTTTGCACCATCCATCCGGCTCAGGCACTCGACTTTATCGCCCGGCTACCCATTGAGTCATTCTGGGGTGTGGGCCCGGTCACTGCCAAGAAGATGCACACATTAGGCATTCATAACGGTGCCGAATTACGGGATTGTTCGCTGGAAATGCTGAGCCGCCAGTTCGGTAAAGCAGGTAGCCTGTATTACGAATGTGCCCGGGGAATAGACCTCCGCCCGGTCGAAGCCGTCCGTATCCGTAAATCCGTCGGATGTGAACATACATTGGAAAAGGATATTTCCCGTACCTCTTCCGTCATCATCGAGCTTTATCATGCTGCCACCGAATTAATCGGCCGCCTGCAACGGACAGGCTTCAAAGGGAACACCCTGACATTAAAAATTAAATTCCACGATTTCACCCTGAAAACGAAAAGTATCACGCAGCCCCGTGAACTCACCACCCTGAATGATATTCTTCCCCTGGCAAAACAACTGCTCAGGGAAGTGGATTACGCAACCAACCCCATCCGGTTAATCGGTCTTTCCGTTTCAAATCCTTTGGAAGAACGCGAGGAAACAGAAAGAAAAGAACGGTGGGAACAGTTAAGTTTGGAGTTCAGCGATTGGAAAGTTTCATATTAAAGCTATATTTGCACAGAAATCTAAAAGGGATACTATTATATGCACAAGCGGTTCCTCTCCATATCCGGGCAAACCGATGACGAGTTACTTATTCTTTTGCAAAAAGGAAATGAGAGGGCTTTTACTGCTATTTATGAACGCTACCACAAGCTGCTCTATGTGTTGGCATACAAATATTTAAAAGATAATGACACCGCAAAAGACGCTGTCCAGCAGATATTCCTGAAACTTTGGGAATCGCGTTCCCTGTTCAGCATCCATATCAACCTGAGAAACTACCTGTACACCATGTTGAAAAACCATCTCCTGAACGAGATACGCAACAACTACACCGCTCTGGAGAAGAATTACGAACTGGCACAGGAAACAATCGAATATGAAAACGAAATATTATCGAAACTGGAAGAGAAGGAAATGACCGAGCAACTGTACCGGGCCATCGACAGCCTGCCGGAACAAAAGAAAGCAGTCTGCCTGTACAAACTGAAAGACAGTTTATCCAACCAGGAAATCGCAGAAAAAATGCAGATATCCATACCGACTGTCAAAACCCATTACTCGCAGGCTATCAAGCTGCTCCGTGAACATTTCGATAAGTTACTAATCCTATTGCTCTCCTCTCTTTTCTCCTGAAAAGAAAAAAAGAGTAACAAACACTCATACCATCCGCCCAGTTATGTGTCAATTAAGAAAACAGGAATAAAATGAAAACACCAGATAAACATATCATCGACAGGACCCTCAACAACACGGCCACCCTGGAGGAAGCCCGCCAGGTAATCCGCTGGTTCTCCACCCCCGAGGGCACAAAATATCTGTCCTCCTTAATGGATGAGGACGCAGAAAAGATACAGCCGGGCAACGAAGAACTGTATGCTGAACGCAGCATCCCTTCCGATGAGATGTATCAGTATATCATGAAGAGAATCCAGCTCCGGAAAAGGAAACGGATGCTTTTCCGGGCAGCCGCCATTCTCATTCCATTGCTATTATTCCTCGGTCAATTCTGGTATATAGATAAACGTATCGACCTGTTTGCCGATTCCGGCTACGAAGAGATATATGTTCCCAAAGGTGAACGCATGCAACTGATCTTCCAGGACGGTTCCAAAGCCATGCTCAATGCCGAGACACGTATCAAATACCCTCGAAAATTCGGTTTCAACGAGCGTAAAGTCGAATTGGAAGGAGAAGCCTTCTTCGAAGTGTCTCCCAACAAAGACCGCCCGTTTATCGTTGACCTGAAAGTCGTCAATGTGAAAGTACTGGGTACGACATTCGACGTAAAAGCATACGCAACCGATCCGGATATCTTCGTTTCGCTGGAAACCGGAAAAGTAGCCTTGGCCAACAATGCCCGCCCACTTGCTCATTTACAACCGGGGGAGAAAGCCACCTACAACCGTAAAACCGGTGTCTGCAAAATATCCCGGCCTGAAGACATCGGGCATAACTCTGCCTGGAAAAAAAATCAGATCGTATTCAATAATACGCCTTTATCCGAAGTCATCACGACCTTGTCCCGCTGGTACAACGTAGAGTTCGAAATGCAGGACTCCTCGCTGCTCTATTATAACTATACACTAACGTCCACAGACCAGAAGCTGGCACAGATACTGAAAGATCTTGAAAAAATAACACCCGTACAATTCTCTGAAGAAGAGGGCATTATAAAAATAAGAAGAAAAAAAGAATAGAAGAAGAACTTGATATTCTAGACCAATAAAAAAGATAAAAAAATTGTATTTGACAAAATAAAAAAATGACTGTATAATAAAGATAGAAAATGAGTAACACAAAGTGTGTTGCCGAGAATATGATTAATAAACCATTTCACTCGCCAAAGCAGAATGGTTTATTTTTTATTGCCTATGAAGTAACCAACAGATGATGATTAACAAGGCAACATTTATGATAGTCATTGCTACTAATCCGTAGAAAAGTAGATATGTAATAATTATTAATGCTGATTCTACCATATTAACCACCTCCTATATTCAATCTCACAAACTAAGTTGTGGAGGTTTTTGTAAACACTAAGCTGTCAAAGGTGGCAACACACTCCGCTTATTCTCATTTTCTATGTCTACAACTATACAACATTATTAGATAAAATACAAGCGAACAAAACAAAATTTTGGAAATATTATTTTTGTTTTAGCTCTTGTAATTTCTACTATTTTATGTTACATTAAATATAGTCAAAAAATAAATTTGCAAATATAATTCTTGCAAACTATTGATATAACTACATTTAAGAGTTGAAAATAGATAACTTATAGGGTATAATTTGCCTGTGTACGATTTCAAGTGGTCTATGAGAGCCTATAACTGGAAAGCAAAATGACTTTAACTTTAGGGAGTATGGAGGTAAACCGAATGGATTCAGGCAAGTTTAAGTATGGAATCGTTTTTTGCGGCGGCGGTGCAAAGGGAGCTTATCAGATCGGTGCATGGAAGCGGCTGCGAGAACTGGGGGTTGACAAAGCGATCATTGGGGTTTCCGGTGCATCTATCGGTGCTATGAACAGTATGCTGTTTGCGCAAGGGGACTACAATGCCGCAGAGGAAGTGTGGAGACAGACAAAGCAGAGTGATATAAAGGCATGGAACCAATCAGCATGGCAGTCCACTATTCAGAGTTTGACTTCGTATGGAGTGGGAAAAGCGGCTACTGGGGCCTTGCTGAGAACAGGACTGGAATTGGCAAATCCACTGTTTTCGCTTATTTCAACGCTTACAATAGGAGCAACTGCCATCAATTTATCCAATCTTGCAAAAAATGCGAGCTTCTATAGCCCAGACCGCCTGAGCGATATTATGCGTAAATATGTATCGCCAGAGGGGATAGCTACGACAAATAAGCAAGTATATACGGCACTAACTTCCATTGAAGCGCATATGCCAAACAAGCTGGAATCCAAGATGGATTCGTTTCATCCAGCCTGTCGGTTTGCCGGAAGCATTGAATACCGTTCTTGGGAGGGCCTTACTTATGAGGAAATTGTGGAAACTGTTCTTGCATCGGCGGCATTCCCTGTGGTCTACCC
>OFFJ01001634.1_pt1 | contig 15944 bp, 12 predicted proteins | sample 1521261 | NCBI WGS metagenome assembly OFFJ01 (sample SAMEA3504122, study PRJEB24116) | mouse gut metagenome | biome: mouse gut; feature: mouse-associated habitat; material: faeces | place: Denmark | collected 2011 | reverse complement strand
TTGGGGAAGCCCCCCAACCAGCATTTTTGCGGGCCTGCGGCCCAGTAAAAATACCGGTTTGTCAGGGTAATTATAATCCATTTTTAACAGGCACGCAATTCCGAAAAGTGACAAATCTTTTACGTCTCAAAAAATTATGCCTCAAAAATTTCACAGAGACTTCACACCAATCTCACACTGACTTCAACCCGCTTTTTTATCCTTATCCCATCAAGAGGGAATACCCTCGGGACAGCAGAAATCTAACTGTCCGGAAAAAGGAGGTAACGCTTATGTTTTTAGGTCTGGAATGGTACTGGTGGCTTGTGATTTTGGCAGTCCTGGCAATCTCTGTACCCTTCAAGGTAAAGTTCCTGAAATGGTGGGGCAGACGGGCGCAGGAGAAGAAAGAAGCACACGGGAAATGGGGGGATGAGGAATGATAGAAGTAAAAGACCTGACATTTTCCTACGGGAAAGACAAGGAGGCGCTGCACGGTCTGAGCTTCACCGTAGCGGACGGAGAAATCTTCGGTTTTCTGGGGCCCAATGGTTCCGGAAAGTCCACCACTCAAAAGATATTGACAGGCATCCTGAAAAGATATGGCGGCAGCGTGACTCTCTTCGGGAAAGACTTAAAGAACGCGCATACACAGGAATTTTTCCGGAATATCGGCGTCCTGTTCGAATTCCCCTACCTGTATGCCAATCTGAGCGCCCTTGACAATCTTCGGTATTTCGCTTCTTTTTATCCCAAAGAGCAACTGCGGGATCCAGAAGAACTGCTTGACGAATTGGAATTCAAGCGGGATTTCCTGCGAAAGCCGGTTTCCTCTTATTCCAAGGGCATGCGGCAGCGGGTCAGCATGGCCAGGGCCCTGATCAGCAACCCCAGGCTCCTGTTCCTGGACGAGCCCACCAGCGGCATGGACCCCACCGGAGCCGTGCTCTTTCGCAGCATCATAGAGAAAGAACGGCAGAAAGGAACCACCATATTTATCACCACCCACAATATGTTTGACGCAGACCTGCTCTGCGACAGGGTGGCCTTACTGTCCAACGGAAACATCGCGGCTCTCGACACGCCCCGGAACCTGAAAGAGCAGAACAGCAGCCGCAGCATTGCAGTCTCCTATCTCCATCAGGGCAGGCGCAGAGAAGCGACAATCACGGCTCCGGAGCTGAAAAACGGATTTCCCTTTGCATATGACGAAATCGTCAGCATCCACTCCCAGGAGCCCACTCTGGAAGATATCTTTATCCAATACACAGGAAGGAGGCTTTCATGATGCGGCAAGGATTTTCCCAATTGCTGAAAAAAGACTTCCGGCTCATGCTGTCCGGCAGATTTTTCCTGCTGGCGCTTGCCTCCCTTGTCCTTTACTCCTGCTATATCCATTTCGTGTATGCGAAAGTAGATCAGGTGATTTATCCGGTCTATCTGTTCGACCCCCAGGGCATGTTGGATACACAGAGTAATTTGGACTCCCAGGACAATTCCGGTTCCCAGGACACTTTCGGTTCCCAAGGCACTTTCAGTTCCCAGGGCAACTTCGGTTCCCAGGGCAATCTCAGTTCCCAGGGCAACTTCGGTTCCCAGGACAATTCCGGTTCCCAGGGCAACTTCGGTTCCCAGGACAATTCCGGTTCCCAGGGTGCTTCCGATTCCCAGGGCAACTTCGGTTCCCAAGGCAATTCTGGTTCCCAGGGCAGGACAGATGCCCCATGCGATGTGAACTCCCGGTCCAATTGCAATTCCCGGAGCAGTCAAACGGCAAGATCGGATTACATAACGGAGGTGGACAGCAGGGAAGCCCTGGAGGCCGCCTGCGAGGACAGATATTCCGTAGGCATCGATTTGTCCTCTGGGACACCGGAATTCTATCTGCTCTCCTCCGGCATCCGGACTGCAGACAATTACCGCGCCATCTGGGCACAGGCGGTATTAGCCGGAAACCTGGCGGGACAGGCAGAAGTAATCGGCACAAACAGCAGAGAGATGAAGAACCGCCGGGAAATCACTGCTGAATTTCTGTTCTTCGAGCTGTCGGCGGTGGGCTTTCTGGGACTCGCCTCCCTGCTGTTCAAGGAAAAACAGATGGGCGTCATTCGGGTACATGGCATCCTCCCGGTAAACAGGACTATGTTCATTTTGTCGAAATTGTCCCTGTTCCTGGTTTCGGATCTGGTCTTTGCATCCTTGCTGACCCTGATCAATCTGGGCCCGGGGCAGGGTGCCGCGGTTCTGCCGGCGGTGCTCCTCCAGACGGGCATCCTGTCCCTTATCATGGCGCTGACAGGATTTTTCTGTGCGGTAAGACTTCCGGACTTCAAGCAGTTTTCCCTGCTCTATCTGATCCTTGCCGTTTTTATTACCACACCTGTCTTTCTGGCTGGCCAGACCGGCCTTTCAGGGGGATGGATTGATTATCACCCCATGTACCACCTGTTCAAGGCAATGAAAGGGGCCTGTTTTTTGACTCCAAACACCCAATGGCCCTATTATGCCGCCTGTCTGGGAACGATTCTTCTGCTGTTCCTGCTTGCCCATCGGACCCTGACCCGGGAACTGGCCCGGGAGGGATAAGGCTGCTCGGCTTCCGGAAGTCGTAAGTGGTCTGGAAGTTATAAGAGTCCAAAAGTTGTAAAAGTCCGGAAGTTGTAAAAGTCCGGAAATTGTATGCGTCCGGAAGCTGTAAACGTCCGGAAGTTGTATGCGTCCGGAAGCTGTAAACGTCTGAAAGCTATAACGCAGGCTTCCGGACGCCAGGATCCAAAAGCGGAATAATCAGGGCACTGCCCCAAAGCACATGGAGGTATCAAAATGAAAAGATTACTATATCAGCTGAAAAGCATCCGGCGGGACAAATTATGCCTTCTGACTTTTCTCCTGCCAATCGCCGCAGGTCTGGCAATCAACCTGCTTTCCGGGGTGAACCTCAATTCCATGGGTGAAACCTCTTTCGGCATCCTGGAAGACCAGATTTCCGATGAGACGGTAGTCTGGCTCCAGGCAAGCGGAAGCGTCACCAAGTATAAAACGGAACAGGCCCTTCGGGAAGCCGTCAACGAGCCGTCCACCCAAATGATAGGCGTGCTGAAAGCAGGTGACGGCATCCGCACGCTCCTGTCCGGCGACGAACTGGAACTGAACAAAGCGATAGCCGACACCCTGCCCCGGCTCTATGAACGCCGGGCAGAAGAAACCGGACATCGCGTCACCCTGCTTCCGGTGTCCAATAAAAATGATGGCCTGATATCCCTGCTGATCGTGATAACGCTGGTCACGGCCATGTTCATGGGATGCACCTTTAACGCCATGAACATCATCAGTGAAAAGGAAGACGGCATTGACTTGGTCAATCAAATACTTCCCATGACAGCCGGAACCTACCTGGTACAGAAAATGCTCCTGGGTTTCCTGGGAGGGACGCTGTCCACTGTCCTGACGGCACTTGTCTGTATGCGGATTACGCCGGCACAGATGTTTCCCCTGTTTTTAATCATCCTTTTGTCCGCTTATATCGCGGCATTGGCAGGGCTGTACATCGGCCGTTTTTCAGAGGGGCTGATGGTCGGAATCCTGTATATCAAAGTCGTCATGATCCTGTTTCTTGCCCCTCCCATCTTCTTCTTGCTCATGGTTCCGGAGGGCAGCGCACTGTTCTCGCTCTCCTACCTGCTGCCCTCAAGCGCGGCCTTTTACGGGCTGATGGATTTAATCGGCGGAAGCGCGAACATTCCGGTCAAAGAGATTGCCGTCCTTGCTGTTCACGGCGCGGCATGGCTTCTGCTCTATCTGCCCCTGTCCGGGCACCGGAAAAAGCAGCGGCAGGCACGCTGAACAACTCCTGTTTTCTACAAAACTTCTTGTATGAACTCTTTGAGTGAATTAAGAACGGGACTCTTCCAATCAAATGCCTCTGCCGCTTCGCCGATTTTGAGCGATTCCATATACGTTGCTTCAAACCAAAAAGAGGATTATTCCGAATGAAAATACACCGCCTGATCGGCATCATCACCACCCTGCAGCAGCAAAAGACCGTCACCGCCCCCTACCTGGCCGAAAAGTTCGAGGTGTCCCGCCGCACCATCGGGACATCGAGGACATCTGCGCGGCAGGCATTCCCCTGGTCACTACCCAGGGAACAGGCGGCGGCATCTCTATCATGGAAGGCTTCTCTCTGGACACCACTGTCTTCACGGAACAGGAACTGGCGGCTAATTTCCTCTACAAAGTTCAGGAACCCGCTCTGAAACAGATGGTCAAAAGTCTGACGGAAGGGCTTGCACGTCCGGCTGCTGCCCCATCAACGCCAGCCGCTCCCATAATGCCAGCTGAGTTCTTCTGTTCACCCACATACATGATGTGGCTTGACATGGCCAGATATTCAGGACGTTCACAAGTCCTGGCGGCAAAATCAATCCACAGGCTTCGGTGAGGTTCCTCCAGTGCCTCAATCTTTGTAAGGTTTGATGCCAGAAATCCTTCCTGTCCAAACATGGTGACCTGTCTCAGTCCGAAAGAGTCCATAAAGTAACATATCTCCGGCAATGCGTCGAATCTTGCATCCGTAAACGCCGCTCCCTTCCAGCTCCGGTTTTCCAACAGGCATTCTCCGTATTCGTTTCCAAGTTTCATCTCCTCAGCCAACCCTTCCGGCCCTTCGTCCAGATAGTAAAGCGCACCCGCCAACAGATTGATAAAGGCTACATAAATCTTCCCTCCCGGCTTCAGCACACTCAGCGCATTTTCAATCACCTTCCGGCGGTCTTCTTCCTGAAAGACATGATACATTGGTCCCATGACAAGGACATGGTCAAATTTTTCCTCAGGGTACAGCCCTTTATCCATAGCGTTTCCGCAGATGGTTTTTAAGGGAAGCCCCCTTTCCTCCGCCTTTCTTTGGGCATATCCGATGTTACCGGATGACAAGTCAAACAGAGTCACCTGGCATCCTTTCCCGGCAAGCCACAGAGAATACTGTCCCGGCCCGCCGCCGATATCCAGTATTTTCTCTCCGCTCCGGATTGTCTGCTCCAACATCCGGGCGGTAATTAAAAACTCAATGGTCTGATTTGTCCTTTCCCACTCCCTCTCCGGTGCCTCGTCATAATTCCTTCTGATCACTTCCGTGTTTTCCTTCTCCTGCATCCTGTTCTTCTCCTCCCTTCCCGTGCCGCTGTTGTCCGCAGAATCTGCACCTGTCACCGCGAACTCCTGTTTTCTTGTTCCGCCGTATAATCTCCCCGCAGAATTGCGTAGACGCTCATGTCGCAGATGCCCTGGTTGTTCCTGTCCGCCTGACGCTGAATCCCTTCATGACGCAGTCCGCATTTCTTCATTACCATTCCGCTGTGAGGGTTGTTCACATCATGTCTCGCCTTGATTCTGTTTACACCCACCTCCAGAAACAAAAAACGGATGACCTCGGAAAAGCATTCCGTCACTACGCCCCGGTGCCACCATGCTCTTCCGATACAGTATCCCACCTCCGCCTCACAGATATCTTCGTTCCAGTGGACGACGGAAATGCTCCCGATTGGCTCCATGGTCTCCTTCCATACAATAGCCCACTGATAATTGGTCGGGTCGCCGTTTTTCTCTACCCAGGAAGAAACAACTGCAACCGAAACCTCTTCCGACGAATGAGTGGGCCATGTCAGGAACTTCGTTACCTCCGCATCACTTGCCCAGTTCCGGAACATAGGAGCTGCATCCTCCGGCACAAATGCCCTGATTACTAACCTGTCCGTCTCTAATGTTCTGCTTCCTAAATGATTCATGCTTCCTCCTCTCTGCCTGCTTCAGACATTCACCCTGATGTTTCTGTTTTACGCGGCCATCACGCTCTCGCGTTTTTCCTCCCCGTATAACCCGGATACCAAAAGGCCGGTGCCGGAAGCAATTTGCCTCCAGACACCGGCCTTTTTTTAATCCCTGTTGCATCTATTCTGTCAGATTCTCCCAAATTCGCAAGAACTTTGTTCGCAAGAACTTTGTTCGTAAGAACTCTATTCTGGAACTTTGTTTGTAAAACCATGCTCTAAAAACCATGTTTGACAAAATTGGTTTCAACAGAACTTTGTTCTACAAAACTGGATTCAGGGAAACTTTCGGTTCGGCGGAACCTTTCCGGTGTCTGTGCTGAAAGAAAACATATATGGGGGCATTCCGGAATTCATGGAGGATTCCGCGGCAAAAAGGTCTGCGCCCTGTCCTGAACGCCAGCTCACATTTCCCTGAATCATGGAAACTGCCGCAAACAATCTGTCCATTCCCGTTCTCCCTCCAGCTCCAGGCTGCTTATGGGTTCTTTCTGTCCTTTGGGTATTTTCATATTCTCAGGATTTACTATAAGCCACCATATTGGCTTAGTAAAACATAACGAGAATAACGGAGTTACCCAAACATCAGAAAGAACCACAGCGATTGCCTTAACGGCGCTCTTTTTAAGCCACTCATTCTCCTCAAACAGGAGAACATACCCAGCCAGAAGCACCGCCACCATATACCCGCTGAACAAGCCCATAAAATAAATCGCCGCCCCCAGCAAGCCTACCGAAATCCCAAGTTTTGTTTTTTGCACGTCCGTTTCCCCCTCGTTATCTTTTCGTTCCCTGCATTCTTTGCAGAAAGCCGCACCACCCTCGCCCCGCAATCGGGAAACGCCGCCTGCCAATCTGAAAATACTGATTGGCGGCAGGCTTTTCCTCTTTGGAAACCATTGAGCTCAGCCTTGAAGCATCGGCCAGTTCCTCCTTGCGGTTGAAAAAGGTGCCGCACACAATACATTATACTCTCATTGTAGCGAAAGCACAAGGTTTATTTAAGGGAACTGCTAAGACCCGCTCCGTTCTCCGCCTACCGTCATTTCCCTGTCAACCCGCTTTATGCCAATCTGGAACTCCTGTCTTTCTGCCGCAAATGCCGCAGACGGCAGCCCTGAAGGACTTCTGTCCCGCTCCCATAGGGCCGGGGCGCGGTTACCTCTCCCCGCGCTTTTGCAGTCTCAAGAAATGCCAGAAAGCCATAGCCGCCAGCAAAGTCCCCAATGCACAGGCGATTGCGGCAAACGGCAGCGCGCCGTCCCCGGTCTGCGGACTGCGCGGGGCATCCGCCATGGCATTATCCACCTGATTTTCGGATGCGGACAATCCGCCGGAAGCATCCGGCTTGTCGGGGCCGTCCGGCGGCGTGGTCTCGCCTGGGCCACCCGGTCTGTCGGGGTCGTCCGGCGGCGTGGTCTCGCCCGGGCCATCCGGATTGTCAGGGCCGTCCGGCGGCGCGGTCTCGCCTGGATTCTCCGGATTGTCAGGGCCGTCCTTGGCCTGGACTTCGAATTCACCGGAAACCTGGCCGTCCAGATAGAGGAAGGTCAGGCTGTGGGACCCTACCGGCAGGGTGTCCAGATAGCTTTCCTCCAGGGTGACAATGGTGCTGCCGGACTTCACTGTATAGTGCTTCGCATCCAACGGCTCTCCGTCTGCCAACAGCCCCGTGAACTTCTCCACCGCCCCGTTCACCCGGAAGGCGATGCTCCCTTCTGTCTCCTGAATCCACTTGCCCCCATCGCCCTCCAGGATTTTGTAATCCGTCAGGGCGGCCAAAACCTCCTCCAGCTTCCCGGCATCCACCAGGGATCTCTCATGCTCCGTCAGAGACTCCAGGGCCGCTTTTGCCTGTGCCGCGGCGCTGTCCGCGTCCATATCGTCCGGGCTCACGTCCTCGGGCCAAGGCAGCTCCGCAATCAGCTCCGTTGCCTCCAGCACCTTCCCGATGCTCTCCAGGGCCCCGGCGATGCGGTCCAGGTCTGCCTCAATGGCCTGTCTCTCGGCTTCCGTGTAGTTCCCGCCGTATTCGTCCAGCAGGGCTTCCAGCTCCTCTCTGGCCTTCTCCAGGGCCTCCCGGTCTGTGAGCTGCACGTTGTCTTTGGATATCCCCTCCACTGTGCCCTCCACATCCGCCAGCTCCCCCTGCGCCGTGTCGATCCTGTCCAGGAGCCTGTGGCAGGTGTCCAGGATTTCCTGTAGCTCCTCCTTTTCCTCCCGGGTGGCGCTGGCGCAGTCTGCCTCCACGGCCCGGACGGATTCCAGGACTTCCCTGTGGGCGGATGTGGCATTCCCCTCCGTCAGGCCCTCTATGGCCTGGGCCAAGACGCTGATGGGCTTCATGGTCACTGTGGCCAGGGTCTCGTTCCCCGCCAGATCCGTGGCCTTTATGACATAGACCGCCTCCCTGTTCCCCGGAAGCGCCAGGCTGCCAGAGGCCGTCTCCCCGTTCAGGGCCACGGAAGCCAGATTCCGATCCGTCACCTCCGCAGTCTGGGTGGTATAGTATGTACCGCCCGGCTTTACCCCTGCGATTACAGGCTGCGTCAGGTCGAACTCCACGCCCCGGGATGCATAATACACCTCGTTCCCCGCCAGATCCGCGGCCTTGACGTAGACTACAATCCGGCTTCCATCTTCGGGCGCAACCGTGAAGCGGTTCCCGGGCGTCCAGCCTTTTACTTCCAGCAGCTCCGCCTGGGTCAATATGTTCCCTGACTGGTAGTAGACGATGCTGCCTATGCCGCTCAGGGCATCCTCCGCCAGAAGGGAGACGTCGATTCCCTTCCGGGAGAACAGTCCGAAAGCGACGTCCGCGGGCAGCCTCCTGACAGAAGTCCCGTTGAAGCGGATGTCGAAGGCCTCCGGCGCTGTCCGGTCAATCCCGTAGGTCTCCGTGGCCGCCAGGGAGATGCGGCCCGTCGCCTTATCTTTTACATAGAAGGTCAGGGAGCCCTCTCCCGTCTCCTCCGTCCGCCGCAGCTGCTCTGTCCAGTCGTCCGATGCCGTGTTTCCCAGGGAGAGCAGGCGGCCCTCCCCGGCGGATACTACAAAATCGTCTTTCGTCCAGCCATTCTCGTTCAGAGCCGTGAGATAGTCCCTGCCCTTCTCCGGCTGGTATTCGTTCACGATGTGGAAGGTCGCGCTTGCCTCGCCCACTATATAGAAGCCTCCGGGCTTGTTGGCGACGGTGACGGTGGCCGTGCCCACGTTGACATTGTTCTGATAGGTGACAGTATATTCCGTCTCCGGAATCACCTTGTCCCCCTCCATCACCACCACCGAAGGCTCCTTCGCCGTCCCGTCATAGTGGAACCGGCTCTCCGATAGCCGGATGTCAGGATTCTCCACCTCCGTAGGAAGGACGATTTTTATGGTGAACTCGTAGACATACAGTCTCTCCCGGCCGCTTCCGGATTGGAAATAGGCTGTCGCCTGAAAGCTGTACTCCCCTACAGGCAGTCCATTGTAATATTCCCTGCTGAAATCGAAGCGCAGAGCGCTGTCCTCCAGGGTCTTTGTATACATATCCCAGTCCACGTAGCCGTGCTGGGGCTGATCCGACTGGTTCCATATATAGGAACGATTCTCGTTGAAGGCAGCTCCTTCCAAAGCGAAGGAGATATCTTCCGTCATGCCCTGGGCGAAGATATAGCAATCTTTTTCCGGAACCCTGATGAAGTCCACGAAAGCATCATAAGCATTCGTTTTCCCGTTTAGTTCCTGTCTTATTTCCACATGCGCCGTGCCGGGGCCCTCCGCTGTAAGGCTGTTCCCCTCCAGCGCTGCCCCCGGGGCGGTTGTCCCTTCCTCCAACAGGGTATAGGTGAACACAGAGGCAGTGTCCCTATGGGTGAATATAGGACAGTTTTGAGAGCCAGCGGCGCTTCCTTCTCTGACATCCTCCAGCGTCACTGTAGCCCCGCCGCTTTCCGTCAGCGGGAACACTGTCTCCTTCAGCGAGGAGCTTATCACCTGGCATCTGCAGAGGTTTTCCGTCAGGTCGGTCTTCCAGGACCTTCCGTCCCATATATTCCCATCGGAACCGCCGCGGTGGGCCATTTCATATACCACCGCATAGCCCTCTGCCGCCGGGAGGAAGAGCTCCTCCGGCCCATCCTTTGGCGTCTCCGCCAGGCCCCACCCCACAGATTCGGGAGTCTCGGTTCCGTTGGTAGCCATCCACTGTATCCGCGCCTGGCCCGTGGGGTTCTCCCGGAAATGGATGCCCGCCCAGTTGCTGCTGCTGCGAATCAGCAGCGGTTCATGCAGCAGCTCCGTCTGCGGCATATAGGTCAGCATGCTCCCGGTCAGCCGAAGCGCCCCTCCGTCCAGCACCAGCTTCTGCGCACAGGCAGTCGGCCCATTCTCATTGCCTACAGTAGAATCGTCATAATAATCCACGTAGCTGTCCCGGAAAGTCACCTGCTTGAACCGGTTTTTATTCAGGTGGGAGCCCCACAGGAGCGGATTGTCCCCCGCTATGAAGCTGTTCGGCCCAATGAAGTCTCCGCCCCAGGTTCCCCAGCCGCCCGCTCCGCTGCCGCAGCCGATGTAGGACAGGGTGGACTCCTGGGCATCCGCCAGTACCCCCTCCGCCAGCTCCAGGGAGCCCACGGACGCGTTTTCAAAGGTGATCTCCAGCTTATCCTCTACCTTAGAGGCGATTCGCAGGCTGGCCGCCTTTCCGTCTTTCAGCGTCACAGAGACTGTCCGGAACGCCTTGTAGCCGGATTCGCCAAAATAGAGCCCCATATTGGCAAAGCTGTCCCCTGACACCATGACGGACAGATCCCCCTGAATGGACAGCTCGTCGTTGTCCAGAGCCCGGAAACCGCCCACTGTACCTCCCAAAAGCCGGATGTCCGCTGCCCCAACGACCGCTTCCGTATTGTTGAATCCGGCTCCGGAAGCGCAGACTGTCCCCACCGTGCCTCCCTGTATAGCGATGGAGGCCGTACCTGTCACTTCGGAGGCCTCTTCTCCGCCTCCGTAGACCCACACACCTGCCAAATCTCCGCCATTGACCGTAATATTGCTGCTGCCCACTTTCGCGCCTCGCCAGCCTCCGCCTCCATAGATGTTATGAAGAAATCGTCCGCCATTGATGGTGATGTTCGTGCTCCCGGCCACTTCTGTGGGGATGGTGGCATCCCTTCCCGCTCCGCCGCCATAAGTCCACCCGTTCACCACCGCGCCATCGCCAAAGAACAGCTCCGTATTGCCGCCTACCATTCCGGAGTATTCATTGCCGCCGTATACGGATTCCACCTGGGCATTCTCTATGTGAATGCTGGTATTGCCTCCTAGCGTCCCCTCGGCGAGGCCGCCACATATGCCATTGGCCACAGATCCGCCTGTAACCCATATCGATGTGTTTCCGTTGACCTGGCCGCTGCGCCCGCCCCCCAGGACATATTGGACAGTGCCGCCAGATATGGCTACATGGGTATCCCCGGTTAAAACTCCCTCCTGATTGCCTCCATATATGTTCCTTACATTGCCGCCGGATAGAGTCACATTCGTGCTGCCTGTCAGGGTTCCTCCCGCATTCCCGCCATAAATCCCCCAGACGGTGTAGGCAGGATTGTCGGCATCTGGCTCAAAAGATGATCCGGCGAGCATGACATAAGTGTCATATTGGCATGTCCCCTCCTTCGCACCGCCGTAGATGGACGAGTTCGCCAGGAAATAGCCGCTTTGCTCCGAATAGGGAATTCCGTTTGGCTGTCCGTCTCCCTGGAAGGACGTGATTTCCTCCTCATCCTCGCCGATACCGTTTCTATTGGAATCCACATACAGCTTTGCATAACCGGCCTGCTCTCCGGCCACGAGCAGCAGAGGCTGTCCGTTGGCATATATGTTGTATGCATAGTCCCCTACAGTCTCATACGCCACGCCCTTGCTGTCCGCGGCCGATGCCTTTTCTGCCGATAATGCGCCAGACAGCTCGCCGTCCCCGGGCAGTCCCTCCGGCAGCGCCCCGTCCATGGCGGCATCGCCCTCCGGGCCATCCGGCAGCGCCATGTCTGCCGAGGGCTTGTCGGATGCCTCCCCTGATCCGGAAGTCCCGTCCGCGCTTCCCTCATCCAAAGAGGAGCTGTCCGAGTCCTCCTTCCCGGGCTTCTCCTCTGCGCCTTCTCCCTCCGCAGAATCTCCCGGCTCATTCCCTGCACTTTCAGAAGCCTCGCCCGAGCTTCCTTCTCCTTCTCCTTCTACAGAGCCTCCAAGTTGGTTCCCCTCATCTCCGGAAGCCTCGCCCGAACCGTCCTCTCCGGCTGCGGGCGCTTTGTCTGTGGCTTCTCCTTTTTCGGGACTTTCGCCAGCTCCCTCGCCCTCCGCAGCTTCTCCAGGTTCATTTCCTACATTTCCGGACGTCTCACCCCAGCTTCCTTCCCCCTCTGCAGGGCCTCCAGGCTGGTTCCCTTCATTTCCCAAAGCATCGCCCGAAACGCTCTCCCCGGATGCCTCTCCCGATTCCTCCGCACCCGCAGATGCCCCCCCAGGAACGCCCCTTTCCGCAGCCGTGCCCTTCCCGGGCGCACCGTCCGCTGCCCCCTCCTCCGGAAGCTCCCCCTCCATAGACGTCCCGCCAGAAACCGCGCCTTCCCGGTTCCCCTCCGAAGCCGTCCCGCTAAAAGACACGCCCCCCAGGTTCCCATCCGAAGCCGTTCCACCCGCCGCCAGGCTCGCCCCGCCCGCCGGCGGCGTCCATACTGCCATGGCCGCTGCCAGCACCAGGCTCACGGCCGCCTTTCCCATCCTCTTTCTCATAAGCTCTGCACCTCCGCTCCTTTTTCCCATACACTGCCCCGGCAGAAAGGCCGCCCCGGGCTGACAGTGTATAAAGGGATTATATGCGGCTACAGAAGAGGGAGACAAGCCGGACGACTCAAACGGCAGTTTTTCGACTCAAGCGGTAGCCAAAATGGCCCTTCCGACCGAAATTCAGCCTTTCCTTTTCCCCTAAATTCCACTATAATATATACTGATAGCCGCTGAAATTTGCCATGGAATGCTCCTCTTCCATTGACATCCGGACTCACGGGTGGCAGATGCTATAAACCGGCGGCAAAGTTTATCGCTCGTGGACATAATAGAGACAGGGCAATGCCGCCAGGCCCCGATGCAGGGCTGCCATATGTAGGGGGAATCTTATGAGAATCGCTATCGTAGATGATGAACAGGACGAGCTGGACTGCCTGTCCCGCAGGCTGGAGCATCAGCTCTCCCTTCTGGGCTATACCGAAAATGTAATCCGCTGTTACCGCAGCGCGGAGGAGTTCCTGGCGGCATGGCACCCCGGCGGGTGCGACCTGATCATGCTGGACATCTATATGGAGGGCATGCCGGGGATAGAGGCCGCCCGCCGGATCCGGGAGAGGGACGCGGACTGCCGCCTGGTCTTTTGCACCTCCAGCAACGCCTTCGCCAGCGAAAGCTACGAGGTGGGGGCCCATTATTATCTGCACAAGCCCTTCTCGGACAGAGACATCATGAACATGCTCCGGAAGCTGGATCTGGAAAGCTACGAGTCCACCCGCTTCATCACCCTGCCTGACGGGAAGAGGATTTTTCCGCGGAACATCATATATACAGAATACCACAACCACGTAGTGACGATGCACATGAAAAAGGACGGACAGCTGCGCACAAGGATCTCCCAGGCAGGATTCCAGGATTTGCTTTTGGAGTATCCCTATTTCTGCTGCTGCGCCAAGGGAATCCTCCTTAATTTCCACGAGGTGTCCGCGCAGAACGGCGCCATGTTCACCATGAGCGACGGCAGCGCCGTGGCCGTCAGCCGCCGGAGGGAGAAGGAGGTCCAGGAGGCCTACGCCGCCTTCCTCTTCCAGCGGATGCGAAAGGAGATGGGGGAATGATGCCGCCTTTCTACAGAATCCTGGAAATCAGCGTATATTCCCTGCTGAATTTCCTGCCCTATCTGTTCCTGGCCCTCTATCCCTTCCGGGAGCATCTGCGCTATTCCAGGCGGGCTACCTGCACCCTGGCGGCTCTGGTGGCGCTCCTGCAGATGGCTGTGGGGCTGTTGGCGTCCTTTTCACCCACTGACCGGAAAGGATTTGTCAGCGCGTCCAGCACGGCTCTCTATTTCCTGTTCTACTTTTGTTCCGTCCGGGTGCACCCGGGAAAGACTTTGTTCACCCTGCTCATGCTGTCCAACATCGCCAATCTGGTGGTGGTCTGCTCAAAATGCCTGGAGGGGCAGATTTTCCCCGGGCTTGCAGTGCAGACATATAGATGGTCTTTTACCCTCCTCATGGCAGCGGTGCAGGCCGTCATCCTGATTCCGCTGTTCCTCTATATCCGGAATGTGTATTCGGACGCGGTGGAGAAAGAAGCGGACGCTTCCACATGGCGGTATCTGTGGCTGATTCCGGCCACCTTCTATCTGCTGTGGTTCTACCATCTCTACGGCAGCAGGCAGTCCGGCCTGGAGGTGGCCCTGCAGCCCACCAATGCCCTGTTCCTGTTGTGCATCAATCTGGGGGCTTTCCTGATCTACCACATCGTGGCCCGGCTGCTCAGTGAATACTGCCGGAACATGGAGCTGGAACAGCAGAACCACATGCTTCTGCTGGAGAATCTGCAGTATGTCAATCTAAAGGACAGGATCCAGGAGACCAGGCGGGCGGAGCATGACCTGCGGCATCATATGGCCCTCATGGCCGCCTATCTGGAGGACGGGGAGTACGACAGGCTGCGGGCGTACCTGGACGAGTACCGCAGTTCCCTGCCGGAAGACTCGCATGTAGTCTTTTGTCGGAACCATACGGCCAACCTGCTGCTGTCCTACTTTGCCAGACAGGCCGCGGACGCGGGCGTAGGCTTCGCCGCATATGGGAATCTCCCCGCCGATCTGGGGATCGCGGAGAGCGACCTTTCGGTCATCCTGGGGAATCTTCTGGAAAATGCCCTACAGGCCTGCATGGCCCAGGAAGGATTCAGGCGGCAGATCGTATTCCGGGGGAAGATGGAGGGACAGTGCCTCCTGGTCACAGTGGACAACACCTTTGAGGGGGAATTGCGGCAGGATCCCAATGGAGCCCTCCTGTCCACCAAGCGGGGCGGCTCCGGGCTGGGGCTGGAGTCGGTGCGCCATATCGCGGCCCGCTACGGCGGGATGCTGCGCACGGAATGCAGGGACGGCATGTTCTGCGCATCCGTGCTGCTGAAGCTGTAAGGGGAATGCGTTCTCTTCATCACTGTCTCCTCCTTTCCGGCGGGACATCCTCCCCACCGGAATTATGCCGCATGTCCCTGCGCGGAACCAACGCCCTTTCCCGCGCGGCTTTTCCTCATGCCCTATACAGAATCCCCACTCGGCAGGCATCCTCTCCGGCTCCGCTGTCCGGGCAGGCATCCTTTCCTTTTCCGCCGGCCGGGCATCACAGGCTATCCTCCCGCATAATCTGCTCCGCCAGCTTCCTGGCCCCCGCATAGTAATAATCGAATACCGCATCCACATATACTGCGTCTTCGCTGTATGAGCTGTGCTCCATTACGCCGCTGCACAGAACGTCCTTCCTCACGGAAGCGCATCCGCTCATGCTCTGCTTCCTGTCACTGAGCAGACTTTGCAGAAAGTCGCTGACAATCTCCTTGTTTTCTGTCCTATCATTTACCCCTACCAGGAACGGACATTCCACAAATCCGCCGCTGCCGCTGTCTACAGGATATCCCACACAATGGTATCCTTCACCCAGTTCAGCCATCATCATGCTGAAGCTCGCCAAATCCCCAAAACATGGATGTATCATCTCTTCTTCCCCGCTCACACTGCCGGGCTCCATGCCATATTTTTTACAGAACTCCAGCAGTTCCACAAACTCTTCCGTATCAAAATAGCACTTTCCTGCCTTCTCGTCTACCAGGGACGATTTCCCGGCGCCAATGCTCATATTAGCCAATAAGCTTAACAGTTTTTCGGAAGAATACCCGTCCATAACACTCTTGGGCCCGTCTCCTGAGGCCGCCCCTGTAGATGAGTGTATTCTTGAGCCACACTTTTAGCCTGTTCTCTCGGTCCAGGGTATCCTTGTTGTCATGGGCAGGATCCCCATTCTCCCTGCCAAGCGACAGCTTCAGCTGGCGGACCTGTTCGCTCAGGTA
>OFFJ01001631.1_pt1 | contig 15956 bp, 18 predicted proteins | sample 1521261 | NCBI WGS metagenome assembly OFFJ01 (sample SAMEA3504122, study PRJEB24116) | mouse gut metagenome | biome: mouse gut; feature: mouse-associated habitat; material: faeces | place: Denmark | collected 2011 | reverse complement strand
CATGTTTCTCCGTCATTGTGTAATCACCTCCACTGACAAGTATGAGATTTATTTTTCTGGCATGATATAAGTCAGAGGCAGCTTTGATACGATTATCAAAATTGTAATTGTGCGCTCCAGCAGGTGTTATTGGAGAAGTCCCCAACAAAAGTCCTATTTCCCTTGTCGGCACATCTGACAAGTTGTCAAACGTTCGTCCCTTCGCGTTGTTGACCACAAGAATATTGCAGACAGCAATAACGATGGCAACTGTCAGCAAACCTCCTAAAATAGCGATTGCGAATTGCTTAGTTCGTTTTCGTCTCATCTTGATACTCTTTTAGAATTACGTGTTCAAGGTCAAGCGAGTCCACCATCACTCCTTTATCATTGAATACCTGCAAGAAGGTATATCGCCCTGCAATTTCAGGGTCTGATACATAGCGATAGGATCTAAACACCATGTAACCCTCATCGGTCGCCCCCATATAACCGCTGTTGGCTGGAACATACCATGCTTTCCGAGAATCTACATCAATAAAATAGCTAAACTCATTTCTACAGTCAGGGCATCCCTGAACAATCAGCTGTAATGGATTATAATTGTAGATAAACACACGGCGGGTGGTTAAGATAGAGTCAATTGACACAGGATAAAACCTGTCTCCATCAGGCATATACCAGCAATGCCAGTCAGGTCGAATAGTCTGATAGAGTTTAGTTTCCTTTTTGGTGGTTTTATTCTTTATCCATAATGCAACCTCTGGGATATCAAACTCATCCTTTGCAGAATCGACTACTTGAATAAACAATGCAACCGAATCATTTTCGGCCACGAGTTCTTTGCCGAAACCCAAACCGACATGAGTATTACTCGCTGAATTACGTCCATTGCAACTCCACAATGTCAACGTGCATATGAATAATAAGAGAGCCTTAGCTGTTACTTTCATCGGATACATTTTCATTATAAACTGAGTAAAACAATTCCATATCCTCCAGATTGGCGTTATTACCAAACAAGCATGGGCTATTCCGGGTAATGTTGTAAGCCTGAGCCAATCTAAGAAACTCCTTAAAGGCGATTTTATCGTGTGGATGAGTCTTCAGATGTGCGATATATACCAGTGCCACACGATTCCGCATATCATTGTAGAACAGGTTATACATGGCACCATCATTGCTTCTACTCCCTAAGAGGTTTATCTGAAGAGCCACTCGCCACATTCTCCATAATTCGCCCAATAGTGGTGAATACTTGTTTGCCCGGAGTATCTTATCCAGCACAGCGACCATTTCCTTGTCACTTCTTTGCGGATGGCGATAGTTACAATAAGCAAATTCACGGGCCAAAACACACTGCTTTGAGAAATCAGTCTCTTCAAGAGTCATTCTCAACAACTCCCGACGGAATGAAGCGGTGTCAGCCAGTGCTTTGGCGTGAATCTCTGAATACTCCTTAAGGATTGTTTCAGGCTTAAACTCCTCATCGGATATATGGTTTTCGATAAAGGTTGTTGAATATTTGTTGTACGCCTCGTAGAATTTATCTACGGCAGGGTTTTCCTTGGAATTTGGTTCGACACCTTTTCTTATCCAAGCTGCGGCCGTCTTGGAGGCGGCAAGGAGAGTCTCCCTAATGTCTCGCTCTCCAATTCCGGAAACATTTATTGAGTCGAGTGCATCAGCTTGTTCCAAACCGAAGTCCGGTTCTGACATATAACGTTCTGCGGTACTAACGTCATACGCCATAGTATTGAATGCCAAAGCTATATTGTAGCATTGAAGTAGCGAATCAGCAAAATGACTCAACTTCAGCGTGTCTGGCATTTCCGGATAACGAATCTTGTGGCTTATGGCCTCAAATCCTTCTCCGTCATCACCGATATTTGGAGCCCATTGGTTTTCTCCCATCGAATCAAGATAAGCCTGATAAGGGAATGACGGTATTGTCAGTTCTCGTTGGACTTTGTTGTTACCATCACAAGACAGCAATATCCATAACAAAGGAACGATGGCAATTATTTTGAGCAGACATTTCATAAGGGAAGTTAATCATAAATAATTGGAAAATCAGAGAATTGGATGTCAAGGCTGTCTGCTTTGTGCTGCCACACCTTATTGTCGGGTTCAATGCGCTGCATTTCCAATACGGCCTCCGGATAATTCATCATTGCCGAATGACGCATTGCTTCAATGGCTTTTTCTATATCGAGGGAGGTGCCTATTCCGGCAGCATAGCACATGGCAAGATGCCATCCGGCGCTCGGTGCGCCTAACCGGTATGCCAACGAGAGATACTTGAACGCATCATTTCCTCTGCGCTGATTCAGGCAGGCCGAGCCACAAAAAAGAGCGGCTTGGGCATTTCCTGCATCAGCTGCTTTTGAAAGATAAGAGATTGCTCCCGCTTCATCTTCGTAGTAAAGTCGCATCCCCTTGATGAAGTATGCAAAAGGGAGGTGTTTGGCAAGCCCCTTGTTGAGCCAGTAGTCAAGTCTTTCAACGTAATGCTCGTTGGTTCTGATTTCGATTGTGTCGGTCGCATCTTCAATGCCGATTCGGCGATAATGCTCTTTCTCGCTCTCGGTCAATTCACGAACGATTTCTTGCCTGGCATTTTCGTCGTAGAACTCCAGCAAGCGGAGCATAGCGGCAGTATCTCCTTGCTCTGCGAGGGTTTCCCATTTTGCGAGTTGCACACAATGCTCTGTGTTGTTGAACCCGGTTTGTGCATAAACGGCTACAGCCGTAATGAGCGATACTAAAATCGCAGTTATTGTTATTTTTCTCATATTGAGTGTTGAGTTGTTTTGACAGTCGATTCAATTTTTTCGGGATTGGTACCTCTTTCTATTGTATGCCTTTTTTACGGATTATAGCCAGGCTTTTCAAATCACGACTTCCTGCAAAGTATTTGTCAAGCACTTTCTCAAAAACATCACCGGGCGACACATAGTCAAATAGTGTCATCGATGAACCGAGTTTCATCCAGTCGGGCGAACCGAAAACCTGTCCGGGGTCGGAAGCCGGAAGTTCAAGAAGGGCTGCGCAAATTTCGCGCAGCCGGCTGCCTAGCAGCTGGTCATCTAAATAGGCGCGAGCCTCGTCAGCGCACTTGATAGCGTAGAACTTCGTGTTGTATGAGTGGCCGAAGCCCACTATCTGAGGGAAGATATACCACATCCAATGGCTCATCTTACGGCCATTCTTAATTTCTGAAAGAGCCTTCTCATACACTCCGAAATCTTGAGCATTCTTGAATCTCGCCAAATAATATCTATCTGCCATAATGATTATATGTTATATTTCTATTTTCTATATACCTTTATCATCACAAAGGTAAATATATTTTTGAACAGTCCCAGTATTGGAATGATCAGAATCCAATGGACAAAGTAGAAACTGGTTTTCATGATTATTCCTGAGTGTTTGTGGTGAAACCTATCGGGCGACGATTCTTCTTAGCCTCCATTTGCTTTGCGTTAATCTGCTGATAATTGCTACGTACCTGTTCTTTTGCATCAAAGAAGCTATCAAGAACAGCTTTTACGAAAGGTACGTTGTCAGGACACGCAGGGTGAAGCATTATGTCTCTGCGGCTATGGAAACCAATAACTCCTTCCTCATTAGGTGTCGTAAGCACAACAGTAGGCCCGAAGTTAAAGTTGGCAGCATTGACGGCCTCACGAATTTTGGGCATATCCGGGTCGTCTGCTTTTACACCAGCCCACATCGGATCCCATACACGTGCATACATTCCGCCAAACTCCATGTGGAAGTTTTCTCCCTGATATGATACGGAAAGAGTTCCGTCTTCATTCTTTGTCGGCTGGCAACCGAGATTGCTCAAGGTCCTAAACATAAGACCAAGGGTATCAGGCTGGTTTTGTTCCTGTTTCATAGAATCTCCTATTTGTTTATGCGTTTGTTCCGCTGATTCTCGCGCTGCGTCATAGATAGAGTTCACAGCATCGTCATATTGAAGATTATCATTATCGGCGTTTTGTTCCATACGTTCCTCTTTCTCTTCTTTAAGTTTAAGAAAATGCTGTACTACTATGCCTGCGACTATGACGGCAGCAATTATTGAAATTTCCATACAATAGGGTTTTAATACTTGAGCGAAAGCTACGACTATCAAATACTTAATGATTGTCATTGGAAATAGCGATTATCAGTATCTTGCCTCAGCAAGTTGCCATTGTCCATCAAAATTGATGATATAGTAATTCTTGCCGTTATAGTTGGCACAAGGACGGTCACTGATAGAAAACTCCACATGCTGGTTAGTGAGATAGAAATTATGGAATCGTTCACTTCCACCACGGTTTGTCAAGCGTATCGGTCCTTGATAGTTTGCCTGCCAAGTCTTTGTCCCGGCATTAGTGTTTTTTACCTGAATCCCATAATGGGTTATTTTAATGGGATTATTGATGACATGGTATCTGCCGCCCTCTACTATATATCGGCAAATGTAATCGCCGTAAGGCTCTCGGGCTTGAGCCGCAACCACTCCAAGGAGCAGCATGAAGAATAGAAGAAATTTTTTCATTTTTGAGTTTAGTAGATGACAAAAATTAATTTTTGTCAGTTATATGATTGATTTTTAATTAGTTATTACTTGTAAAAGTCCCTGAAAATTAGTAACTTTAAAGAAAAGTTTGACCGCTTTTTCCATGAAAGTTACGACAACTCTCAGGGACAATGGCAAAGTTAATCAAATTGTCCCGATTATGCAAGAGCATCTTGGCTCGGTAATGAATCTTGCCCGCATAAAATTGCTTGCGTTTGTTCTTCAGGCACTTTGCGTTGTACAGACAGTCAGTCTCCACAAGATAGCATCTGCAATGCCTACGTGTGTGGAGCGTGATTCCAACCTGCGCCGTCTGCAAAGGTTCCTTGCCGGATATGCCCTCAACCTTGACCTTATCGCCAAAGTGATATTTGCTCTTCTGCCCGTCAAGACAGGACTGGTCCTGAGCCTTGACCGCACCAACTGGAAATTCGGTGAGGTCAACATCAATATCCTTATGCTTGGTGTCACTTACAAGGGTGTTGCCTTTCCTCTGCTCTTTACCATGCTCGACAAACGCGGCAATTCCAATTGGAAAGAACGGACGTGGCTGATTGATAGATTTATACGATTGTTCGGAGCCGAGTGTATCGACTCTCTTGTTGCCGACCGCGAGTTTGTCGGCAAGGAATGGGTCGAATATCTCAACAACAGACGCATCCGATACTATCTGCGGATTAAACAGAATTTTTGGTTGCGCAATCCCAAATCCTGCCAGGATGTCAGGGCGTGGCATCTGTTTCACGGTCTTAAGCTCGGCCAGGAACGTGTCTACGACAAGCTGTTTCTCCTCAAAGGGGAATATGTCTATATTTCCGGAGCCTTGCTGAAAAACTCCGATGGCGTGCCTGAACTGCAAATTCTGATTTGTTATAACCGCCCAGAAGAGGCCGTTGCCACTTACAAACAACGATGGCAGATTGAGACATGCTTCAGAGCTATGAAATCCTCCGGCTTCAACATCGAGGACACCCACCTGCGCGACATCGACCGCATCGCTCGTCTTACGGCGATGGTCTGTATTGCATTGGCGTGGGCGTATCTTGTTGGTGAACATAAGGATATCAATGTAAAAGCTATCAGAATATTGAAACACGGCAAGAGAGCCAAATCACTAATCAAGTATGGTCTGGAAGAAATCGCAAACGTTCTTCTAAGACCGCTCTACAAGCCGAAATTCGATGTGTTCAAATTTTTGTCATGTACTTAAGGAATCGCCTACATACTAAAAAGATATGCAGACATGGCAAGACATCTGAATCCGGGGCTGATACCGCAAAGAATAAGCCCGCACTGCATAAGACACAGCAGAGCCATGCACCTTCTTCATAAAGGAGCCATGCATATCGTAGACCTTAGGGACTTCCTCGGCCATGCTTCGATAGTCACTACCGGAGTATATGCGAGAGCAGACTCCAAAGCCAAACGGGAAGCTTTGGAGCAAGCTTATAAAGGTGCAACATCTGAAATGTCAGAAAGAGAATGGGAAAATGACAAAAACCTGTTGACCTGGCTTAAACAGCTGGGGCACTAAATCTTTATGAGAAGTCCATCTGATAAGTAGCCAAGATAGACATCTGGATATCAAGCCGCTTTGAAATGGACTTCTCATAATATATCTCTACTCATAATAGGTGATGCACTCAGAGAGCGACTTTGAGGGATTGGCATACTTGACGGCGAACAATACGTCACTCTTTGCCATATTGTCAAGATAAGTTCTGATTGTGTCTTGGAACGCCATAGTTCCTTTCATTGAGTTCTGTGCCATAGTCGTAAATGTTTAGAAATTTGTTATCAGCCAAAAGATTATCACCACTGCGGAGATTAGGGAGATAACCCACCCGACACCTCTGCATATCGGTTTGAGTATCACCATAAGCACCAGCCCGACCACCGCTCCGATGATAACAGCCATCACCCTTGCAGTCCGTCTTAATGCGGTATGAGCTGGTGAAGGTGTGAAGCTCGATTTTCTATTATGTCGGTTATCCTGTGTCATAAGGCGATATTTTTTTTTAACCTCAATGCGTCTATTTCGCAGTATGAAGTATGTTCGCTCGATAACACCACAGCGTGACGGGAGCAAAGGGCTGTTCGCCGGCGGCTGAAAAATACAAGCTGAGCGACAGCAGGGAGCGAGGTCTGGAGATTTTTCAGTTGTCGGCAATAGAATAGCCCGTCCCGGCACGTTATCCATACCGAGCGAATATACTCCGTGCTGTGATATATGCGATTGCCGGGGAGAAACATAGAGCCGCGAGTGCCTTTATGGTGACACAGGATAACCGGCATAACGGAATGTTAGTCCGTAAGAAAAAGAGTGTGTAATGATTCTGATTACGGTAACCCGTGACGTGTGTTGCCGTAATCAGCGGATGTGGCGCAACCTGTAAAAAGACAATGCTGGAGCGGGCGTAAGGAACACGGGGTGACGGAGACGACGGGGCAGGTGTAGCGACACTCGTGGCGCAACCTGCGCTGGCGATCCGTCACTCGGTGTTTAGCCCGCTCTAATCCGTGGCGATGCGGTCTGCGGCAGTGCCGGACTCGCTCCAAAACGCCGCCGACGGCATAGCCCGAAAACCGTCATGCCGTTGCGCCATATGAATATTTCGACAAACGAGTAAAAGAGCAACGATATAAAATAACCTGAATTTCAATAAAATTTTGTACCGTTGCATCTGTAATACCACTGAATTTATGGCAATTGATTTAGATTACATAAGACATTTGGCTGGATACAAAAGGACACAGTAAGACATAGCGAAGATACAGCAGGACACAGTTCAAAATTACTGAATAATGAGCCGATACATAAATCAATCATGATTCTTATTCAAACTATCGGTGAAGACTGGTTTTCAGCCAATACTTTGTGCGAGGTAATAGGCTTATCTTCAAAAAGTTCCTTTATTAGAAATTATATCAAACCCGCAATAGAGCATGGTCTGCTGACACTTGAAAATCAAGATAAGCCCAATGTTCCAAATCAAAGATACGGCTTGACCGTGAAAGGCAAAGCTCTATATTATGAACACCGTGACAGCATTCAAAATGACCCTCAAATAGTGCAGGTTGACCCTCAAAATGGCTCTCAAAATGACCCTCAAAAAGATGCTGTTGTCGGTGCAATAAAGAATAATAATAGAATCAGTCGTGCAGAGCTGGCCGCTATTGCCGAATGTTCCGAAAGCACGATAAAGAGGCGTTTGAAAGAATGGAATATTGCATGGCTCGGTCATCCCAAGACCGGACACTGGGTGCATATAAAAGACATTCAATAACGTTCAATAACGGATATTGAAAGGAATTTTTAACATCAATGATTGCTGTTGGTCAGACTATTATAGCTATCTTTGTGTTGTAGATATACGAAGAACATTGAAATTTCCGGGTGTGCAAAAAGGGAACATCCATGATTTTCAAGAATTATAAAGCATTGATAGACAAAGAACTTAACCCCTGCCGAGATAAATCTCTCCGGGGGTCACAACGCAAAATCGCAACTACTTGAAAATGAAGTGGTTGCGATTTTTCTTTTGCCGTTTTTGACTACCAAATGACTACCTGTTGGAAAATTAGCAAATAGGCAGGTTGGACAATATCGTATTTGGATGTATTCCGAAAATGTTGTAAATTTGCAGTAAATTCGGAATAGGAATGAGCAACGACAAATACATACAAAGAGATTCCTATCTCAATAAGCTGATTCTCAGGAAGGACAACGGCGAAGTTAAAATTATAACCGGTCCACGTCGGTGTGGCAAATCATGGCTATTAAGTCATATATACCGGGATTATCTCACCGCTCAAGGAGTACCCTCTGAAAATATCATTGCTTTGGACTTTGACAAGGATGACGACAAATATGATTTCGACATTCTTGATCCAAAGGCTGTAAAGAATCATATCTACTCACAGATAAAGAGCGATACCGAAAACTACTATATCTTTCTTGACGAGATACAAGAACTTGAAAATTTTGAGCGACTCGTAAACGGTCTTAACGGTCATGACAATATAGATGTGTATGTGACCGGAAGCAACTCCCGTTTCCTGTCAAAAGACATACGGACTATATTCCGTGGCAGGGGTGATGAAATCAGGGTGTTCCCTTTGTCATTCAGAGAGTTCTATCAAGCCTTATACTATGATGTGCGTGAAGCATGGAAAGTGTACTCGACTTTCGGTGGAATGCCTCGTCTTATCCACTATACTGATGATGAGCAAAAAATAAACTATCTTCAGAACTTGTGGGACAAGACTTATATTGATGATGTGGTAGAGAGAAACAAAGTAAGAAATGAACTTGCCATTTCTCGACTTGCCACCTCGTTATGTAGTTCCATTGGCTCGCTTACCAATCCGGCACGAATAGCCAATACCCTCGAATCGGTGCAAAAGATGAAGATTGATTCCAAAACAGTATCGTCTTATATTGACTATCTTGAAAATGCCTTCCTGTTTGAAAGCGCGGAGAGATACGATGTCAAGGGCAGGCGTTATTATGAAACCAATAAGAAATACTACTGCATCGATATCGGTCTGAGAAACGCGAGGTTGAATTTTCGCCAGCAGGAGCCTACACATATAATGGAGAATGTCCTATATAACCATCTGCGTGTTCTCGGTTATCTTGTAGATGTCGGCATAGTGGAAAGCCGTGAAATGAAAGACGGCAAAATGTCATATTCACAGCGTGAGATAGACTTCATCGCTAACAAAGGAAGCCGGAAGTATTATATTCAGTCCGCGTACTCGATACCGTCCGAAGAAAAGCGGGAGCAGGAACTCGCATCTCTCCTGAAGATATCCGATTCATTCAAGAAGATTATAGTTGTCGGCGATGAGATAATGCCTTATACCGATGACAATGGTATATATTTCACAGGCTTATTTGATTTCCTGTTGAAAGATGAATGGCTATAATTCTTTCAACAGTTAAACACTAATTTTGCATTGCCCTGATGGAATAATGGGTAAGAACATTGAAATAATGCCGTGTACAATTCATGAACAGCGGATAGTACGGCATTACAACATTCCGAGTACCAATTAGTTACAACGACAAAAATCGGCTTCTCCGGGCCACAGGACAAAACATCAAAATCCAGGTCACCTCCGAAATCCAGGCGATTTCGGAGGTAACCTGTTTATAAAGCCACGTCTTTTCGGAGCAAGACAGCGGTGTGGTATGGTGACCGGGATGGGTCAAACCCTGCTTATGCAACGGCTATTCCTCCGATGCTTCCTCGTTAACCGATTCAAGGGCAAGAATGGTCAGCATTTTGTCAGACTTTTTCTCATCCCTCAGGATGGAACGCAGCAGCTTGGCCACTTTGGCTTCCTGCATAGCATCGGCAAAAGCCGCGAGAGTGCCATAGGTGGCAATCTCATAATGTTCCACTTTCTGTGCGGCAAGAATCAGCCCGGCATCACGGATTGCGGAACCTTTTTCCGTGTCGGAAATTATACTTTCAGCCTCAGAAAGAAGCCCCTCCATGGCGTCACATTTTTTCGTTTTGGGCTTCTCGCCCATCATATCGAACACCTGTTCGAGCGTAGAAATCTGATTTTCCGTTTCCGAAAGATGCGATTCGAACGATGCCGCCAGTTCCTTGCCGGTAGCCGCTTTCCGCATTTTGGGAAGAGCTTTCAGCAGGGCCTTTTCAGCCCACAATATATCTTTCAACTCGTCAATGAAAAACTCGCGGAATTCAGTGCCGCCCTTTTGGTCGTCTGCCGAAGCCTTTTTATCGGCCTTTGACGCAGTTACATCTTTTTTCGGGGTCTCTGCCTTTGATTTGGCATCCTCTTTTTTCGAAGTGGCTTCCTTCTTGGTTTTGGTTTCCATAATAAAAAGTTTTTAGCGGTTAGGAAATATTGCAGTGCAATCAATGAATGACTACCATTATAATCGGAGATTGTATGTGTAAAAACGGATGTAGCAGACCGATGGTTTCAAAACAATTCAAAAAACATTATAAAATGCCGTTAAACGAATCAATTACGACTGACGATACCGGTTGCAGCCTTCAGATTTGTATATCTTTTATGGATTCAAATTATTATTTTTGTGCCGACATAGCTTTTTACACATGCAGGCAGACAATAAGACAAAGGCAAACAATATCATCACGGTAAGGCGGTACAGCTCCCCTTGCGGAATGCTGGTGATGGGTTCGTATGGCGGCAGGCTGTGTATGTGCGACTGGGAGGCAGGCCGTCGGCATGCAAATACAGAAAACAGGCTGAGACGCATCCTGAACGCGACCTTCAAGGAGGGGTCATCCCCTGTAATTGAAACCGCCACATCCCAACTTGACGAATATTTCGCCGGGGAACGGCACAACTTCACAGTGCCATTGCTGTTTGCAGGCACCGCATTCCAACAGAAAGTGTGGAACGAACTGCCATGCATCCATTATGGCCACACCAGGTCGTATGGTGAAATGGCAGCAAAAATGGGAATGCCGGATGCCGTCCGTGCCGTGGCCAATGCCAACGGAGCAAACCCGATTTCGATTATCGTGCCGTGCCACCGCGTGATAGGGAGCAACAAATCCCTGACAGGCTATGGAGGCGGCCTGGCAGCCAAGGAATATCTTTTACAGCTGGAGAGGGGCAATATCGAGCCAGGGCTGTTTCATCAATACTTTTTTGTCTGATATGGGAACAGATTCCCACACCAACATCCTAAAACACACTGTTCATCCGCCATTGATTTGCAACGCAAAGAACCATATTGACAGCATTTCAGGCTGGCATGTGATTGGAGGTTTCACGAAACTTTGTTAACTTTGCGGGCGGTAGCCGGGAGCCGAACAAACCTTCTCCTCACGGTGCCTTGCAAATGAATTATTCGATACTCGATTTCTTAGGGCTTTTAGGAGCCGTCGGCCTGTTCCTTTACGGAATGAAAGTGATGAGTGAGGGATTGCAGAAAGCCGCCGGCGACCGGCTTCGCAACATCCTGTCGGCAATGACGCGTAACCGTTTCACAGGCACCGTCACCGGATTTTTCATAACAGCCCTTATCCAAAGCTCGTCGGCATCCACGGTGATGGTGGTGAGCTTCGTAAATGCCGGGCTTATGACCCTTGGCCAGTCGATGGCCGTGATTATGGGTGCCAACGTCGGAACGACGTTCACCGCCTGGGTCATCGCCCTGTTCGGTTTCAAAGTCGACATTTCGGCTTTCGCCCTACCGTTAATCGGCCTGGCAGTCCCGTTGCTTTTCTCGAAAAAGAGCCGCACCAAGTCGCTAGGCGAATTCACCATCGGCTTTGCGTTCCTCTTTATGGGACTCGACATGATCAGCAAATATGTGCCTGACTTGCAGAGCAATCCCGAAATGTTCGCCTTCCTGCAGCATTACGCTTCGATGGGCTTCGGCTCGGTTCTGATTTTCTGCCTTGTCGGGATGCTGGTCACCATGATAATCCAGTCGTCGGCAGCCATGTTCGCCATCACCCTTATCATGTGCAGCAAAGGGTGGATTACCTTCGACCTTGCCTGCGCCCTGGTGCTAGGTTCGAATATCGGCACGACCATTACACCTCTCCTGGCATCGATGAGCGGCAACGTGGCAGCCAAACGCACCGCTATGGGGCACCTCCTGTTCAACCTGCTAGGCACCGTTTGGACCCTTGCGGTATTTTTCCCGTTTGTCGAGTTAAATTCTTGGATTACCGAGGAAATCGGGCAAGGCGATCCTTGCGAGCTCTACCGTTATGTAAACACCCTCCAGGCCGACAACCCCGAAATGTATAACAGTGTGTTCGCCTCAGCACTCCCTACCGATACCGGCGACGTACTCCGGCACCGCACTGCAATCAGCCAGATGCAGATCAGTGTTTCATTCGGCCTGTCAATATTCCACACGGTGTTCAACCTCATCAACCTGAGCATCATGATATGGCTGACGAACGTCTATGTCAAAATCGTTGAGTTCCTGGTGCCCGCCAAGCATCAGGGCGATGACGAATTCCAGCTCAAATTCATATCGGCCGGTATCCTCAGCGCCTCGGAACTTAACATCAGCCAGGCAGAGAAAGAGATTCATGTGTTTGCCGAAAGGGTTGGCCGCATGCTGCCTATGGCACGCGACCTTGTGCACACCAAAGCCGGAAGCGACGAGTTCAACCAGACCTACTCCCGCCTTGAGAAATATGAGGAAATTTCCGACCGCATGGAGCTTGAGATTGCCAACTACCTCAACCGATGTGCCGAAGGGCGCCTCTCCAACGAATCAAAACGCCGCATCGCGGCCATGCTCAGCATCGACTCCGAAATCGAGAGCATAGCCGATTCAATGCTTGGCGTAGGCAAAATCCTGTTGCGCAAGCAACAGGGCAACGTGCATTTCAACGAGGAAATCTATGCCAATATCGACCTCATGTTCAGCTATGTGGAGAAATCGGTCGAATCCATGCTGAAAGTCCTCAATGACATAGAGAACGTGGAGGAACGCGACATCATAGCATCCTACAACCGCGAGCGTGAAATCAACAACCTCCGCAACCAGCTGCGCACAACCAACGTTGAAAACATCAACGACCGCCACTACGAGTACCAGAGCGGCATCTATTACATGGATATCATCAGCACGCTCGAAAAAGCAGGCGACTATATAATCAACGTAACCGACACAATCCGCGACGAATTCCGCCACCGGTAACACCCCGTGACACAGAACCCGTTCAACACCTGCCACGAAGAAGAGGCGCCGACATCGGCTGCCGACCGCGAGACATATGCCTCGCACGCACCGTCGTGGACATCGGGGAAGGAAGGGGTGGAACGCCCCGTAACCCCTGGTGCCGACTCAGGCATACTGGCACTCCTGGTCGGGGTCATAGCTCTTGTAGGGTTGAATATGGGACATGTGCGACGGGTGTTCCGCACCCTTCCGCAGGACTTGTTGTCAGTGCGACGCCGTGCCAACCTGTTTGACGAACACACCGCCAACGAGACCCGTGTAATCGTAGTCCTGCTGCTCGTAACATGCGTTATGGAAGGATTGCTCCTGTTCATGTGGCTCGGCTCGGCAACCATCCATGACCCTGGCAAAATGCTCACCACCGTAGGGCTGCTTACGGCCCTGGGGGGTGCCTACTACCTGTTCCAGCTTGCCGCATGCGCCACCGTAGGCTATGTGTTCACCGATTCCGTAAGTGCCAGCCTATGGCGGCGCGGCCTTAATGCCTCGCAGGTAATGCTGGGCCTGTCACTGACAATCCCCACCCTTGTCGCATTGTTTTATCCTGAAACGGCCCCCAGGATGCTTGTAGCGGCTGCAGCGCTCTATCTGACATCGCGAATATGCTACATTTCAAAGGGTTTTAGGATTTTTTACATCAATTTTCCCTCGTTGCTCTATTTTATTTTGTACCTTTGCACCTTGGAAATAATACCCCCTGTAATTCTATGCCTTACGGCATCAGAAATATGTGTAAAAGTGCAATGAAAGTTAACAAAATTCTCGTCTCACAGCCCAAACCGACATCTGAGAAATCCCCATATTTCGACATCGCGGAACGCTATGGAGTTGAGGTCGTGTTCCGCCCCTTTATCAAAGTGGAAGGTCTCAGCGCCCGTGAATTTCGTCAGCAGAAAATCAACATCAACGATTTCACCGCCATTATTTTCACAGCCCGCACGGCAATCGACCACTTTTTCCGTCTGTGCGACGAGATGCGTGTGAGCATTCCCGATACAATGAAATATTTCTGCACGACAGAAACCATAGCCCTCTACCTGCAGAAATATATAATATACCGCAAACGCAAGATTTTCCACGGCACCACCGGCAAACTCGACGACCTTATCCCGTCGCTCAGCAAGCACAACAAGGAGAAATACCTCTATGCTGTCAGCGACGTGCATAAGGACAATAACGCCGAGATGCTCGACAAGGCCAAAATCAACTACACCAAGGCGGTGATGTATCGCACGGTCAGCAACGACTTCACCCCCGACGAAGCATTCGACTACGATATGCTGCTGTTCTTCTCGCCTGCCGGGATAGACTCCCTGCTTAAGAACTTCCCTGATTTCAATCAAGGCGACATACAGATCGGATGTTTCGGGGCCGCCACCGCAAAGGCTGTTGAAAATGCAGGATTACGCCTCGACCTGGCAGCGCCCAGCCCCAAATCCCCGTCGATTACCGGTGCTCTCGACCTCTTCCTGAAAGAGAACCAGGAGTAACACGGCCATAAGAGAGGGTCTGGAATTTTTTCCAAAAGATTTTTAAACAATCTCTAAGACAAAGGCAACCGGCAGAATCGGCCAAAGCTACATCCGAACCAACATCACCATCAACCATCGGTTCACTAAAGCGATGAAAGCATTTTCCCTTGGCAAACGGCACAAGCTCTGTTCCAGGACTGCAATCGACAAACTGTTCGATTACCGCGAAAGCGGACAACGGAATTCGGTTTTAGCCTATCCGCTGAGAGCCGTGTGGGGAGAAAACACCGCCACGACGGCATCCTCAGCCAAGCGCGAACGGGTGCAGTTCCTTATCTCAGTGCCTAAGAAAAGGTTACGCCATGCGGTTGACCGCGTGGCAATGAGAAGGCGCATACGCGAATCATACCGGCTTAACCGGCATATAGCAGATACGGACAACAGCGAAAAACCGATTGACATCGCTTTCATATATATAGCCGACACCCTCGAACCTTATGCCCGGATTGAAAAATCCATGCAACGCATCCTGCGCCGTATATTTCCGGGAGCATTATAATTATGAATCCTCTGCTGAAAGCCCTGTCGGCTGTGTTGCAGCTGCCTGTATGGTTCTACAGGCTTTGCATATCCCCATTGCTTCCCCCTTCATGCCGTTTCACCCCCACCTGTTCGGAATATGCCATAGAGGCGCTGCGCCGCCATGGCCCGTTTAAAGGTTTATGGCTTACGATAAAACGATTGTCGAGATGCCACCCATGGGGCGGAAGCGGATATGACCCTGTGCCATAGGAATTTATTCCGGGATGAATTGGGAGGGAGGAATGAGTGGATTGGGTGGGGCAAATGATGGGGGCAGTTGGGTTCTGTGAAGTTCAGCGGGTTCAGCGGGTTCGGTGAGTTCGGTGAGTTCGGCGAGTTCGGTGAGTTTGGCGGATTCGGTGAGTTCGGCGGGTTCAGCGGGTTCAGCGGGTTCAGCGGGTTCAGCGGGTTCAGTGAGACGGGATGCTATCCCGTCTCTACAAGCGGATAATCCCCTATGATTGATATACATACACATGATGTGCACAAGCGCGGTGCGGGAGTGGTTTGCGGGAACCCGGAAGCAGTGCGGCAATGGTGCGACAGATGGCCGGATGGGGTATTCTCTACCGGGATACACCCGTGGGAGACCGGGAGCATAACCCCACGGCAGATAGAGCAG